>Ga0114970_10001658_pt1 | contig 16657 bp, 16 predicted proteins | sample M_140205_XF_Meta_FD_87030 | JGI IMG/M metagenome (GOLD analysis project Ga0114970, IMG submission 87030) | Freshwater microbial communities from Lake Montjoie, Canada to study carbon cycling - M_140205_XF_MetaG | ecosystem: Environmental > Aquatic > Freshwater > Lake | place: Lake Montjoie... | reverse complement strand
GAGCAACGTTTAACAAGCGCGTGCTGCACATCGAAGGATTCTTGGAAGCTGACGATTCAGAGATGTATCAATTGCTTCCGTCTAAAAACTTTATTTCGATGAGCATGGAATCGTCATTAATGGAAACGCCGTCGAAGCCGAGCACGCGGGGTCGCCCGGCAAAGCAGTACCGCCGTGGCTGGGCAGAAACGCTGCATCCACCGTTATTGCGCCCGCGCGACCGATTAAAGGAAACCGAGTCCTGGTACGAAAACGTCTCGTTAAAGTCATTAATGAGCGAGGATTAAAAAAGGTGATGTCATTAATGAGCCACCTTTTGGCTCGGCGCCGAGGCGTGCATCAGCCTTAAGGCATTAGGAAGCGACGGAGCCGTTGGTTCGCTAGCGGTCATAAATGGTGACGCGATGAAGAATGCGGGGAGCTTCTTCATAGTCATTGACCGCGTAGTGCATCGTGCAGCGGTTGTCCCACAGGGCCGCGTCGCCCGGGGTCCAGTGCCATCGAGTGTTGAACTCGGGCTTCTCGGCATGATTAAAGAGCGACGCAAGTAAGCCGATGCTTTCGGTCTGGCTCATTCCAACGATTGAAGTGGTCCAGCCCCGATTGACAAACAACGCCTTGCGACCAGTGACTGGGTGAACCTTCGCCATGGGATGCGGGTTGAGTCCGGTGAGGCCGGGGCGCCCGTGCATTGCGTCGAGACCATCAATGAGTTCCTTCATGGCCGGAGCAAGCGCGTCGTAGGCCTTGTATTGGTTCGACCACAACGTGTCGCCACCGGTTGGCGGACAAATTTGCATCGCTAACAACGAACCGTTGGGTGGCGTCTTTGCGAAGGTCACATCTGTATGCCATGCGTTGGCTCGTCCCTGTGGGGTTGACGCATCGAGAACGAGTACCTCACCGTTCTGCCCGAGCGTTGGCTGGCCTCGGTAGTCCTCGTCTCCCGTTGTCGTTGCGGCGAGCCGCCCAAAGGTTTCGCCCAGCGCAATGTGTTGATGGAGGGTGAGGTGCGCTTCGGGGAAGAACAGCACCAGATGCTCGTACCAGGCGTGATGCAACGAGTCGATGAGTTCGTTGCTGATGCCATTGGAAAGATTGAGACCAGTAACGGTGGCGCCAAGTGCTGCGGGAAGGGGAGTGATGGTCAGAGCCATCTACTGATTGTGCCCCGCTTATAGCGAGACCGCACGCGGGTTAGCCAGTGAACGATGGTGCGACAGGATCAGCGGCCACGGTCGTTGTCGTGGCAATCGAAGCCGGGTCGCTTGCGAGCGGACAGGTGCTCGCATTGGCGTAAATCTCCGTAGGGATGAATGTCCCAACATTCGGCGAGGCGGTGGCAATAGCGATGAGCCCTCCCTCAGCGTAATTCGAGGCCATGACATACAACTTTGAGCCGTCGGCGGTGATTGCAATGCCAGGAATCAAATCTTGCGGGGCAACGGTGTTGAGCTGTAATCCACTCGTCGAGGTATTCGTTGTGAGATTGGTGACGATCAATTGAGCGCTTTGACCGTTGATTGAATACATCGTGTTGCCGTCGGGTGAGATGGCGATTGCCCAGACGATACCGGTTGGCCCTACCGGAACAAGAACGTGGGTTTGGGTGTTCATGGTAACGACGCCGTTGCCGATCAAATCACCGAAATAGATCGTGTTCCCGTGGAGTGCAAACTGGAACGAATAGGCCGGAATGGCGGTTGAGCTCACGAGAGCCAGCGTCGAGGCGTTGAGTTCAATAGCGGTGGAGGTCGGGGAGGTCGCGTCGATATACCAAAGCGTCGACCCATCGGTTGAAAGCAGAACGCCGAATCCCTGATGCCCGAAAGCGACGGGGTAACTCGCCACAGTTGTACCGGTTGCTCTAGTGATAGCGATAACTGATTCTGTGGAATTGTCAGATACGACTGCGTAGATCAGTGATCCGTCGAAGTTCGTCACGAGGTGGCCGACATGAAGGCCGCCTATAGGAAGAGTTTGAATCACTGTGTTTGTTGAAGTGTCAATGACGGAAATACCAACGCCGCCAACGAATAGAAGTCGGCCATCACCAGAGAATGTCGTCGGACCCGGTGCGTCAACAACCCCGAATGTGTGTGTAACAAGGTCAGTGTTTTGGTCGATGATCGTCGCAGTATCAGCGTTCTCTTGGGTAACCGCGACCTCGCCGTAGCAGAGGCTCGCTCCGCCGTTCGCCGTGCTGCTCGCACCTGCGGCTCCGGCGTTCGTTGCCGACCCGTTCGAAACCATGAGTGAGAGGGCCAGAACGGCAATACCCGCTGCTGCGACTACCGAAAGCCGGACGAGTCGAGCGCCGAAGAGTTTGGAGACTTTAAATGCCATATTGCGACCCTAGTTCTGCCGATAATCCGGTGTCCTCTTGGCTGACCTTTGGATCGGCCGTGTTGATGTGACTCAATAGAGAGGTATGGCTGAACGAGTTGAGTCGATAAATGCAATCACCTTGATCACCGCCGATATGGCGGCTTCAGTCGCTTTTTATGGGGTTCTGGAGTGTGAGGTGGCCTTTGGTGGTGCCGAAGCATCATTTACGACACTCAAACTTGGCAATGCGCAGTTCTTGAATCTGCTACTCGACGCCACGTGGGTTCGACCAAAGCAGGTGTGGGGAAGATTCATTCTGTGGGTCGATGATGTTGACGCCGCGTATGAAGCATTCGTTCGTGCGGGATACACCCCGACGATGGCGCCGTCAGACGCGTCGTGGGGAGAGCGGTACTTCCACATCGTTGATCCCGCCGGACACGAAGTCAGCATCGCTCGTCCCTTCAACGTGTGAGCCTTCGATCGGTGCAGGCCGAACAAGAAGCGCAACCACAACGATCGTTCCCAACAGTGCGGCGACTCCCGAATTTGCGATGACGGGAAGTTCTCGTGAACCGATGCCATAGGTGAACCACAGATACGACGATGTCGCGAGAAAGGCCCACGCGACCACAGATATTCCTGGGCCTCGCCCGTGACGAAGTGAATAGCGAATTTGTGGAGCGCTAACGAGCAGCGATGCGGGAATGCCGATCCAACCAGGAATGTTCTCGTTCACCGTTCCGAGAGCAATGACGATGACGAGTGAAAAAGCGATGAGGGCTTCGGCAAGAATCCGCGTGCGTCGTGGCCGATCGTGGAGCATGAACCACGTGAGTGGGACGATGAGAACAACCCAAGAACCATTGGCAATGATTTGCTGCGGCGAGCGAACCGAAACTCCGTAGCCAAACCACGCCACCGAAGAAATAGTGAGAAGAATCCATGTTGAAGGCGAGATACCGGCAGCCGTTCGAGACTTCAGCATTCGAGTGGTCTGGGTGGATGAACTGACGATCGATGCAATGGCGGCGGCGGTACCGGCAATCTGGGCCCAGAGCGGAATCACTGAAAGGTTCTAGACGAAACCAAGCGGCTCGTCGTGCTTCTGCGCTCGATCAGTGGGCGTGACAACATGAGCCAATGACGACACCTCAGGTCTCTATTCAATTGCGCACATTCCGACAGGACGACCCTGGATCTTTCTCCTATGTCCTTGATCAGGCCCGAGCTGCTGATGTGGCCGGAATTGATCGCGTGGCCGTGAGCGATCACGTTGCTTACGGCGAGAACCTCGAGGCCTACGGAGACCCGAAGAAGGGCGGCTCGGTTGGCGGCAAGCAGCCCACCGATTCTGATGGCAACTGGCTTGAGCCCCTCACCGTTCTCACCGCCATGGGAGCGCTCACTGAGCGAATTCGACTCAACACCGCCATTCTGATCGCCGCATTACGCACGCCGACCGTGCTCGCCAAACAGGCCGCAACGATCGACGTGCTCACGGGCGGTCGTCTTGAACTCGGCGTCGGTGTTGGTTGGCAGAAAGAGGAATACGACGCGTGTGGGCTCGATTACGACAACCGCGGTCGTCTCCTCGATCACACCATCGAGGTGTGCCAATTGCTGTGGCGCGAGCAAGTCGCCACGTATTCATCGCCAGAACTGTCATTCGAAAAGATTCACCAAATGCCGAAGCCTCGTCAGGCCGGTGGGGTCCCGATCTGGATCAGCGGAACAATTAACGCTCGTGTGATTCGTCGTCTTGCCGCATTCGGTTCAGGTTGGATTCCGTGGGGGGCCGATGGTGGCGATCTTGTGAACGCCATTCCGAAATTGCGCGCTGCAGTTGAAAAGGCTGGTGGCGATCCGTCGTTCCAGGTGCAAGGTCATGCCGCAGCAGTTCGCAATGGCGATGGAAACCTTGATCTCGTCGCCACGATGGCTGCTTCACGGCCAATGATCGAAGCAGGTGTCACCGATCTTCGTGTCACGGTGAATCATCCGGAACAGTACGAAGAAGCGCTTGACGTCTACTCCGAGGTTATGCGGGCAGTGCGCAACGAATTCGGCTGATCGATTTCGTTAGGTAAAAAACAACCGGCTAGCGGTTGTGTTGAAGAATGCCTTTCGTGACGCGTCGTCGAACGCGCGCGTGGCATGGCGCGCGAGCGCGAGTTTGCCTGCGTAGTCATGGCGTTGATCTTGCGGATGGTCTGATCCCCAACACAGTCGGTCGGCACCGAACACTTCGGCCAATCGCTCGATGTGTATCGCCGCGTCACCGTCATCTCGTTCGGCCGCTTCAAGAACATACGAAGTCACCTTCAAGTGAAGTGACGGAATATCGGCAAGGGCGAAGAGCATTGCTTGGCCATCGCCCTCGACCATGTCGGTGAAGCCGCAGTGATCAATTGCAACGTTGACGGTCGGCGCATGTTCTGCGAGAGCACTGATGTGTTCGAACTCATTGGCAAAGACCGTGGGAACAACCACCAGATTGTGTTTAGCGGCAAATTTCCATACCGCTGCAGCGCGACCATCGGTGAGCCAGGTTGGCTCGGTTCCGTCAACACCGAAGAGCCGAACGCCGGCGATCGCCGCTCCGCTCGGCGGCGTGTCACAAAGCGCGGCGAGGTCGGTAACGGGGTCATCTGCATGCATCGAGATGGCAGCGACAAAAGCAGCGCGATCACTATGAGCAGCGGCTGAAGCTGCGGCATAGGAACAGTCGTAGCCATAGGCGCCGACTGCTTGAACAAGAACGAGGCGACCGACACCGTTGGCATCGAGTTGGCTGAGTACGTCTTCGATCGTTCCGCCCGATGTCCACCAACTCGATGTGAGATCTGAAGCAGAGAGCGGAAAGCCGGGGTCATCACTGATGGCCACATGCGTGTGGGTGTCAATGATCTCTTGTTGCCCGGGGACGGTGGCCATGCGCCACGATACGGTTTCATCACGCAAGGCGGGGTTGTACTCGCTGGGGGTGTGTATGTCTGAGGTTATTGAGAGAGAACGTCGCTACGAACCTGAGTTCGTCGACATTGCCGATGACTCGCCGGAGGCGATGTTCGAACTCCTCGCTTCACGTGGACTCGGTGACGGTCTGCCAGTCGTGGCGCCAACTCGTGAGCGAGTCGAAGCGATGCTGCAGTTCGCCACCGGCGACGCCGATGAGGTGCTGTTCACGTTGCAACCGCGTTCGGGAATTGTCACTCGACGCGTTGTCGCCATCAACGCGGTCATGGCTGGTTGTTCCCCCGAGGTGTTTCCGGTTGTGCTCACCGCCCTTCGAGCGTTGGCTCGACCCGAAGTCAATCTTCGCGGTGTGAATGCAACAACGCACCCAGTTGCGCCGATGATCATTGTTCATGGCGAGATCGTGAAGTCAGCAGGGTTTGCTTCTGGGGTCGGCGCATTCGGTCCAGGCAATCGAGCGAACGCAACGGTTGGGCGCGCCGTTCGGCTTGTGCTGTTACATGTTGCTGGGGCCAAACCCGGTTTTGGCGACGCGGCAACGCATGGACAGCCGGCCAAGTACACATTCTGTGCGGCAGAAAATCTTGAAGCGACACCGTGGGAGTCCTACCCCTTGTCACGTGGCGTAACGGCGCCGAGCGCGGTCACTGTGCATTGCGGCGAAGGTCCGCACAACGTGCATGACGCGGAAGCTGCCGGCGACCCCGCGCTCATTCTCGACAAGATTGGTTCGGCAATGACCTCGCTTGGTCAGAACAACGCGCCAATTAGCCAAGCGGAATATTTCATTGTGCTCGGCCCCGAACACGCAGCGAGTATCGCTGAGCGAGCAATGACACGACGCGATGTATCGAACTACTTGTTCAATACCGCCCGCATCCCGGCATGGGTGTTCCGCAAACATTTCCAAGAACTTGCTTGGGCGAATTGGATGAAGGCCGTTGACGACGACGAACTTCTGCCCATGACTGGCGATGCTGACAACATCAGAGTGCTGGTATCGGGCGGCCCCGGTAAACACTCGCTGGTAGTTCCCTCGTGGGGAATGACTCGCAGCGCAACACTGCCGTTGGAGGGTTGACCATGACTGTTTCTGTGTACCTCCCCGATTCTGAACCCGGCCCGATCTCAACCTCGCTTGCGGCGTCACCGGCATCGTTGAAGGGTCTGCGCATCGCCGTTCTCGATAACGGCAAGCCCAACGCCGATGTGGTGATGATCCATGCCGCCGAAGCACTGGCGGCGCGAACAGGTGCAGTGGTTTCGGTCATCACCAAGAAAGGCCCGCTTGGCCAGTCTGCGAACGCTGCGATTCCGTTAGCGGAAGATCGGCTGGCGTTACTTCTTGTCGAGGCGGACATCGTCATTACTGGAGCGGCCGACTGCGGTTCGTGCACTGCCTATTCCGTGCACGATGCCATCGAACTTGAACGAAACGGCAAGCCCACGGTTGTGGCGACGACCACGCAGTTCGAACCGGTGGCCAAAACATTGTCGACAAGCTTCGGGGCCCCCAACACGCGTTTACTTGTGCTCCCGCATCCAATCGGCGGCACCGATGAACCCACACTCAACGCATGGGCCGAAGCGGCCGTCGATCAATTGATCGGGCTATTCACCGGAATCACGCAATGAGCATTGAGATTGACCTCTCTGGTCGCAATGCAATTGTGACCGGGGCGGGTGCCGGCATTGGTTCGGAAATCGCACGATGGCTGGCTCGAGCGGGCGCTCGTGTCGCTGTTCATGACATTCGGGTTGAGAAAGCCAGCGAAGTTGTTCGCTCTATTTCCGCTGAAGGCGGTGATGCGTTCGCAGTGATTGCCGATGCCCGAGATGATGACTCTTTTGTCGCTGCGATTGATGACACGGTTCGTCGCTTCAACGGCAAACTCGATATTGCTGTGAACAATGTCGGCATGTATGGCGAGGCATCACCGGGTCCGTTCACAACACTTGATGGTGAACACTGGCGAGAATTAGTCGATCAAAACCTTGTTGTCACGGCGTTGTCTGCTGCCGCCGAAGCACGACACATGGCGACAACGGGTGGTGGAGTGATTTTGAATGTGAGTTCGGGCGAAACCACTCGTCCTGCTCCGTTCATGGCTGCCTACGGTGCGGCGAAAGCAGCGATCAATCATTTGACGCAAACAATGGCGGTTGAACTCGGCCCGCAAGGCATTCGTGTGAATGCGATTGCGCCAGGCACCACGCTTACCGAAAAAGTCCGAGACGTCTTTGACGACGAATACTTCCAAGCGCTTGTTGATGCAACGCCTTTGCAACGATCGACAGAGTTCGACGAACTCGGACGCCTGTCGGTGTTTCTGGTGAGCGATCTTGCTCGTTGCATCACGGGTCAATTGATTCTGGCCGACGCAGGAGCATTTCTGTCTCGCAACCGGCCGTCGAATCCTTCGCCGAGGAATTCGGGTGGAGTGAGTTAGAGCAGATCAATCTCGCTCATGATGATTCCCGGATGGTGATGGAACGGATTGTGTGATCAGCCTCCCACTCAATCACTGCGTGAGCCAGTGGTCGGTTGGGTTCGATGTTGTCAACAAGGTTGGGAAGATTCACGAGGTCCCAGGCGCCGTTCGCCATCTCAAGAAAAAGCTCGTCGGGGACGTTGATCCACGGATCGAAGAACGGCGAGTACTCGATGCGAGCTGCGTCTCGAAATTTGATGGTGCGCTGAATAAACCACTCGCGCATGATGGGTTCCTCGGCATCTAAGTAGATGCTCACGTCGAACTCATCGTGGAACTGCAGGGCATTCACCCCTTCGAAGATCAACACATCGAGAGCCGCGACTTCGATGTGATCATCGATGATGTCGTAGATGTGGTGGTCATAGACCGGAACCGACGATGGCTTGCCCGCTCTGACTTCGGCAAGAAACGCGGCAATCGCGGCAACGTCATAACTCTCGGGGAACCCTTTGCGGTCGGTCAGGCCCTGATCGGCAAGGACGGCATTGGGGTAAAGAAATCCGTCGCTGGTGATAGCTGCGACGTCGAGGCCGGTGTCTTCAGAGAGGAGCGTGGCAAGCGAGTTGCTGAATGTGCTCTTTCCGACGGCCACTCCGCCAGTGACCCCAACAATCACCGTCGAACCCTTAATTGCGTGCGCTCCAATGATGAGCGACAGGATTGGATCGAGATCGGGCGTGCTCACACCGAAACGCTAGGTCGAAGCCGATCACAAGGTGAGGCGGAACTTCCAGTGGTCCTACACTCGTCGCACTGCCCGATTATCGGATCGGCGCAATGCAGCAGGGGGACAGAACATGGCTATGCCGACAGATATCGGCATCGTGGATCTCGGTATGGGATTCCCGTTCACGAGCATCGAAGAGAAGAAGTCCGCATACGACTTCTTCAAAGCCAACCTGAAGGACAACGAGTCGCTGAAGGAAATGGAATTCCCGGCGCAATACATGTTCAAAGACGTCCCCGATGTTGTGTCACCCGATACCGACGTCGTTGCTTGGATCGTTGAAAAGATGGACGCGTTCAATATCGAACAGTGCATGACTGGTGTGAATGAACACTCGATTCGAGCGAAGGCCGAGCATCCCGGTCGCTTTCATCTGTGTGCACAGGCCGATCCAAACAAGGGAATGGAAACGGTCCGCAACCTGAAGCGCCTCAAGGCCGAAAACAATATCGTCGCCGCTATGACATTTCCCAGCGGAATGGTTCCGCAGGTTGGCGTGGGCGACAAGAAGATGTATCCGATCTATGCCACGTGTTGTGAACTCGATATTCCGATTTGCATCAACGGCGGAATCGTTGGGCCGCGTATGCCAAGTTGGCCGCAGCATGTCGAACAATTCGACGAGGTTCTCTACGACTTCCCCGATCTGACCATGGTGATGATGCACGGTGGCGAGCCGTGGACCGAACTCGCAGTGAAGCTCATGCTCAAATGGCCGGGACTTCATTACATGACGAGCGCGTTCGCCCCGAAGCATTACCCCAAGGACATCATCAAGTACGCGAACACTCGCGGTAGCGACAAGATCATGTACTGCGGATATTTTCCTGCTGGCCTTTCGCTCGAGCGTCAGTTCTCCGACATGCCGAACGTTCCGTTCAACGACAACGTGTGGCCGAAGTTCTTGCGCGAAAACGCATTGCGCGTCTTCAAACTTGATCAAGACAAATAGGAAGCCATGAAGATCGAAGCGGGAATGGTCGCGGTAATTACTGGTGCCGGAAGTGGCATCGGGCGGGCACTCGCTGAGAAGGCAGCGCAATCAGGAATGAGCGTTGTTGCTGCCGATATCGAGCAACCCCGTCTTGATGACACCGTTGCTGCTCTTGGTCAGATCGGTGCACAAGCGATTGGTGTGAGAACCGACGTGTCGGTTGAAGACGATGTCATGCGTCTCGCCGATGCGGCCTTCGCCGAGTTCGGGCAGGTCAATCTTCTTTGCAATAACGCTGGCGTATTCAGTGGTGGGCTGATGTGGGAGCGAACGATGGCCGATTGGAAGTGGGTGATGGGCGTCAATGTCGACGGGCTCATTCACGCTGTTCGTGCGTTTGTGCCGCGCATGCTTGATGCTGAAACTCCTGGGCACATTGTGAACACTGCCTCTATGGGCGGTCTTGTGACCGGCGCCTATTCCGGCCCGTACTTCACATCGAAGTTCGCCGCCGTTGGCCTTACCGATTGTCTTGCGCAAGATCTCCGAACAACAGGAAAGAACGTTGCCGCAGCGGTGCTCGTTCCAAGTTTGATTAACACGAACATCGGTACGTCGGGCCGTAACCGACAGGAACGCTGGATCGATCGCGGTCGTGATGCAACGCCCGATGCGGAGTTTGTTGAGGCGATGCTGGCTGAGTCAACTGCGGCTGGAATGGATTCCAACGAAGTCGCCGATCTCGTTTTTGACGCCGTGGAGGCGAGCAACTTCTGGATTCCTACGCAACCGAGTTACCACGATCAGATACGTGCTCGTCATGAAGACATGCAGGGGCTACGTCTGCCTGTTCCACCGACGCTCGACTAAGGAACTGCGGCCTAGAGCATCTTATTGGTCAAGAGGTACCGCCCTAGGCTGGCACGATGCTTCAAAATTGGCGTTTAAAAATTGCGGCGCAATGGTGGATAGTCCCAGCCACGATGTTTCTGGGGATCCGCTTGATGACGTACATCGTTTTGTGGGTCGCTAATCGAAATCGACCAACGACGAACCCTTTAGGACTAATCACGCAATGGGATGCTGGTTGGAATGCAGTCGTAGCAGGACAGGGTTATGTCGAGATGCCGGATATGGGAACCGGAATCGAGAAGTTCATGACTCTTGCTTTTTTTCCAGTGGTGCCGAAATGTGTTCAAGCGCTGCACTGGGCAACGGGGCTTACGATTGACCGAGCCGGGCTTCTTGTTTGCACGGCAACGGCTTTCGCCGGAACGCTTGTGCTCTGGAGACTTATCCAGCGTCGATACTCGGAAGAGGTAGCAACCGACTCGGTTCTCTTATTTCTGGTTTCACCGTTCGCGTTTGTTCTGTCCATGTTTTACACAGAGGGTCCGACTCTTTTGATGGTCGCTCTTTGTTTCACAGCCCTTGACCGTAAACGTTGGTTCTTGGCGGGCCTGGCAGCGCTCGTAGTTGGCGGGATGCGGCCAAATGGATTCCTTATTTTTGTTCCATGTCTGGTCGCTGCAGTTATTGCGTTCCGAGGACAGCGTGATTGGAGAGCGTTTGTCGCGCCACTTTTGGCACCGCTTGGTTTTATTGCGTGGATCGCCTTCGTCTGGCACAGAACTGGTCAGCCACGCGGCTACTTCACGATTCAGTCACAGGGATGGGGATCGCGGTTCGATTGGGGTCAAGCGACGTTGGAATCAACGATCGATCTTGTGACACATCAGTGGAAATCCGGGAATCTTGTAATTAATCCTTTAATTTTGTTCGTTGTGGGGGTTTTCGGTTTGATTCTGGCGTATCGCCGTCGGATGGATTGGGTGTGGTTTTCATATGCGGCAGCGATCGTGGTGATCGGAGGCACAAACGCGCGTCAAACATCCTCGGGAAGATTTTTGCTTCTTGCATTCCCGTTGTTTGTTGCATTCGCCCTAAGCATTCCGAAGCGGTGGCTGCCAATGGTCGTTGCGATGAGCGCAGTTCTAATGGGTGGATTCTTTTATTCAGTGACGGGACCAGGTTTGCTGGTTCCTTGATTACTGCTGATTGGATAAAGGGTTATGACTGTTACCAAGCACACTGCCGCACATCAGCTGGCTGTCACCATGGATCTTCCGTTCGACAATCAGCAAGACTTTGTTGATGCACAACGTGGCTTCCTTGCCGCTCTAGACGACACGCTGATTGAGGCAACCGATGGTCGTGTCGTCTGGGACCTCGGCTCCTACGGCGACACGTCTGGCGATGCCCCGGCAACAGTGAACCCAAGTTTGTGGCGCCAAGCTCAACTCAATCTCATCCACGGACTGTTCGAAGTCGTTCCCGGGATTTATCAAGTTCGCGGTCTCGATATTTCGAGCATGACGATGGTTGAGGGCGAGAGCGGCGTCATCGTTATTGATCCGCTCGTCTCGTGCGAAACCGCCGCGGCGGCTCTGGCGCTGTATCGCTCAGTGCGAGGCGACCGCCCCGTAACTGCCCTCATCTATACACATAGCCACATCGACCACTTCGGTGGTGCTGGGGGAGTGGTTCCCAACGGCGACTCGGGTGATATTCCGATTGTTGCCCCCGAGCATTTTCTTGAACATGCAGTCAGCGAAAACCTTCAGGCCGGAACGGCGATGAGCCGCCGGGCCACCTATATGTACGGAACGCTTCTGCCGCGCGGTCCAGAAGGTCAGATGACGTGTGGTCTAGGTCCCGCTCCGTCGAACGGCACGTTGTCATTACTGCCACCAACGATCGACATCACCCACACCGGTCAGGAACTTGTGCTCGATGGCGTGCGCATTGTGTTTCAGATGACACCAGGCACCGAAGCCCCGGCGGAAATGAACTTTTACTTCCACGATTTTCGCGCGTTGTGCATGGCCGAGAACGCAACACACAATTTGCACAACGTCGTGACGCTGCGTGGAGCGCTTGTACGTGATGCGCATGCTTGGGCAGGTTTCATCGATGAAAGCATTGCGATGTTCGCTGCCGACAGTGATGTTTCATTTGCCTCGCACCATTGGCCAACATGGGGAACCGACAATATTGTCGACTACCTCTCAAAGCAGCGCGATCTCTACGCCTACCTAAATGATCAAACACTGCGATATTTGAACCGCGGGTTCACCGGTGCAGAAATTGCAGAGATGATTGAACTCCCACCCACGCTCGCGTCTTCGTGGCATTGCCGTGGCTATTACGGCTCAGTAAGTCACAACGTGAAAGCCGTTTATCAGCGCTACATGGGTTGGTTCGATGGAAACCCTGCTCACCTTTGGCCGCACCCGCCCGAAGAAGTTGCTGTTCGATATGTCGAGTTCATGGGTGGTGCCGATGCGGTGCTGGCGAAAGCGGAACTGTCCTATGAGGAAGGCGACTATCGCTGGGTGGCTGAAGTCGTGAACCACGTTGTGTTTGCCAATCCAACGAATATGGAAGCGCGTGAACTGCTCGCTCGTACGTATACACAGATGGGCTACGCGCAAGAGAACGCAACGTGGAGAAATTTCTTCCTCACCGGTGCCCAAGAATTGCGTGGTGCCGAGGTCGTTGGTCCTGCCGGTCAGAACGCGCTCGCCCTTATGGCGCATATCTCTGTGTCGCAAGTCTTTGATGCGATAGCGATTCGAATTGACGGAATCAAGGCATCTGAGCACCAGTTCGCGATTAATTGGACGATTGCCGAGACAGGCAAACGTCATTTGCTTCGTCTTGAAAATGGGGTGCTGTCGAACGCTGCGAATCGACATGCTGATGACGCGGTGTTGTCGGTGAATGTTCCGCGTTCACAACTACTTCTGCTTATCATCGGGTTAGTGACGCTTGAGTCGTTGGTTGAACAGGGCATCGCAACAGCCGAAGGCGACCTGAGCAGGCTTGACTCGATTCGCGCATTGCTCGATCCACCCGACCCGAAGTTCTCGATCGTGCTGCCCTGATGGCTCGTTACTGATCCGTTAGCGATCGCAGACAATTGTTACTGAGAGGCGTCAATCATCACTGACGCCATCGCGAACTGTTCGTCGCCAACCGCAGTCCAACGATGATTTGTTCCTCGCTGAATCACAACATCGCCGGGACCGAGTTCGGTCTGGACCCCATCGGGAAGTTCGAGCAACACGCGTCCGCGCAACACGACATCGACATCAACCGTGGGTGTGGCATGCCAACCCTGTTCGATTGGGGGAGCGGGTGTGAGCTCGACAAGTCGGAACCATAAGCCGCCGGTTGGCGGAACCAGCGACCACGGCCCATCGGGATCACCGCCTTGATCAACCGATTGCAATGGTCCGCCGGTATGCCAAAGATCGGTCATGGTTGTTGTGGGTGATGACACAGCGTCGGCTGCGCCACCATCGACAACGGGCGAGCCAGTGACGACTCGACGAATTGGTTTGTCGCCTACGGTCGCTGGCTTCACGTTGACGATGTCGGCGCTTGCGTTGACATCTGGGCGAAGCATCGCCACGAAATAGGTCCAACCGTGTTCGTCGGCCGGTCGCCAGCGGTGCAAGGTTCCGCGCTGAATCACAAATTCGCCTGGACCAATAGTGCGTTCTCCATTGTCAAGACCCATTACGACGGAACCCTCGAGCACAACCATGAGATCAAGCGTGTCGGTGGCGTGCATGCCGGGAGTATCGGTGTCGTCGCCAGCGACCCGTAGCCAAGTGGTGTCGGGATCGGCGCCAGCAGGAATTCCAGGCATGCGAATGACACGAGCGCTGGCACCGCCTGGTGGTGGTTCAAGTGCGAACCCGGAATTGGTCTTGTCTGGAGAATCAGCGATTGAAAGCAGCGGCCCGTCAATCCACAACACTTCACTGACGCAAACGGTGTCGGTGACGATGGTGTTGGGGGCCGCGCCGTCTTCAGTAATGACATGACGACCAGCATCATCGATTCCCGTGACTACCCGACGCACGAAGGTTTGACTCATCGCACGATCGTACGCTTGAGACGACATTCCACGCCGAGCCTGTGAGATGATCTGGACGTTGATTAAAAGTGATCCGGGGGGAACAATGCGTTACAAGTCTTCTTTGCGTTTCTTGGCAGCAGGCATTGCGGTCGTGGTGCTTGGTGCCACCGCTTCAGCCTGTTCATCGTCAAAGGGCTCGTCCTCGACGACCACGACGGTGTTTTCGAGTCCTGTTGCTGAAGTGACTATCAAGGGGCCAATAAGTGGGGGCAAAGGATTTGTTGTTCTTGCGCCAACGCCGCCACAAGATGGGCAACAACCAACGGTGTTTGATCTCAAGACGGTGGGCTATCAAGAAGACGAGTACTTCTTGTCCGGGAACGCAACCGCGTACACGAGTGATGCGGCACTGACAGCAGACGGAATGTGGACGACCCGCGCTGCGGGAACCGCGCCCTATGCCTCGCGAGTTGTGGTTCGTCGCCCCAGCGACCCGAAGAAGTTCAACGGCACAGTCATTGTTGAATGGCTGAATGTCACCGCTGGTCTCGATACCGCTCCGGACTGGACCTACATGGCGCCCGAAATTATTCGATCGGGATTCGCCTGGGTTGGAGTTTCCGCTCAGAGAGTAGGTATCGAAGGTGGCGGCATGTCGTTGGGTGTCGATCGCGTTCTGAAGTCATTCGACCCTGCGCGCTATTCCTCACTCTCACATCCTGGTGACAACTACTCCTATGACATCTTCAGCCAAGCTGGCGCCGCGGTGCGTCGAGATGCATCAACGTTGCTTGGGGATCTGAAGGTCAAGAATGTCATCGGTATGGGTGAATCGCAGTCGGCAAGTCGACTCACCACCTATGTCGATGCAGTTGCGCCGACAGCCAAAGTTTTTGATGGCTATTTCATTCACAGTCGAAGTGGAAACGCGGCAGCGCTGTCGGTAGATCCATTGCCGGCAATGACTCCGCCGCTTGGAACGACTATTCGAACCGATCTCGGTAAACCAGTATTGACCTTTAGCTCCGAGACCGACGTTGCTGGTGCGAAGGGTTACAACAAAGCGCGTCAGCCCGATACAGATACGTTCCGCGGTTGGGAAGCCACCGGAACCGCACACGCGGATTATTACGATCTCGGTGGCGGCGGTTTTGATACCGGCGATGGCAAGAACGACATCACCTATTTCAATTCGATGCTTGCTCCGCCGAAGAGCGTGTATGACAACCTCATCACCTGTGCTGACGGAATCAACACAGGGCCGCATACCTACATTCTTCGTGCTGCATTGCGCGACCTCAATCTTTGGATCACGAAGAACCAGGTACCGGTTTCGCAACCACAACTCGAGGTCGATGCTGCGGGCACCGGTTACAACGTCGACGAACTTGGAATTGCGAAGGGCGGTATCCGAACGCCTCACGTTGATGTTCCCGTTGGCGTGTTGACCGGATTAGGTCAGAAAGGCAACGCCTTTTGCTCGTTGTTCGGTGGCACAGTTCCGTTGACCTCAGCCGCACTCACGACGAAATATGGGACTCATGATGCGTTCGTCACCAAGTTCAGCGAGGCAACCAAGAAGGCCGCCACTGCTGGGGCCATCCTCAATGACGACGTCGAGCATCTGATTGCTGCAGCTAAGGCCTCCAAGGTTCTGCAGTAATCAGTCGGTTTGGTGCCCCCAACGAAAGAGACGCAAATGAAAACTTGGCAACGAGTAGGCGCCGTGCTGGCCGTTACGTTCTTGGGGGTTGGCCTCATGGCCTGTTCATCGAAGAGCTCGTCCTCGACGAAAGGTCCCAAAGTGATTGCACCTTCGCCTCCATCGCGTGATTCGGTCACGGTGCCAACCGTTGTTCCTGCAACGGGTGGTCGCGGTCAAGCGTTTATTGCTGCTGCCAGCGGCGACCTTGCTGCAGCCGGTTACGAACAGTCGGAGTTCTATATAATTGGGACAGCGACTGCGTACCAGTCGGCCAACGCGTTAACGGTTGATGGAAATTGGAACGTTGAACCAGCGACAACCGCTGCGTACAAGACCCGTGCCATCGTTCGCCGCCCAACCGACCCGGCCAAATTCAACGGAAACGTGATCGTTGAATGGTTAAACGTTTCTGGTGGCCTCGACGCCGCACCGGACTGGACCTACACCCACGTCGAACTCATTCGCGAGGGTTACGCGTGGGTCGGACTATCTGCACAGGTCGTTGGCATTGACGGCGGACCATCAATGGGTCTCGTCGCTGGTTACACGCTCAAAGCTG
>Ga0114970_10001657_pt1 | contig 16668 bp, 17 predicted proteins | sample M_140205_XF_Meta_FD_87030 | JGI IMG/M metagenome (GOLD analysis project Ga0114970, IMG submission 87030) | Freshwater microbial communities from Lake Montjoie, Canada to study carbon cycling - M_140205_XF_MetaG | ecosystem: Environmental > Aquatic > Freshwater > Lake | place: Lake Montjoie... | reverse complement strand
GAGTTGCACCGCAAAACGCACATTCCCTTGCTGGTCTCTGGGGGCAAGGGCTGGGGCGCCAAGACCGATTTCGAAAGCGAAGCGCATGTGAGCCAACGCGTTGCCAATGAGGCCTTTGGCGTGGAGGTGAAATGGCTTGAGAGCCAAGCGCATGACACGCAAGAAAGTGCGCTCAATACCTTCAAGCTGCTTCAAGCCCAGGGCATCTCAAAAATTGTACTGGTGACCCATGCTTGGCACATGCCCAGAAGCACGCATCAATTTGAAGCTGCAGGCTTTGAGGTCCTGCCTGCACCCATGGGCCATATCACTGGAAGCAATGAGGTGTTTTTACAGTCCATTCCAAGTGCTGGGGGTTTGAGAACAAGCTTGATCGTCCTTCGAGAAGCACTTGGCATGCTCGTCATGAACCTCAAGTCCTGAATGGGTCCTCTTAAGTGCTTTTTGTGGGCCTTGGCCTGTCTTTTGTCCAGCGCATCGTTTGCGCAAAAAACCATCCGAGTCATTGTGCCTTTTGCCGCCGGTGGCCCTGTTGACCTCACCACCCGCTGGTTGATGCAAGAGGCGCAACAAAGCCTAGGCACTCCGATCGTTGTGGAGAACAAACCCGGTGCTGGGGGCAACATTGGGATGGAAGCGATTGCAAAAGCCTTGCCCGATGGCTTGACCTTAGGGGTCGCCACCACCGCCTCCAATGCCCTGAATCCTTGGCTCTTTACCAAGTTGCCTTACCAAGCACAAAGCGACTTTCAAGCCATCACCCAAATGATCCGCGTGCCCAATGTCTTGGTCATGTCAAGCGACAACAGTTTTCGCCTGGGTATTCATTCCTTGCCCGAGTTGATCGCCTACGCCTTAGCGCGTCCGGGCGCCATGAACTATGGCTCAGGGGGCAACGGAAGTGCGGGCCACTTAAGCGCAGAGCTTTTGAAGAGTTTGTCCAAGATGGAGATCACCCACATTCCTTTTAATGGCGCAAATCCGGCGCAAATGGCCTTGCTCTCAGGGCAGGTGGACTTTAACATTGACAACTTGGCCACTGCCGCCATGGGCATCAAATCGGGCAAGTTAAAAGCCTTGGCCATCACCTCAGGACAAAGAAGCGCATTGCTGCCCCTGGTGCCAAGCATCTCCGAGACCTTGCCCTCTTTTGAGGTGGACACCTGGTGGGGATTGGTGACGCCTAAAGGGGTCAAGCCCGAATGGATCGAACATCTGAACACGGTCTTTACCAAGGCCCTTAAGTCAGCAGAGATCAAGGCCAAATTTGCATCCTTGATGGCCGAGCCCATGCCAACAAGTCCTGAGCAGTTCGAATCCATGATGAGCTCAGAGCGAGAAAAATACAAACGCTTGGTGCGCATCAGTCACGCAAAGGTGGACTGAGCCAGTTGTCTAATGGGGGCGAGTGTTGCAGGCAATTCTCCAAAAAAAACGACCCCAAAGGGTCGTCATTTTTTCAGCAATGAGCTTTGAATCTCAATGGCTGGTTTCAGGCTGAGGCAACAACTCGTTGAGCGCACGGGCATAGGCCATGCGAGCAGTTTGAGCAATGGCCATGTCACGCTGCAGCTCAGAAATTTTTGCATCTGTGGCTTGCAAAGACAAGAGTTGAGCACGGGCGTCTTCACTCAAATCTGAAAATTTGTATTCTTTATCGTCGATTTTGATGGTATCCATGGATTCAATTCCTCATTAAAAAATTTATTTTAACCTTTTTCAGCGCCATTTTTGGACTTGATTTGGTTGAAATAAGCCAAAAACAACGCCATGCAATACAACATTTGGCTTTGAAATCATTGGCCAGTGGCAATTTATTGGAAAAAAAACACGCAGTTCAGTCAATTCATGTAATATCCGTAAATCAGCTGTGTTCTCTTACTCAACGTAGCTTTACTCCTACATCAGCGCTTTTGCACATGAACATCTCCTCCAACGCTCCGATTCAAAGAGGTCCCGCCCCCAGTCCCCGTGCGTCAGTGAGCCCTTCTGAAAAGCCCGCTGCGGGCGCTTCAGATGTGAAATCGATCGCTCAAAGTCGAGCCGAGCGAATCGATCGATACGCGCAAAATGCAAACGACATCACGAGAATCAAAGAGCAAGTCAGTAGCGTAGCTACCAATCCCACCCAGTCTTTGACCGGTAGCGCTCAAGTCAAGAGCATGCAAGCAGGCATTCTTGGACAAAATGGCATTTTGAGCAAAAGCGTTCTTGGTCTACCGCAGCCACAAAATCTGCCCTCAACCTTGACCGTGCTCAAAGAGAGACAAAATGTACAAAAGCCCTTGGTACCTGGGGCTTATACCTTTGCCAAGGCCTATGCGGACAAAGAAATGACTCAAAGCGCTTTGACTCAATTGGGCAGTGGATCAATGGCAAAGAAAAACCCACCTGTCCCCAACCCAGCCTTGTCAGCCCCTCCCCCAAGAGGCGCGCAACTTCAACTGTATTCCCCCAATTTGAAAGCGGGCAACAAGTCGCTTGACATTCAAGACCACGGCATCAATGCGTTTTGAGGGGGGCAAGTTATTTTTTCGGGAAATTGGGCAGTGGAATCTCCGCACTCAACCTCTTAAAAGTGCGTAAAAGTGCCTAAAAGTGGGGGGAAAATGAGTCCACTTTTGACTCGCACACCTTGACATCATAGACCCAGGAGCTTGGACTCCAAGCTTTTAATAAGCCCCAAGCTTTGACCGCTCCAACGCTCAGGGGCGTGTCCATTGCATTGACATCCCCAAGATCATCTCCGAGCTGCGTCAAGAGAACATTTGGGCTTGATCCCTTAATCAGAGAGCCCCTTCTTGGCAGCGCTCAGCGAACGACTGCGATCACGTCACGCTTGCCCGCTTTGAAGGTGTAGACCGTCAGTGCGCCATTTTTAACATCTCCCTTGTTGTCAAAACTGATGGTGCCAGTCACACCCTTGTAAGCAGTGGTTTGGGCCAATGCGGGTAAATATTTGGCTGGCTCATAGGAGCCGGCCTTGACCATGGCCGCCACCATCAAATTGAGGGCGTCATAGACATACGGGGCGTACAACTTGACGTCCGTGTTAAAGCGCTTTTGATACCGCACGCCAAAATCGTCCAGGCCCTTTTTCTGATTGCCCTCTACCCCACCTGCTTCTGCGCAAACCACTTGACCATCCTGCATGGCGTCTCCTGCCAACTTGGCCAACTCCGTCGTACAAATGCCATCTCCTCCCATGAACTTGGCGTTGAGACCCAAAGCCTTCATTTGTTTGAGCATAGGGCCACCCACAGCATCCATGCCACCAAAGAAAATAATATCTGGCTTCTTGGCTTTAAGGGTGGTCAAGATGGGCATGAAATCTGTGGCCTTGTCGTTCGTGTACTCACGCCCCACAATCACACCTTTAGAGGCTTTCACGGCTTTTTCAAACTCATCGGCCACACCTTGGCCATAGGCCGTTCTGTCGTCCACGACCGCGATGGCTTTGCCTTTTAAATCCTTGACCGCGTATTTGCCCAAGACGCCACCGAGTTGAACATCGTCGGCAACGACTCTAAAGCTGGTATTAAAGCCCTGCCTTGTGTACTTTGGGTTGGTGGCTGAGGGCGATATTTGCGGTATGCCCTCATCGAAATAGATCTTGGAGGCGGGAATGGTCGTTCCAGAGTTGAGGTGACCGATGATGCCTTTGACTTTCTCATCCACGAGCTTTTGTGCAACGGCCGTGCCTTGCTTGGGGTCGGAGGCGTCGTCTTCAGCAATCAATTCAAACTTGATTTTTTTACCCCCAATGACCGTGCCCTTTGCATTGAGTTCCTCAATGGCCATTCTGGCACCGTTTTCGTTGTCTTTGCCCAAATGCGCAATCGGACCACTCAATGGACCGACGTGTCCAATTTTGACCACCTGTTCTTGTGCCAAGGCTGGCAGCACAGTGCCCAAGGAGGCACACACGGCCAGGACAAGCGTTTTTCTGATCGTCAAGAAGGCAGGGGAGCAATTCATAGGAGAGGTTTCCTTTTAAAGCAAATTGAAATTGAAGCGAAAATGAAAATAAAACAAGGGGCCCATTGCAAGTAAAGTAACCATGCTTGATTAGAAAGCACGGCAAGAAAGCACAGTACGACAGTTCAGTACGACAGTTCAGTACGACAGTTCAGTACGACAGTTCAGTACGACAGTTCAGCACGAAAGCCCATCACACCTGTTCTCTGTGAAATTATGCACGCACTTTTGCATCTTCACCGAATATGGGGCCAAAGAAATTTGAAAATAAGGGGGCTCGATCTTTCGTGCCCACAAATGGGGCAGATGAACACACGCAGACACAAACTCACAAAGCTCATGCAAACCTAGGAGCGCTTTTCCTTATCCGCTTGAGCCAAGGCATCAGACAGGCAAGAGGAGATCAATTCAGGCAAGATCAACTCAAGCTCAGAGAGTACGCGAGACTGAACCTCTTGAGCCAAGTCTTGCATGAAGTCCTCAGAGTGCGTGTTCTCATCCCTTGGGGCATTGAAGCTGCCCTCTTCATGTGCCACGGTGAGCGTGGGCACGCGGTCCAAAAAATGAGGCTCTCCAAGGACTTTGAGGGCCAACAGGTCTTCTTGAGCTTTGAGGTCTGAGCGAGAGCGCTCCTCACGGCCCAAGGGGTCAAGGGAATGGTTCATAGTTCACCCGTAAGAGGGGTTCATAAAAGGGTCCATAAAGGGATCCATAAAGGGGTTGCATCATGCATGCGCTTTTTGAGACAGGTCGTGACGCTTCATGCTGTAGCCTCGGTCTTGGTAGGTCTTCCAGCGTTTGCGCGCGTGCGCCTTGTCCTCTTCGTCCAGGCTCACCAATTCAATGACGCGCTCAAACTTTTCAAAGCCGTTGGCCAAGGTGTCGCCTAGACTCAGCAACACGTCATGGTGAGGCAACGCGTTCAAGACACTCACATCGCCGCAAAGCACGATGGGTGAGCGAGCGAGCACATAGTCTGGCGCATCGATCATGCAATGGGCCACAAAATCATTCGCCCCAAGCTCCCAAAGGGCTTTGTCCAACGCCTGCAGTTGCTCAGACTCTGCCCAAACCATCACCTTGGCACCTGTAGAAAAAGCTTTTCTCAAAAGGCGACACGCGTAGTTGAGCTTGTCTGGTGTGTTGAAATGAAAGGCAATCTCGGTCATTCAATGGCCCTTAGGCTTTTTGACTTGGGCTTGCCTGGACGGCATTTGCCGCTTGTGCTTGATCAATCAAGTATGACAGCAGCAAGGGAACAGGCCTGCCCGTAGAGCCCTTGGCGGGGCCAGAACTCCTCCAAGCAGAACCCGCGATATCCAAGTGAGCCCAGTTCATCTTGCCCACAAAGCGCTGTAAGAATTTGGCCGCTGTGATGGATCCTGCCGAGCGATCGGCCACATTCGCGGTATCCGCAAAGTTGGATTTAAGGCCCTCTGCGTACTCTTCATCAAGGGGCAGCCTCCAGCAAGGATCGAGCGATCGTTCGCCCGCACGCATCAACTCCTGCGCCAATGGGTCTTGAACGGCAAACAGACCACTTCTCAAGTGACCCAGCGCAATGATGCACGCCCCTGTGAGTGTTGCGATGTCAATGATCGCACGCGGCTTGAAACGCTCTGCATAGGTCAGCGCATCACACAAAATCAAGCGCCCTTCTGCATCCGTGTTCAAGTTCTCAATGGTTTGGCCCGACATGCTCGTCACCACATCACCGGGTTTGACGGCGCCACCGTCTGGCATGTTCTCGCAAGCCGGAATGAGGCCAACGACATTGATCTTGGGAGAGAGCTCCCCCAAAGACTTAAAGACCCCAAGGACACTGGCAGCGCCACACATGTCAAACTTCATCTCATCCATGGCAGCGCCTGCTTTGAGGGAAATTCCCCCCGTGTCAAAGGTGATGCCTTTGCCCACCAAAACGACGGGGGCGCTGGATTTGGCGGCCCCGTTGTACTGCATCACTATAAAACGCAGGGGTTCTAGCGAGCCCTTGGCAACGGAGATGAAGGAGCCCATCTGAAGCTTGGCCACTTCTTTGGGGCCCAAGACTTGCACTTTGATTTTGGAATACTTGGTAAGTCCCAAAGCCGCTTTGCCCAAAAGGGTCGGTGTGGCATGGTTGGCGGGGCGGTTCCCCCACTCCTTGGCAAAGGCCATGCCCTGGACCCGGGCGTGACCTTCCCTAAAGGCCTCTAGGGCAGAGGACTGATCTTTTTGTCCTTGGGCACTGCGGCCCAAGGCGGGCGCAAAGAGGCTCACCTTTGAGAGCGTGGAAGCTTTGGCGCTGGGCTTGGTGGTGGTGTAAATATATGCACTGTCTGCGATGGTTTGCATGGCCGTTTGCAGCCTTTGTCCAGTAACATCGCAGAGGTAAACGCTCAAATGGGCACACTTGGGCAGCGAGGCCTTTAAAACCGCCATGGCGGCGTTGATGGCGCCTTTGACATCTTTTTCATGACCGGCCCCAAGGTGAGCGAGAATGAGGGCTGGGGCAGACACGCCAGGCACATTCCAAAGAATTTGGGTGCGGGCGGTTTTGCTTTGAAGTTGCTCGGAATGAAGGCTATGGGCAATCCACTCAGAGATGCTCAAAGGCGTTGAGGGTTTGCTTTTGGCGCTCGAGGCTTTGGTTTTTTTGAGCTTGTCCAACTGCGCTTGATGGGAGGAGTCCACCAAAACCAAGAGCGCGTCTGTGTGGGCGCCATTGAGCGTGTTGAGTGCGGTAAATTTAAGTTCGAAGTTCATAATCTAAGTTTTTTCTATAAGACCCCAATGTTATTCCATTCTTCGCTTCGCCAAGAGCTTATGAAAAGTTTCGGCGCAACATTGGTGATTTTGGTGACCATTGTATTGACCATGATGTTGATCCGCACACTGGGCCAAGCCTCCAGAGGCAATGTCAACCCCTCTGAGGTCAGTTTGGTCCTAGGCTACACCATGCTTGGGCATTTGCAAACCATTTTGACCATGAGTCTTTTTATTTCCGTGATCTCGACCCTCATGAGGATTTACAAAGACAGTGAGATGATCATTTGGTTGACCGGTGGCAACAGGTTAATCGATTTTATCAAGCCCCTATTTGGTTTTGCATGGCCCATTCTCTTGTTGATCTTTGTCTTGGCGATTTGGGTCTGGCCTTGGTCCTACCAACAAAGCCAAGAACTCAAGGACCGCTTTGAAAAAAGGGGGGACTTGGAGCGCGTGGCACCCGGACAGTTTCAAGAGTCCTCCAATGGACAACGGGTCTTTTTTATCGAAAAGGACTTGGACGCGGACAAGGAAGGCAAGAACGTGTTCATTGTGACCCATGAGCGAGAGCGCCAAACCATCACGTCTGCCAAGACCGGTCGCATTCAAAGCATCAACGGTCAGCGTTTTTTGATGCTCTCCAACGGTCAGCGCCTTGAGATCTCTAACACCAATCAAACCCTGAAATTAAGCGAGTTCAAAGAATATGCCACGCGCATTGACCAAGATGCCTTTGCAAAAAACGCCCCCATCGCCCGAACCACACCGACTTGGGACTTGATTCAAAACCCAAGCAATTACCATTTGGGCGAGCTCAGTTGGAGGCTGGGGATGGGTTTTGCTGCTTTCAATTTGGTCCTCATTGGCCTGGCCTTGGCGCAGGTCAACTCCAGAGGCGCCAAAGGACGCCATGGTCTTTTGGCTCTTTTTATCTTCATTTTTTACGAAAACATGGTCAATTTAGGTCAAAACTGGGTCGAACAAGGCAGGCTTGGATTTTGGGGCTTGATGCTGGGCTTGCATGTCGGTGTGTGTGCTTTGGCTGTCTTTATTCTTTGGACGCGTCACATTGGGGTGTCTTGGGAGCTCAACACGGCGAGGATAGATGGTTTTTGGTCTAAATTCAAAGGCTTGAGGGCGTCTTCATGAAGACCTTGCAGCGGCTCATCTACGCCGAGGTCTTGGGTGCGGTGGGTTTTGTGATCTTGGGGTTTTTGGGGCTGTTTTTTTTCTTTGACTTGATCGACGAACTGCAATGGGTTGGCAAGGGCTTGGGGCTTCAAGGCGAGAGAGATCCTGAGCTAATCTACTTGGTGCCTCACGCCTTGACCTATGTGGCACTCATCATTCCGAGTCACATCTACGAGCTCTTGCCGATTGCCGTGCTCATAGGCACGATTTACGTGATGGCGCGCATGGCTCAAAGCTCAGAGTTCACCATTTTGAGAACATCTGGCTTGGGGCCCGTGAGGGCTTTGAGGCTCTTGATCGGTCTGGGCTTGGCCTTTGTGGTCTTGACCTTTGCGGTGGGAGACTATGTATCTCCCTTTTGCGACAAACAAGCCCAGCTCTTGAAGTCCAAGTACTTTGGTCAAATCTCAGTGGGACAAACCGGTGCTTGGCTCAACGAAAAACAGGCCTTTTCCCGCCAAGCGGTCAATGTGGGCGCTTTGAACTCGGATGGTTCGATGAAAAACATCAAAATCTACGAGTTCAACAACCAAGGCCGCCTGGTGTCTCTCACGCACTCGGCCTCGGGGGACTTTGCGCAAAACGACGATGCCTGGATCTTAAATGAGGTCCACCGAGATGAGTTCCCAATGGACGAGAACGCTCAAAATCTAAAGCCCGTCACTCGGTTGCAGTCCGAGCATCTGAGATGGCCCACGACCATCAAAGCTGAAATGGTGGCCGTCTCACTTTTAAAGCCCGAGCGCATGGGCACCATTGACTTGTTTCAGTATGTGCAGCATCTTCAAGCCAACGCCCAAACCGCTCAGCGCTATGAGATTGAGTTTTGGAAAAAAGTCTTTTACCCCATCAGCTGCTTGGTGATGGTGGTCTTGGCTCTGCCCTTTGCCTATTTGCACTTTAGGAGTGGCAACATCGCGACCCTTGTCTTTGCGGGCGTGATGATTGGGATCAGCTTTTTCATGATGAACAATGTCTTTGGCTACATTGGCAATTTGAACCAATGGGTCCCGTGGCTGGCCGCAGCGACACCGGGACTGATCTACACCTTGGTCTCTTTGATGGCCTTTGGCTGGCTTGTGCTCAAGCAGTAAGGCCTCATCGCGGTTTTTTTCTCCTCTTTTGAAAGCCCACGTCGTTTGAAATCCATCATTCTCTTTGCCCATGGCTCTAAAGACCCTTTGTGGCATGAACCCATTAAGGCCATTGCCAAGGCCATTCAAGCGCAGTCTCCCAGCGTGATTGTGCGCTGTGCGTATTTGGAGATGACTGAGCCAAGCTTGCTGGAATGCGCCTCCCAATTGGTCGGTCTTGGGGTCACGCAGATGAACTTGTTTCCCCTTTTTTTAGGCGTTGGGCGTCACGCCCGAGAGGACTTGCCTAGGCAGGCCCAAGCTTTGAGGCAAAACCACCCCCATGTCCAATTGAGGGTGATGCCCTCTGCTGGAGAAATGCCTGAAGTCGTGGCCCACTTGGCACAAATGGCCTTGAAGGGCTTATAAAAGAAGAAGCTTGGGCCTTGGTGGGTCACGCCTCTTTCATGAACTCCGAGACCAAGCGGTTAAAGGCCTGGTGGTCCTCGACCTCTGGCAAGTGTCCGATGCCAGGCCACTCGAAGAGCTTGGCGTGCGGCAGTTTGGGCAGCAAGAGGTCCACGTTTTCAGATCTGGGGTTGATCTGGTCGAGCTCACCTTGAACCATCCAAACTGGCATGCGCATGCGGTGGGCGTGCTCGGGCGTGAAGAAGCTGCTCAAGCGAAAGGACACGGCTCTTAGAAGGCCTGCGGGCTGGTTGGCGCGTGTGAGTTCAATGAGCATGTCTTTAAGGCCCGGTGACGTGTGGGGCCCCACCAAAGCGTCAACACCGGCGTCGGCGTATTGATAACCGCCTTGCAAAATGCGTTGCGCCCTCGCTTCGAAGCTTTGTCTCCTTTGAGGGCTCACTGCGTGTTGCCCAACGCCCGTGCCCGTGAGCATCAAGCGCAGCACGTGCTCAGGATAATCGATGGCATAGGCTTGTGCCACCACCGAGCCAAAGGAGTTGCCACACAAAGTGACTTGCTTCAAATCCAAGGCATGAAGAAAATCCCCAAGCGCATTGGCGTAGTCGTGTTCGTTGGGGTGAGAGGACACGAAGGCGTCGCTCAGCCAGTAACCGGGTGCATTCCACGCAATGACGTTGAACTGCTCAGACAGTTGCGCGAACTGAAATCGAAAGTAAGTGCTGTTTGCACCAATGCCGTGCAAAAAAACGATCGGCGGGGCATCCCAGTTGCCTGCCTGCATGAAGGAAAAGCGGTCTCCAAGGTACATCGATCTGGAAGCCCCAGCGATCCGTAAAAACTGAGTGGCGGGCAAAGGCGGGAGTGGCAACTCGGCTGCGACTCTTGGCGCCTGAGCGCGCTTTTCTCTTGGGACTGGCGTGGTTTTCTCTGACATAATAAAAACTTTAACCTTTGCTTCGGGGAATTACACCATGCGCGCTCTTGTTCGATCTTTGCTCAGTCTAGGTTTTTACAGCGCAGCCATGATCTTGTCTTTGGCCTTGATCGGCTCCCAAAGTCTAGCCCAAGATTGGCCCACCAAGGGGGTCAAAATCGTGGTCCCGTACCCTTCGGGTGGAGGGGTCGATTTGCTCTCTAGGGCTTTGGCCTACAAGTTGCAAGAAAAGTGGCAACAATCGGTCACCATCGACAACCGTCTGGGGGCCAATACACTCATTGGCGTGGAGGCCGTGGCCTATGCCAAAGACCCCTCGACCTTGCTGCTCACCACCGATGCGAGCTTCACGATCAATCCACACCTGTACACCAAACTGCCTTATGATTTGGAGCGAGACTTTTGGCCCATTACGCAATTGGTCTCCTTTAGCCAGATGTTGGTGGTGGGGCAGCGAACAGGCATCAACTCCATGGCCGAGTTGATGGAGTTGGCCCGCACCAAGCCTGAAGCCTTGTCTTACTCCTCTTACGGACCGGGCAGTCAACCCCAATTGGCCACCGAAATATTCAAACAAAAGTCGGGCTTGTCCATTTTGCATGTCCCCTACAAGGGCATCCCACAAGCCATTGCGGCGGTCGTGGGCGATGAGGTGAGCATGAGTTGGTCGGGTGTGGTCTCTGCCAGACCTCATATTGCCAACAAACGCATCAAACCCGTGGCTTATGGTGGCAAAACCCGCTCGCCCAGTTTTCCCGATGTGCCCACCATGACCGAACTTGGCTTTCCCGAGGTTGACGCCAACGTTTGGGTGGGCCTCTTTGCGCCCAAGGTCCTCTCCAACGCGGTGGTTCAAAAAATCAACAAAGATGTCTTGAGTGTGCTTGGAGAGCCAAGTTTCAAAGCCAATGAAATTGATGGCAAAGGCTATGATTACTCAGGTCTTGGCCCTGAGGAGTTCAACAAACACATCAAGGCCGAAGTGCTCTCCAGAAAAGCGGCGGTCAAACTCTCTGGCGTGAGTTTGTGATGCGTACCACTGGGTCTGAAGTCCAAGCCATAGAGCCCAAGGTCTGGCAAGAGATGACGCAAGGACAATTGGACTGGGCCTACGACCAGGCCAACCATGCGCCCAACCGAGTTGAGGTCTTGGAGCAAATTGCACATCAAAGTGCGCTCTCGCGCGAGCAAGTGCCCAAGCCCTTGCGCTTGTCCTATGGCCCGTCTCCCATCGAGATGCTGGACTGGTATGTGAGCGAACAGGCGAACGCGCCGCTCGTGTTTTTTGTGCACGGAGGGGCTTGGAAGTCGGGGACGGCACTGGCCAATGCGCTTCAAGCGCATTGGCTTAGAGCGTTGGGCTGCCATGTGGTGATCCCAGATTTTGATGCCGTGACCTCGGTGGATGGAGACCTTGCTCACTTGGCGCGTCAAATTCAAAGCGCCTTGCTCTACACCTACAACAACTGCTCAAAGCACCATGCCGACCCGCAAAGAATCATTGTCCTTGGGCATTCATCGGGGGCGCATTTGTCGGCTTGCATGGTCACAAGGGACTGGGTCAGTGTTGGCTTGGAGCGCGCGCCTATCAGTGCTTTGCTGTGCTGCTCAGGCATGTATGACCTAGAACCCGTGAGCCTGTCAGCGAGGAGTCAATATGTGCGCTTCACACCTGAGCTCGTGCAGGACTTGAGTCCCCAAAGGCAGATTCAACAATTTCAAATGCCAGTGGTGCTTTTGTGTGGGGAGAATGAGTCCCCGGAATTTATCCGGCAGTTTCACGAGTTTGATGACGCCTTGAGACTCAACAACGCCATGGTGTCGAGTCATGTCGTTCAAGGGGTGAATCATTTTGAGATTTTACAGACGCTCTTTGATCCAGAGTCCATTCACTCAAAGGCTTTGAAAACATTGATTGAGGAACCACTTGAGCATTTGCCAGTGAACATTTGAATGGATATGCTTAAAAGTGATCCTAGGCAGTTTGCTTTAAACCCCCATTCGCCCTTCAAGTTAAGCGATCGACTTATCGCACGATGACATAAGATTGACTGATCATTGATTTGAATGGGTCAGATGTGCGCGACCAATTCACAAGATCGACTTTGAAAGGGAGGTCCGATCTCACAAAAGCATTTTGCAGATCCGCTTCTTGCTCATGCGTCATTGAAGTTTCTCCCAAAACCACCAGATCCAGATCAGAAAATTCTTTTTTATTTCCATTGACTCTAGATCCAAAGGCCCAAACACTTCGATCAGGAATTATTTCAGAAAGAATATTTTGAATAATCTCCCACTCAATGGGTTTCACATCAATGGGGATGTTTGTGTCAAGCATTTTTCAATTTGAGTGATGAAAGTAAAAATGTTGCCTCGTCAATGAAATCGGGAATGATTGATACAACTTCTATGGCTATTTTTTCGTCATAGGTGTGACTACTTTTTGATCGCATTTCTCTAAATATTTTCCAGCGGGTCCAATCCCTTTTGAGCAAAGACATCTCGTTGGCACTTCTAATCAATTGCGAGAATTGCATAGCGTCATAAATCTCAGGGTTTGCAGAACTCAATTCCATGTGTCTTTTAAGAATTTTGTGACTGATGTCGTAACTGAACTTGTAGCGCTGTATCAGTCCATCTCGAATTTGTGAATCTTCAATATTCGTCAAATAACGATCCCGACCCTCAATGAGTTTGTGAAGGGCATTTTTTAGAGGTGATAAGTCGAGATGGATTGTGTTCATCTAGGGGGGGCTTACAAATTACAATTCATGATTCACTAGGCGTGATCAATGACACATAGAAAGTTGCGTGGACACAGGTTTTTTTTAAAGCCCAGGTTCCAATGCAAAGACCCTTTGCATTTTAAATGTCTGGCAATATCTTATCTGAATTTTTTTACAAAGGTGCACTTAATTTCAATGTCACCTTATAAAGTACCACAGTTCTAGAGTGCCAGAGTACACGCCTTGACGAGTTGTTAAATCCTTTGAGGTCTATTTTAAAGAGGCGCGTGCCCGCGCTTTTTTTAACGGTTTTGCTTGACTCTGCCTCCATGCATTCAATGAAGGGAACCTCACAAACCCAACTTACTACTATTTGATCTATCAAGTTTTCTATTTATAATTAGAAGTTATGAACTTGCATCAATTTAAATTCGTTCACGAAGCGGCCAAACGAGGCCTAAACCTCACCGAAGCCGCCAAAGCACTTCATACCTCTCAGCCAGGCGTTTCCAAGGCCATCCTCGAACTTGAACTGGAGCTTGGGGTAGATATTTTTGCGCGTCACGGCAAAAGACTCAAAAGCATCACCCAGCCAGGACGCCATGTTTTAAAGAGCATCGACGTCATTTTGAATGAACTCCACAATTTAAAACGCATCGGCAATGAATACAGTGCAAAAGATTCGGGCACGTTCTCCATTGCCACCACGCACACGCAAGCGCGGTACGTTTTGCCACAAGTGCTCACTGACCTTCGAAAAGCCTACCCCCATGTCAACATCAGTTTGCACCAAGGCACACCCAGCCAAGCGGCCCACATGGTGATGAATGAGGAGGCCGATGTGGCCATCGCCACGGAATCTTTGGCCGATTACGAAGATCTCGTGACACTGGCCTGCTATGACTGGCAACACGTCTTGGTGATGCCCCCAGGGCACCCTTTGAGCATGAAGAAAAAACCCATTGCCTTAAAGGACCTCAGTGCCTATCCCTTGGTCACCTATCACCCAAGTTTCACGGGCCGACAAAAGATCGACCAAGCCTTTCAGGTGCAAGGCTTGAGCCCCAATATCGCTTTGGAGGCGATAGATTCGGACGTGATCAAGACCTATGTGCGCATCGGCATGGGGGTTGGCATCATTGCCGAGATGGCCGTTCAGCCCCAATTCGATTCGGATTTGGTCATCCGCCCCGCGTCCCATATATTTGGTAAGAATGTGGCGCGCGTGGCCTTTAGGCGAGGCGCCTACCTTAGACAATTCGTCTTGGAATTTGCCCAACTCTTGAGCCCCATGCTCTCAGAAAAATCCATCCTTGAGGCCATGAAAAAAATGAAGCCCTAAACCTAAAGACCTAAACCTAAAGACCCGCTCTTGGATACTGGTAGAACCCCCCTGATACTTCCAGGCCCTTTGCCCTGAAAATTTCAAATTCCGCCCGTTCACGCATGCCCAAACGTTTAAAATACATCATCACATGACGCCCATCTTAGACTCCAAACTGCCCCATGTGGGGACCACCATCTTCACGGTGATGTCGGCGCTTGCCCTAGAGCACAAGGCCGTGAACTTGGGCCAAGGCTTTCCCGACTTTGCGTGCGCGCCAGAATTGGTCCAACACGTCACCAACGCCATGCTTGAAGGCTTGAATCAATACCCTTCCATGCTGGGTGTGCAAGAGTTGAGAGTGGCGGTCTCTAAAAAAATTGAGGCGCTTTATCACAAAACCTACGACGCCAACAGCGAGATCACCATCACCGCAGGTGCCACACAGGCGATTTTGAGCGCCATCTTGGCCACGGTCAGAGCGGGAGATGAGGTGATTGTTTTGGAGCCTTGCTACGACAGCTACATCCCCAACATCGAGCTCTCAGGGGGCGTGGTCGTGCCCGTGCCTATGAAGCCTGGAAGCTTCAAGGTGGATTTTGAGGCCATCCAACAGGCAATCAGCCCCCAAACGCGAGCCATCATCATCAACTCCCCGCACAACCCAAGTGCGACCATTTGGAGCGCTGAGGACTACCAGCGCTTGGGGCAGATGCTCAAGGACACCTCAATCTTTGTGATCAGTGATGAGGTCTATGAGCACATGGTCTTTGCGCCCAACCATCACATCAGCGCTGCAAGCTTTCCTCTTTTGGCTGAACGCGCCTTTATCATCTCAAGCTTTGGCAAAACCTATCACGTCACAGGCTGGAAGGTGGCTTATTGCGCCGCCCCAGCAGCACTCATGGTGGAATTCAGAAAGGTGCACCAGTTCAACGTCTTTACCGTCAACACGCCCGTGCAGCATGCCTTGGCCAGGTACATGCAAGACCCCAGTCCCTATTTGCTGTTGCCCGCCTTTTACCAAAGAAAGCGCGACCTCTTTAGGGCAGGACTGGCCCAAACCCATTTCTCTTTGCTGCCCGCACAGGGCAGCTACTTTCAGTGTGTGCGTTTGGATGATTTGAAAGTTCCAGAAAGGACGCTTGGAGAGTCCAAGTTTTGCGAATGGCTCACCTCAGAAATTGGAGTGGCCGCCATTCCTTTGTCGGCCTTTTATAGAGATGGCTTTGACCAAGGCATTGTGCGCTTTTGCTTTGCCAAAAAAGACGAGACTTTGCAGTTGGCCCTTGAGCGCTTGGCCAAACTCTAAGCGCTCAGAAGTCGCTCAGAAGTCCTGGCCCAAAAGGGCACCTCTTTACTGCTGAAGAAGCGCCCAGGCCTTTTCAAGGCGTTTGACGCTCACTGGTTGCGGCGTTCTGAGCTCTTGGGCAAAGGTGCTCACCCTCAACTCCTCCAAGAGCCATCGGTACTCGCGCGTTCTGTCATCTTCTTGCCCCTTTCTCGACTCCATCCAACGCCAATACTTGGACTCCAAGGGCTTGAGTTCAGAGAGCTTTAACTGATCCCTTGCAGGATCGGACTTGTACTTGTCCATTCGCAAATGAGCCGCCTTGAGGTAGCGAGGCAAATGCTGCCACTGGCTGTAGGGGATTTGGGTGATAAAGCGTGGCGTGATGAGTTTACTCAACTGTCCATCCATGTCCTCGCTCACTTCACTAGGCAACTTCATGTCCTTTAATTTTTTGCGACATGCTTGGTGCTCAGTCAGCACGAGGTGAATGCTTTTACAGACCTCTTGGGCAATCAAATTGAAGCGCCCACGACCCTCTTCAAGACGTTGCTCAAAACCGATGGCGTCTCTGGGCCAAGGTTCACCCATAAAGGCCCTGTGAACCGTGACACTCAAGATGTCTTTGAACACCTCGTCGCTCGCGGCTTTGGGGCTGACTTGAAGGTACATCATGTTCATGCTGACCAAAGCGGGTAGATTCTTTTGCAAGTACTTGATGGACTCTTTGAGTTGGAGCACAAAGAGGCGCTCAAGGCCTTTGGCCAAGCGGGTTTTGGCCACATCGGGCTCATCAAAGACTTCAATTTTGACGCCCTCTCCCGTATCGACCAGGGCCGGAAACCCCACCAAAGACTGCGCGCCGCGCTCAATCTCCATGAGTTCGGGCAAGGGCTCAAAGCTCCATGTGGTGTAGATTTGCTCGCTTGGAGCCGAGGCGTCTTGAGGGCCAAAGGAGTAGGTGTTGG
>Ga0114970_10001656_pt1 | contig 16669 bp, 14 predicted proteins | sample M_140205_XF_Meta_FD_87030 | JGI IMG/M metagenome (GOLD analysis project Ga0114970, IMG submission 87030) | Freshwater microbial communities from Lake Montjoie, Canada to study carbon cycling - M_140205_XF_MetaG | ecosystem: Environmental > Aquatic > Freshwater > Lake | place: Lake Montjoie... | reverse complement strand
ATAACAGGGTCAACATATACAGAATCTAAATCTACTCTACTAGCACCATCTAATGATGTTATAGTATAATCTATTCCGTTAGTAGATAATAATGCTGGTAATTCAAATGCTGATTTATCATTACTTACATTAGATGTAATAACAACTATTTTAGCATAAGGATAATCTTCAGGTAATGAAGTAACTGTAACTTTAATTCCTTTTTTTGATGATATAATACCACCATCTATTTCTTCAAATATCTCACCATTTAATGCTCCAGTTGATGAATCAGTATTTAGTAGTACTGGATTAATAACTCCTGGAATTAATATAGTTACAGCTTCTTTTCTTACTAACTGTTTACCAGTTAGTACTACTTGATTACTAATATCTGATTGAGTTATAAGTTGTAAGTTTTCATCATAGATTCTGATTACAATAGCATAACTACCAACAGGTAAAGCTCCTGTATTTACTACAGAAGCATTAGGAGCGTTGACATATATCTGTCGTTGCAAATCAAATTCATCTATGTTCCAACTCATTTATAATGTATTAATAATCTACAAAATAATCCTGCCTATATTTCAAGGCAGGAATGTTTTATCTAACTTCTAAAATTAAACTACCAATGTTAAATTTTACTTCATCACCAAGTCCAATAGTTTTAGCACTTGCTAATGCACCGTAAAATAACAAATTACCAGTACCAGTAGCTGAAGCGTCCCATACAGTAAAGTGTGTAGCTGATGCCGTTGCTGTTGCAGATGATGTAATTGTAAATGCAGAAGCATTTGACAAAGTCGCACCGCTTGCAGAACCTGCTCCACCTGATGCTGTTGTCCAACTTGTACTACCAGATGCAATGCTATATCTTGTTGAAAATAATGCACCTGTTGAACTCCCTGTCTCTGTTGGATCTTGTGAATACAACTGTAAAAAGGTTGCTGCTGTTGGAGTAGGTAACTGTGTACCGCTAATCCATTGAACTATCTTTTGTTCAAAATAATCACTAAATGCTGCCATAATTTATTAGTTTAAATTGTTTAAAATTTGTTCTCTTAATTTGTTTACCTTATCAATGCGTAACACATCGTTAAGGTATTGCCTTCCTTCTTTGACAATGTTTTCCCTGTCAAATGTTCTATCTTTCATGATGCGTAACACATCAATAAATTTATCATATTTCAATACACCAGGAATATTATACTCTGGTATGCCAATAGGAGCAATAACTACTCCTCCTGCAGCTAACATCTCAATAGCAAAGATATTGCTTTTAGCTAAGTTAAAATCATTCTTAAGTAACGGAAAGACACCATAGTGACATTGACTGTTATTTAATAATTCAAAATAGCTAAATAAATTGTTTGTCCATTCCTTTACATGAACCTTTGGGAATAAATGTCCCATTAAAAAGTCCTGTATACCTAACATAGCAACCTCAAAGTTATTTGAATCTGCCATTGTGTTTATCTCATCCTTTATCGTTGCAATGTCATCCAAATGATGCATACTTCCCCTCCATAACACTCTAACTTTGTCCTCTATCTTTGGCACTGCCATGAAAGGCTGAAGCATTGGATTCCAAGCGTTAGGAATAACAAGGCTGGGACATTCATGAAATTCTTTATAATAGTCCTGTAAGGCAGAAGTAGAATAGCTTACAAAGTTAGCCAGTGACAAGCATTCCTCTACTGTTTTCTTCGATGCCTCGCTTGACAATGCCTTGTGTGATGGATTAACACGCTCTGTTTTGTGTAAGTTATCGTCATGGTCAATGATTATCTTCTTGCCCATGCGTTTACAGTCACGGAGAATATCAAGGTACAACTTCCCGTTAGGTGATTTAGCTATGATAACATCGCAGCTGAAAATATCATACCACTTTGTATTCTGAATGTCAAGGTACTTTATCTCGTGTTCAAGGTAGGAGTATGTGCCAACTGTCCGATAAAAGTCGGTAGCAGGAGCCTCAATGTTTGTAAAAATTCCAAGTTTCATTGTGTTAGGTTTATCTCAATCCAATTTAAAATATCTTCATTCCATGTGTACATTTTGCCATCATTAGGATAAGGTATTGGGCTTTGCCAAAGGCATGATTCCTCGTTCAATGTCCAAGAAGGAAAAGGTTTAGGAGGGATGAAAGCATCCCTAATGCTATCGTAATAATAGCCTATTCCAGCGTAATTTTTTCTAAATGCCTTGCTTTGGTCTTGACTTGGTGTGTTGTTGTCGGCTTGATAATGAACACCGCCCCGTGTGTTGTAAGATGTTCTTTTTGCAATGCAATTAAACATTAAACCATAATGTTTTTCGGTATCATTACCATTAAATGTACATACTTCATCTGCACCACTTATTACAGAGGTAACAAAATTTCCATTATTTAATAATGCGTAATGTGCCATATTATGAGAATGTAACTGTTCCAGAATTTCTAATTTCTCTAATACTAAATGTGCCATCGGTATAACTTACTGCATCAGTTTGTGCGCCTCCAGCCAATGTAATAGTAGCTGAACTTGTTAACCATCTTATTATTACAACTCCTTTACCACCTTTACCACCAGCTACATTCACTGTAAATGCATATCCTCCGCTACCGCCTCCTCCTAAATAGTCAGTACCATTATTTCCAATACCATCTTGAGTATTAGGACTTGAAGCACCACCTCCTAAACCACCTAATCCGCCAGTTGTTGTATTATTACCACCAGCACCACCACCTCCAGCGTAATAAGGTGTAGGTATAACTCCTGTAATTGTATTTTGTAATCCATTGCCGCCATTACCTCTACTTACTGCACCTACACCAGCAGTTCCAACTGCACCAGCACCACCACCACCACCACCTTCATCATTAGTTGAACCATTACCACCATTATTTCCTTGTCCGCTTTCTGCTATTCCACCAGATTTAACAGTTGGTGTACTTGTACCACATCCACCTCCACCTGAACCACCATTACCTCCAGCACCAGTTGTTCCAGCACCACCACCACCACCACCAACAGCAGCTGTTCCTAATGCACTAAACGATGAATTAGTACCGATTTGTCCATTTGCCTGAGCAGCACCAGCCGTTCCACCACCACCAACAACTATGTTATATGTAGTATTTTTGTTAATACTTAAACCCGTTCCAGTCAAATAACCGCCAGCACCACCAGCACCACCACCACCATTTGGTGCATTACCAGTTCCAGCAGCACCACCTCCACCAGCAACTACAAGGTAATCCACTATTACGGTTGTCGCTGCCACATTCAACGTCGCACTCGTCACCGTTGCCGCTCCCGTTATACTTGCCGCTAATAAATCTGCAAGTTGTAAACTAGATGTTGTAGTAGCTAACCCACTAATTGTTGATGCTAATAATTTACTAACTAATGAATCAGCAGTAGTATTAGCTTGTGTAGTTACTGAACTATCTAATAACTTAGCTATTAATGCTTCAGCAGTTGTTGTTCCTTCTGCTGTTACACTTGATGTAAGTAATCTATTGATAAATAGATTAGCTGAAGAAATTGAACCATTAGCACTTGTTGTAGATACAAGAACTAATCCAATTAATGCTTCTGAAGAACTATTAGCTAATGCGTTAGCAGATGCACTTATTACTTTTGACAATTGTGCAGTAGCTGAAGTTTGAGCCATAGCATCTACAGTAGCATTTATTGCATAACTTAATAAAGCACTAGCAGCAGTAGTAGCTGTAGCATTTGCTGTAGCATTTACTGGTATTGATATTTGTGCTGAAGATGAAGTATTAGCTAATGCTTGAACTTGTGCATTAATTACTCTTGTAAGTATTGCTTCAACTACTGTTGTTGCTTGTGTACTAACAGTAGCTTCAAGTAATGCAGCTCTTAATAATATTGCTGTTGATGATGCAACACCTGATAGTGTAACATCTATTAAAACAACACCTTGTTGTGTTGATTCTAATATAGCATTAACACTACCAATTGCAGTAACATTACCTTGTAGTAATCTTACAATATCAACATTTGTTGTAGTAGTTCCTGTAGCATTTGTTGATGAAATTAAATTAGCTGTTCTCATTAAGTTAGCAAATACAGTACCAATACCATTTGCTGATGCAGTTAACAGTTTAGTAAGTTCTGCTCCTGATGATAAAGTAGCTAATACATTAGCAGTAGCTTCAGGACTTGCAGACATTAATCTTATTAACTGAATATTTCCACTTGCAGATGCTATAGCAAATATTGTAGCTCTTAAACTATCATCAAATACTATTCCTGATGCTACAGATTGTGGGTCAGTTACTTTATAACTATCTAATTGATTGATATTAATTCTTCTATCTTTATTAATACCATCAACAAAATAGATTACTTTATCACATCCATTTAATAATCTATAAACACCACGAATATATGTATCTTTCTTAAATCCTAACTTTTTAGCTTGTTTAGTATCATCTACTTTTATTTCATAATGATAACTCATATCATCATTTCTTGATAATATACCTATAGTACTATTACCTCCATCTGTAGTAAATAATACAGTTTCATTTCTTTCCATGTTGATATGTCCAATAACAACATGACCAGTTGGTATTTCTTTTATATATGTAGTACCAACTTCAGAACCATAGTGAAAATGATTACCTTCTTGGTCTTCTAATTGTGAGTTCAAAGCATAAGTAGCTACTGTGTTATCCACATCAGTATGGAAAGTATCTAATACTAATCCTTTAGTTAACTTATTAGGCTTTGTTTCTACACTCACTTTTCTACTATTTTAAATAATGCTTGTTTATTAGTTTTTAAATAATTATTAATAAACTTATAAGCACTCTGTCTTTGTAACATAAATCCCCATAAATTCAAATACTTTACATTAAATCCTTTTCTAAACCAAGCAGCTTTCCACTTGTAACCATCTAGTTCAGGATTAAAGTAATATAAACGTTCTTTTGTAGTTTTTAGTTCTTCAATAGCTTCAGCTCTAGTCTTACTACTTCTCTTCATAAAATGTAGTATAGTTCTACCTATATCTACTTTCTTTTTATTTATCTTTTTCTTTATTAGCTTTAATTCTCCCATTCCTGAATGAAAGTAATATGTATATCCATTTAATAAAAATAATACAGTATGTTTGAAATATGATAATATAATTTTCTTCCATTCAGTATATGTTATAGCGTATTCATGGTTACTGTTTTCATCAATAGTTACATAAGGTAAACAAGTAGCACACTTCCTTTTCTTATAAGGATAGTCCTTATAGAAATGTAATAGTGTCATCTTGTCATCACTATTTGTAAATATCTTATCGTATTTCTGGATTCCTGTCATCGCTATCATCATCTTTTCTAGCTAATGGTAATTGTAATAATGTAGCCATAATCTGCATGATTCCAGTAACTTCATTATGTCCAATACCACTTTCTAATTCATAAATATCATTACAATCTTCTTGTGATTGTATATCTTGCCAATCTAATATATTCTCCCATATACCATCAACATAAATACACTTTAAAGTTTTACTTCGCCAAAGATACAAATATTGATTGATAATTGAGTATCTTAATGCTTGTCCTTTTATTGGGTCTAGTGAATCTGATTTTAATTGGTATTGTTCTATTATTCCTAATAGTCTACCATCTAATAATTTAACTTGCATAGCATCTCTATATCTACCAATTAAAGGTCTAGGTATTTGATACTTACTTCTTAATACTTTACAAGTAGTATCAGTAACACAATCACAATCTTCAGCTTTAACTAATTCTAAATCTACACAGAATCTATTACTAGACCAACTTGATATATAGGATTTACCTTTAATACTATTACCTAATACTGTAGCTCTTGCTTGTACAATTAATGACCATAAATAACTATCAGTATATTTACTATCATCTGTTATCTCTTTTATAGTTACACGAATAGTAGATAATAATTCACCTATTTTCATAATATCATTTTTACTAAATCCTGTGATTCAGGAATATTAATTAATTCAAATCCATCAGGTTTAATCCATACTATAATCATACTATCAATAGTAATGTCTAAGTATTTCTCTATACAATGCTTATACATATTTAGTTGTAGTGTATATTTATTGTAATTACAATCACTTAAGAATTCTAATGGTGGCATAAATGTTTGGAATCTGTTAAAGTATTTAATCTCTTTATCTGTTTTATAATCTAGTATAACATACTTGTTACTTTTAGTATCATAAAAGAATCCATCTAATTGTCCAGCAATTCTACTATCAAAATCTGCAACTACCCATTCTAACTTTATGGGTATGTATTGGGATGATAGCACTTTGATGATATTATCCAAAACTTCAACCCTGTCGTGGGTTTCATATTTGTTGTTCCAAGCATTCTCCAAATACTTATGATATTTCGTTCCTTTTGTTTTACTTGTATCAGAACCAGCTTTCCAGCTTTCGACCATTGTGTTGATATCGACATTTAAATCTTTATAGTGAACTAATTGGGAATCAAGTAAGTAAAATCCTTTAGGAACATTATTGCTCTTATCAGTTTTAATCTGTAGTCCTTGATTTTGAAGTACTTTATACTTAGCCCAGTATTCTTCATTAAAGTCATGTTGATATTTTTTAATTTGTGATGTTACACTTGTAAACAATTCATTATTATGATAGTAGGTATGTGTATTATCATAATAGTTAATATCTTTGAATACATTTAACTGTTCAATATTTAACTTACTACTATTTGTTTTTCCTGTTAGATTTAACATATCTTAGTTTTCAGCTAGTTCAAATTTTACTTTTGATTTTCTATACGAATACATTGTTATACTCATCCATACTCCAGGGTCACTCTTTGGTGGATGACCCATTTGTCTTTCCCAACTACTTCCTTTAGAATAACTATATTTATAACTTCCTAACTTTACATGAGTTTGTTCATCTTGTACTATTTTTCCTGATTGTAGAAATCTTTCTCTAGGTATAGGAAAAATCCAACGATCATGTGAATGTCCACTAACAACTATATCAGCATCAGGAAGATATACAGCTTTTCTACTAGTTTGAATAACATCTTTAGTAACTGGTCCACCACCACCATAGCCATGATTATAAGCTATCTTATACGAACCTCTACTTCCTAAACCTTCATAAGAATATCTCATTCTAATCCATCCACCATAAGTTCCAACTTCAGCATCTAACGCTTTAGCTAATCTTTTAATAACATCAGTTTCATGATATCTAAGAATACTTAGTTCATGATTTCCAGGACTAATAAACATTATATATTCTTTGTATGGAGTTAAGAAATCTATAGCATCATCTACAACATTATCTATATAATTAGATGTATTGTATTCAGGTCTTAAATCTCCTTTACTACTTCTTTTATCAAACTTACCACCCATAATATCAAAGAAATCACCAAAGATTAATACTTTAGCATTTCTTTCTACTACTTCATCAAGATGTTTTTTTAATAATTTTCTATCACAACTTATACTATCAAAATGTACATCTGCAATTAATAGAAAATCATAAGACCTAATAGTAGAATCGAATGTTAATATGCAATCATGTGTTAAATCATTTAATTTCTCTATCATTAGTTTTAATTTTATGTATTATCTGTTGCTGGATTTATTGAAGCAGTTACAGTATCTACATTATTTATTGTTCCAATATTAGTTGATAAATTATATTTTATTACACCTATTCTATAAGCTTCATTATTATTAGGAGCTGTTTGACTATTTAAACTTGGTGAACGTACTACTTTACCTGATGATTTTAATACTAAACTACTTGATGCTGTAGGATTAGTAAATGTATAGTGAGTAGGTAATGCGTTGTTATTAAATGTTGGAACAACTATTGTACCAGCTTTCCATAATGTAACATTTAATTTTACAGAGTTTGTACCAACTGTATTATACCACCATCCTCTACAATCTATTGTTATGTCATTTTCAGTAGGATAAGCTGCTGTAAAATTATTTAAGTTTATTAATACAGATTCAAATCCTTGACCTGTATTATCACAAGCATGTTTTAATACATAATTATTTCCTGAACCTAAAGGATATATTCCAGCTGTAGCATAAGTACCTGAATTACAGAAATTAGCTCCGTATCCTATATATTCTATTGATGTATCTTGACCTATATCTGGAGTTACAATTCTAGTTCTTGTATCTAAATCTACACCATCAGTAAATTCATATTGTACCATTAAATAATCAGCATCAAATGTAAATCTATTTACTGAAACATATAATTGAGAAGAAGGTATTGTTACTGATGCTGTTAATGTTGATGCTAATGATACAACAACTTTTTGTACTTTAGTTATTGTTCCTGTTACATTAACTGATGCAGATAATATTGATGTTAGTAATTTTGGATTCTTATTATATGTTCTAGTAATAGGATTACTACAATCATTTAATTCAGATGGTATGCTAACTTCTACAAAGTTATAATCAGTTTTTACTACAGATGTAGTAGGGTCTGTTAAATCAATATCAGTATATAATATATTACTAGTTCTTGAAATAATTGCATTTCTTGTTATAGTTAATGTTCCACTTGGAGATATAACATTTACATCTACATAAGTTATTAATTGTAACTGTGCTTCTGTAAATCCTACTGTAGTTATTTTAATTTTACGAGTATTACTTGTAAGATATGTTACATCAACATTACTAATACTTAAACTAATATAGTTAATTGATGTACTTGTACTTTTTGTTGTAGAATTTGTAGAATTTGTAACAGTATATGTAAAATTGTATAATCCAGGATTAGCTATTGTAACTTGATTACTTGTTATAGTAAGTCCACTTGTTGTTGTCCAAACTCCACCAGTTGTATATGTATTACTTTGTAATAAGTTAAACAAACTATAAGGATTAGTTAAACTACATATTGTTAATGGTAATGCAATTCCTGGACTAAGTATTGTATAAGTTATAGTAAAATTAGCACCTGACTTACCATATTGATTTACAGGTTTAAGAGTTAGTACTTGATTTGTAGCAGAATAACTTATAGGATTATAAGTTACAACACCTGTACTACTAATAGATATATTTCCTACACTAGGATTTGATACTATTATAAATTTTGTTACAGTAACACTACTTGTATCAGTAACTATAGTTGTTAGTGATTCTCCAAGAAATAAAGTTTTAGTTATATTATTTACAGCTGGTGCTACAGATAATACAGAGTTTATATTTAGTGTAAATTCTTGTGAAAATATATCACATTCATTTTTAACTTTCCATTTAATAGGAATAACTGATACATTAGCATTTGTTTGTGTATAAGTTATTAATCTTGTTGCAGCATTAAATGTAGCTACACCTTTACTTGTAATAGTTAATGTAGTAGCATTAGTCAATACTTGTCCAGCAATAGCAACAAAAGTAAATGTAGCGTAATCAATATAATCTGTTGCAAAATCAACAAGGTCTGTTATAGCAGATGCTGAATTATCAAACTGTAATGTTCTACTATTAATAGTATCATAATCATTTAATATAAATGTAGCAGCACAATCAGGTTTAATTTTACAAGTTCCTGTTTTAGTTACTGTAACATTAAATGTATTACTTGGTATATTTTTATCATTAGTTACTGTAATTGGTAATATAATACTTGTAGTACTAAATTCAGGAACTGTTATTTCATAAGAATTGTTTCCAAGACTTCTTTGTGTTGCTCCAGTATAAGTTATAATTAATGGATTATTTACTAAACTACCACAACCTGAATTAGTTAATGATAATATAAATCTTCTTATATCTCCAGTAATTAATGGAAAACATTGTGCAGCTATTGTTTGACTTGCAATAAATGGTTCACAAGTTAGCATATAATAGTTTAATGCTTCACTTATACAACCATTAGCATCTTTAACTTTTACACTAACTCCTTGAGGATTTTTATATCCTGGAGGTAATATATTTGCAGGATTATGATTCCATGATAATGATAATTGTTTTTGAGAATGAAATCCTGTATTAGGTTCATTAGATGAAAATTGAGCTTGTAAACCATATACCCAATTATATAAATATGGTGGTTTACCTCCACTTGCAATAGCATTAAATAATAAATTATTTGAATCAGGTTGTTCTATACTAACATCTAAATTATTACATTCATTTTTTAAAGTATCTGTAAAACTATTAGAACAAGCTTTATCATTAGTAACATTTATAGTAATTAAATTACCTGTAAAACAATCTAAATCTGTAACATTATAAGTAACATATATTTTTTTAGTAGTTCCATTGAAACTTCCACTTGCATTAACAATTGTAATACAAGACTTATTAGATGTAATAATATAGTTAATTACATTAGAATCTAATAATGTTATAGTATATGTTCTTTGTATTGTTATCATTATGCTACTGTAAGTGTTATTGCATTAGCATCAAATCTAACAGTATCACCAGCACCAATAGCAATAGGTTGACCTGTAATACTACCATAGTAAATCATACTACCACTTGAAGCGGCAGTCCATATAGCAAAACCTACTATATTACAAGCCGCAGCATTAGTAGTTAATTCAATTAGATTATTTTTTACTAAGTCAGCTGTAGCTGTAAAACTTGAAGCTGTAGTTAATGTTTTTCTATTAGCACTTCCTGTTAATGCTGTCATTACTGAAGTTCCCCCAGTACCATCTTCAGCTGGAAGTGTTGAATATACATCTAAGAATACTGTAGTTAATACTGCTGGTGCAGAACCTCCAGCTAACCATGTAGCTATTAGACCTTCTGTATAATTTGATAAATTTGCCATTATGTTTATATTTTAGTTAATACAGTATCTGTAACAATTCCTGTTACTAATAATGCTGCTTTAAGTTTAACAATATTATTATTAGAATTCTTAGTTATAACACTTGTAAATTGTCCACAAGTTAATGTTACTCCTAATTCATCTCCTTCATTACAAGATTCCATTGGTTCTATACATGCAATAGGCATTTTAGATAATGCTAATGCTAATAGATTATCTGTATCAATAACACAATCAATTCCATATCGATGTGTATCTGCTAGGTTTTTAACAAAACTCGCAATCTCCATAATCCATTGAGTTATATAAAACTTTTAAGTCTTCACAGTCTACACATTTATCAGCAGCTGTAACTAATACAAAATATGTAGTAGCTAACTGTTGATTATATCCTGATGCAAGTTGTTTAGCAACTTTGCAACCAGTTTCAATATTCTTGAATATACATCCTTTATCTAATGTTATAACAGAAGTTGCTGTAACTGTTTGTTTTAATATTACAGAATGAACTCCCTCTGCTAAAGTAATAGTATAGTCATAATAACTATTAACAACACTACCAATAGTCACAGCTACAGGAGTACCATCATTAACAGTAATAGTATAAGTCTTACCAGTAGTACTTGCAAATAATGTAGATGTAATTCTTATTGCTGTATTATTACTTATTAGTTCTAATTTCATCTTCGTAGTATTAATCTTGTTAATCTTTCACCTACATAACCCCATAGGTTTACACCTGTTACAGTTTCTATATTCTCAAAGATACTCTTTATTTCAGTTAATGCAATAACTCCAGCAACCATATACGTTAACGGTATAGGCAACGAAAAAGTTCTAATAAACAATTCACTTATTAAAATACCTACCATATATAGTATATACTTTCTCACAGTATTACGATACTTATGTGATTGTATAGCTTCACCTCTATGTTTAGCTGCTAGTCTTCCAGTATATAAATCTACTAATACTATAATTAGTGTGAAAGATAGGAACATAGCTACTGACATTATAAAACTACTTATCCAACTCAATAGTGTAAATCCTGCTCCTATCCAATAATCTTCTGTTACAAATTTTTCTACGTTATAACGTACAATTTCTTTTGATGTTTGTGCTTTCATTGCTTATGATATTTTATTTCCTTCGTATCTTCTTGAAAATTTACGATGAATCAATGTAGCCATCTTTAGGAATCTAGTTGGTCCATATACCATATTAAGTTGGTCTTTAATGTTCATCGTCATCATAGTCAGCTTCCGCTTTACATCATTGTGTAGATTACTACGTTCCATTTTTATTGCTTGGTATAATTGATAAGCATTAGCTTCACCCATTAAACCTCTTTCATACCAATGTTTTTCTTCTATATATTTAGCTAAGTAATGCCATATAACTTCAGGTTCTGAAGGAATAAGATATTCACCACTAGCGTCTTTTAATGGAGTATAGTACTCTACTAATATAGTACCTGTATCAAAATTGAATGTTCCTATGTTTCCAGTTATTTGTACAGCTGGTTCACATTCTTTACATAAATAATCTATTGTTTGATTAGTAAGTATATTAACTTTCTGATTAGATATATATTCATTATTAGTATAAGTAGTTTGTATTCCTAATGGATTATCATACATTAATCCTGTACTAGATGTTGCAGTATCACCTGGAGCAACTAGAGTAGATTGGAAAGAAACGATAGTAACTGTTGTACCAGGAGTATTAAGAAATACGTTATTGTAAGTATCACTATAAATAGTGAGAGTGTTAGTAGCACTATTAATAGTATAATTCGTTGGAGTATCAGATACCAATTGTCCATTAAAATATACAAAAGTTGTACTACCAGCTTGTAAAGTTCCTTTTTTAGTCCAAGTAAGCGTTGCATTATTAATGTTTGTATATTCTTGAACATAAGGCATTAGTGTTGTATCCTTTGTAAACTCTAGTAAGTTATTTCCTGTAAAGTATGTACTTCTTGAATAGTCGTACATTGTTTTATTTAAATCATTAGCTACTTCTATTCCTATTATTTTATCTTTAGTTGTAGGTAGTTGTGCTTTATAGTTTGTTATTTCTACTATATCAAAGTCTTTAACTTTCTGTAGTGTAGGATAATTTAATAAATTCCATGCTTGTAATGCCCATGATAGTAATTGGTCATCATCAGATTCTGCATATCTAACAACACTACTCATATAATTAAAAACTGATGATAATGGTTTCATAACTTTTAGTTTTAAAATGTGGGAGAAGATTCACCTTCTTCTCCCGATGGTTTAGCCTAAGGTAGCGATTCTTCTGCAACAAACCTGTTCTTTATATTATTAGATATATTATTTCTATTATAGTTACAAATATAATACAATTATCTGGATAATAGTTTATTTATTTTTATGTCCCGCTTATTTGAAAAATAATCCAATTATTACCATCACTAACAAGTGTTACGCCTCTATTATTTGCTATCTGTAAAATTCCCGTACTTGTACTACCATTAGGAGGTACTGTATATGGAATAATATTAGATGATGCTGACTGCAAAGACCCTGCACCCGTTTGACGAATATGCAATTCTTTTCCAGGATATGTAGCTGCATCAGGAAGTGTTAAAGTTGTAAGGACACTTGTATTTATATCTAACCAAGTTGTATTTACGCTTACAGTTATTGATGTAGACGTAGTTGATGTGTATGTTCTTTCCAACCAAGGAGTGTTTACTCTACCTCCAAATGTTCCGCTTGATGATACTTTTAATGTTCCACTTACATCAAGTTTAGCAGTAGCATCTGCTATACCAATACCTACATTACCATCTGTATCAAGAACTAATTGATTTGTATTATTATTAGTATATAAATAAGATTTTGTATTTTCATAATTAACAAAATATCCTCCATCAAAATAACCAACATTTAAACCATCACTTGAAGTACTTCCAGTTAAACCATTTTTATATTCAGACCTAACAAAAGAACTGTTATTTGTTGAATACATACTTAAAGAATTATTTAATGCTGTATTATTTATACTTAAACTATTTACATTAGCTCCACTATTTATTGTAAGTACATTATTTATAGCAGTTGCACCTGTGACGCCAAGTGTGCCATTTACATCAAGTTTATAGGCTGGGTTTAAATTACCTATACCAACATTTCCACCTCCTTGACTTGCAACAACTGATAGAGTTGTATCAAGATATTGTCCTAATTGTGAACCATTCCAATTATGTGCAGTCATTAAATATATATCAGATGTTCTTACATTAACTGGAAAATTATAAGTTCCAGGTTTATCTGTAAATGTTATTTGTGCTGTTGCACCACCTTTAACATTATCTCTTTTTGCAAAATAATTTAAAATATTATAATAAAATATTGAGTTTTGACTATCATTATTTCCTTCTTGTCTATTTATTGTACCACTTACTGTACCACCAACTAATGGTAAATACGTTGATGCCGCTAAAGATGTGGTTAAATATGTATTGTTATCAACAGTACCATCTGCTTTAAGAAATTGTGAAGAAGTACCACTAGATTTTATAAAACTATTACCTGTTATATTTCCAGCAAATGTTGAATTACTGCCAAAATAATTAATACCCGAACCAGTTTGATAAATACCATAATCACCACCAGAAGCGGTGTTTACAAATAATCCGTAATGATTGCCACCAACGGTTGATGTATTGTTAAAATATCCTGCATAAGTTGAACCATTTGTGCCACTTCCAGAAGCCGCTGCCTCGCCAATTAAACCATAGGCAATACCTAATCCATTAACATCACTTTGAGTTGCTTTACCTTTTACACCTATTGCGTTATTTAATAAGGTTGACGCTTCAGATGTTATACCCGTAGTTGTATAACCTCTATTATTTATATTTATAGCTAATCCTGTAATATTTTGGTCATTTGCAAAAAGAGGGGGAGTATATAATATTTTTAAAATACTATCTGTAAAATTATTTAAATTTGACAACTTACTCAATGTTCCACCAGCCAACGGCAAATAAGTCGCAGCCGCAACACCTGTGCGCAAATAATTTGTAAGCATTGTCGCTGTGTCAGATATATTTACCTTTAAATTTAAAGCAGTTTGAGTTGCAGTTGATACAGGTTTATTAATATCTGAAGTATTATCTACATTACTAAGACCTACTGTATTAGATGTAAGTCCATTAACTGTACCACTAAATGTTTGAGTTCCTGTAAAAGTTTGAGCTGCATCAATACGAGCTATTGAAAAATCTGTACCAGGAGTTGTCATATTTATAATCCCTAAAGTATTAGGAGGATTTGTACTTTTAAATTTAAGAATTTCACTAATATTAAGAGAATTTATTAATCCATAACTACTTGTAGAAGTTGTAGCATTACCATAAAAATTAGTAGCTGTTATATTTCTTGCACTAAAATCTTTATTAACATCTCTTAATACAATTGTACTTGCTGTATTAGATGCTGTAGCTGTAGTTGCTGTATTATTTACTTTACCAGATGTAGTTATTGTATTTAATTTACTATCTGATATACTTCCAGCTAACATATCATTTGTTACAACTCCATTACTTATAGTTGTATTTACAGTTGAATTAGTTGAACCAGTTCCAGTAACATGTCCAGCTAAAGTAATAGAACTTGCAGCAATAGCTGTATCAATAATAGTTAAATCAACTTTAAGTGTATCATTAGAAAATGATAATCCTTGTCCAAGATTTACATTAGTTAAGTCATTATTATTAGTACTACCAATTATTCTTGAAGGAACTAAATTATTATTTAAACTATCTATTCTAACATTTCCAGCAACTTGTAATGCTTGTTGTGGAGTCATTGTAAGAATACCAACTTTTTTATTATCACCATTAAGATATACTAAAGCAGTAGTATCTGTTTGTAATATCATATTTTTATTACTAGACTTAATATACACACTACTACTACTATTCATTAATTCAAGATTAGTAGAATTAGTATTACTAGTTATTTTTACAGCATCACTAATAGTTGTATTAACTAATAGTTTTCCTGTAACAGTAGCTGAATCAATAGTAATAACATTATTAAATGTTTTATCACCATTAATATTAGTTTGATTACCATAAGTGTTTACATATTTAGATAACATACTTGTAGTATCACTAACTAATAATGTAGCTGTAGTATCTCTCCATAATCCTTCGCTACTTTTATAATATAAAGAAGCTTTGTCTGAAGGTGATGTTATTTGTACATCATGTAATTCTTTAATCTCAAATCCATTTTGTACAGTAACATATACTTCACCAACACTTGGATTTTTGTCAGTAACTACTCCTAAATAAACTAAATGATTAGGAGCATAAGGTTTATCAGCTAAACCAAATATTAATGCTCCATTTACACCTAACCAAATAGGGTCGCCAGCAGTTGCTGAATTAGTATTTAATCCTTTTAATAATCCTTCTTTAATTACATAACCAAAACCATTAACACCAATAGATGTCATTGTAAGTCCTAATGTTTTACTAGAAGTTGATTCAGCAACATTAGATGCTCTACCTACTAGTATATTAGTACCAGCAGCTCCAGTAACATATACTGCTTCTCCTTTATTTAATACAGTACCTGTACCATTTTTTACATATACATTTTGTACTCTTACTACACTATCTAATAATATAGTATCTAAACTTATAACGTTATTTACAATATTAATTCCAGCACCAGCTTCTAATGTAGTTATATTTATTGTGTCTTTATTAGTTAATAAATCTACACTTGTTTGATAGTTTACATATAATGTATCTAACTTTTTATTTATTCTATTAGAAAGATTTATAGTATCACTACTATTTAATTTAGTATTAATCCTATTT
>Ga0114970_10001655_pt1 | contig 16670 bp, 11 predicted proteins | sample M_140205_XF_Meta_FD_87030 | JGI IMG/M metagenome (GOLD analysis project Ga0114970, IMG submission 87030) | Freshwater microbial communities from Lake Montjoie, Canada to study carbon cycling - M_140205_XF_MetaG | ecosystem: Environmental > Aquatic > Freshwater > Lake | place: Lake Montjoie... | reverse complement strand
TGAAGGATCTGGAGAAGGAGTGATCTGCCCCCTTCCAAGGTTCCATTATGATAGTCCCTGGACCACTTGGAAAGGGGCAGATCACGGGTGCATTCGTATGAATAGTATGGCCCAGTGACTCGATATTTTGCATTATGCCGCGTCTCTAGACGTGGCGGTAGATATGGGAGTTTCCATGAGCACTGAGCATGAGCAGTTTGCTGAAATTGCAATAAATCGCAGGACTGAAATGAATGCTCTTTCCTGCAGCCGGCGCCGGTTTTTGGAAAGCGCCGCCATGGCCGCGGTCATGACAGGTGCGACGGCGCCCGCCTTTGCGCAGGGCAGGGCAGCCGCCGACGACTCGCTTTTGCCGGACGGTAGCCCGTTCACGCGCTGGGAGCAGCCGCTCAGTTTCTCGAAGACCTATCATGTCGACGCCAATTCGCCCGCAGCGGACGACAACGGTCCGGGCGATGCTGCACGACCGTTTCGCACCATCAATCGCGTGGCACAGCTGCTGCAGCCGGGTGAGCGCGTCGTCATCGCCTCCGGCACCTATCGCGAATGTGTCCGCCCTGCGCGCGGCGGAACCGGCCCGTCGCAGATGATCAGCTATGAAGCGGCGCCCGGCGCCACGGTCATCGTCAAGGGCTCCGAGATTCTCAAGGATGGTTGGCGAAGGGAGGTGGTTGCCTCCGGCACGCGCGCGGCCCCCGGACCGGACATCACCGTCTGGCGTTATGATCTTCCCATCAGCCTGTTTCCAAACACCTATAACCCCTTTGCCTTGCCAAGCCTGATGGGCTCCTGGGGTTGGCTGGATACGAAAATTGCCGATATGGGCCCTTATCTGCGCCGCCGCGGGCTGGTCTTCGTCGATGGCAAGCCGCTGGAGCCGATGGAGCAGCTGCGTGAACTTGCCATGCCGGAGCTGCCGCCTGTGCCCGATTTCTCGGTGCCGCCCGTCTCCGTCGCGGGAATGCCGCCGCGCCGCCGCGGCGGGCCCATCATGCAGGAAGTCGGCGGCACGCCCACCGCGCGATTCTGGACCGAAACCAACGGCACGGCAATTGTCGTTCGCCTGGTCTCCGGCACGCCGGCGGATCACATGATCGAAATCACCACACGTGATGCGGCCTTCGTTCCCGCCGTACCCAGCGCCGGATATATCCGGGTCAAGGGGCTAACCTTCCAGCATGCGGGAAATGTCTATCCCTTCCCGCAATTCGGCATGGTTTCGCTGGCAGGCGGCGATCACTGGATTCTCGAGGACAACACGCTGGAATGGGCCAATGGCGCCGGCCTGATTGTCGGCAATGACGGCTATGGCGGAATTGCGCCGCGAGCCGGGGCGTCTCATATCATACGCCGCAACACCATCCGCTATTGCGGCATTGTGGGCCTTGCCGGCATGGGCACCGCGGACACGCTGGTAGAAGACAATCTGATCGAATGGTGCGGCTGGGCGGATGCCGAGCGCGGCTGGGAAGCTGCAGGCGCAAAATTCCACAGGGCGCGCAACATGCTGTTCCGGCGCAATGTCGTGCGGCACATGCGCCACGCCAACGCCGTGTGGTGGGACGTGAACAACGTCAATTGCCGCATCACGTCCAACGTCTTCGCAGATGTCCTGACGGTGGGCGCCGCCGTGCATATCGAAATGACGCCGGACCAGAACCAGATCGACAACAACATCATCTGGGATGTGCGCAATGCGGAGCCCGGCACGCCGGGCCAGCGCGGCTGTGCCGGATCGGGCATTTTCGACAATGCCTCCGACAAGCTCATCATCGCCCAGAACCTGATCGGACGCTGCGACAATGCGGGTATATTCGCCATTGTTCGCCCAGACCGCGAGAATAGCGGCACCGGCACCAGCAACACGGTTGCGAACAACATCTTCGCCAGCTGCAGGCGGTCCGCCATCGTCTTCCTGAACCCGAAGAACCAGGCGGAAGGCAATGTCTATGTGAACATGCCGTCGGTCTTCCAGGGCCTGTTCGAAGGCGTTCCGTTGCCCACTTATGATCCGGACGCCTGGCAGAAGATCCGCTATCGCGACCTTGCGGGCTGGCAGGCGCTTGGCTGGGACAAAAATTCCGTCCTTGCGGACATGCAGATCGACTTTGATCCCCGCACTCTGCAATTGAAAATCGCCGGCGGCCGGGCGCTGCCGCGTGCGGCGGCGGTCAACCGGATCCAGGGCGACATGCTAGGCCGCGCCGACGGCGCCACCCGTGTTGCCGGGCCTTTGGCCGATCTGGGCACTAGGAGCAGCTGGCAGGTCGACCCGCGGCGGGTGGCCAATCCGGGCTGATGCGGAGATCCCTTGACCTGTCAGTGGTGCCGCGTTCTCAAAAAAAAGGGGGGGGGAGCTCAGGGTTGGTTGAACAAATGGAAGTCGCGCTTGTCCGCCGTCAGCGCCTATGGCCCAGAATTGAGGTTGTGATTTAAGGAGGGTTTTGGTCTCGTCGTAGTGATGAAGGAACGAAGATGAGACCAAAACCCTTAAGCGCGAAGAAGCCTGCGGAGCATGCAACAAGAAGGCGCGGCCTGAAGCGCCAGTATGGAGGGTAAAAATGATCCGCATGTCGCTGATCTCAATTGTCGTCATGGGCTTGGCTGCGGCCGCCAACGCGCAACCTGCCGCGCCTGCAAATGCGGATGGGGTGCGCATACCGCGCCCGCCCACGCCCGCCGAATATGTCGAGCGCCCCAAGGCGCGCGGCCCGGCCTATGACCTGGCGGTGGAAGCCGCCTTGGAAGCGATCAACCGCTGCAAGGCCGACAAGCAGGATATCAGCGTGCAGGTGACCGATGCGGCCAGCGAGATCGTCGTGCTGATCACCCCCAACGCGGCCGGGATGCGCTCGCTGCGCCTGCTGAAGGGCAAGGCCGTGACGCCTTACATCACCGGCAAGCCCAGCTCCGCCGCCCGCGAACTTGCGCGCACCGATCCGGTGATCGCGGCCCGCATCGCCGGCGATGTGGCGGTGGGTTATCCGGGCTCGGTGCCGATCATCGTGGGCAACGAGATGATCGGCGCGATTACCGTTTCGGGCAGCCAGATCAACAATGACGAAGTCTGCGCCAATGCGGGTCTGTCGAAGATCCAGGCGCGTCTGAAGTAAGCCGGAAAACCGGCCACATGAAAATTGGAGGGATCGATGAACATCCGTACTTTCGCTCTGGCTGCCGTGATGCTCGCGCCATTGTCACTTATGTCCACTGACGCTTTCGCACAGCCTGCCAAGGCCAGGCCCGGAATCAGCGGCACGGCGTGGGGCACGACCCAGAAAGGCGAAAAGGTCCAGATCTTCACCCTGACCGGCAAGGGCGGCATGGTGGCCAGGATCACCAATTTCGGCGCCGTGGTGGTGGACCTGTTCGTGCCGGACCGTAACGGCAAGCCGGTCAATGTGGTGCTGGGCTATGACGATCTCGCATCCTATGAAAGAGGTGGCGTTTTCAGCGCCCTGATCGGACGCTACGCCAACCGCCTGTCGTTCAAATTTCCCGTTGCGGGCAAGATCTACCAACAGCCGGCGCCGCCGCCGCCCGCAGCGGGCGCGCCGGCCCAGCCGCCGCGCACCTACATACAGCATGGCGGTGCCAACGCTTTTCACCGGCGGGTGTGGGAAGCCGTCGCACATGACGGGCCGGAGCCCAGCCTGTCCCTCACCCTCAAGGATGCGGATGGTACTGGCGGCTTCCCCGGCAATATCGTCGTGACGGTCACTTATACCGTGCGGGCCGACAACACGATTGTGCTGGATTACAAAGGCACCACCGACAAGCCGACGGTGATGAACCTGACCAACCATTTCTATTTCAGCCTGAATGGCGGGGTCAAAAACATCGACGATCAGAGCCTGACGCTGTTCTCCAGCCGCTACCAGCCCTTTGATGCCAACGCGATGCCCACCGGCGTGATCGCATCCGTGGCGGGCACGCCCTATGACTTCACCAAGCCCACCCGCATGGCCGAGCGGCTGTCGCTGCCCGAAGTGTATCAGTTCGTCGGCAATGGCAATCGCATCATGGGCTATGACACCGCCTTCCTCACGGATGGCGTGGTGGGGCAGTTGCGGCCCGCCGCCCGCCTCGACGATCCCGACACCGGCATCGTGATGGTGACGTTCACCACCCAGCCGGGTCTTGAACTCTACACCCAGAACATCGCCGCTCCGGTCAGGGGCAAGGGCGGCGCGATGTATGGCAATCACTGGGCCATCAGCCTGGAGACGCAAAAGGCGCCCGATACGCCCAACCATCCCAACTTTACTTCGGCCGAGGTGACGCCCGACAAGCCGCTGCATGAAGTGACCGAATACAGGTTCAGCACATTGCAGTGAGCCCGTACCGTTGCCTTCCTGACCTGCGCCGCAATCTTGTATTCTGCTGCGGCGCAGGGGCTGAATGCCCCATGTAGCGCGGGTCCGGGGGTTGGCGTATGGTCCTGTCATGTCCGCAGCCGCCACCGATATCCGCCCCATGATCGATCCGTTCGGACGAACGGTGGATTATGTGCGCCTGTCGGTGACCGACCGCTGCAACCTGCGCTGCACCTATTGCATGCCTGAGGCGATGTCCTTCCTGCCGCGCCAGGATCTGCTGACGATCGAGGAACTGGACCGGCTGGCGGCGCTGCTGGTGCAGCGTGGTGTTCGCCACATTCGCCTCACCGGCGGCGAGCCGCTGGTGCGGCGGGGCATTATCGACCTGGCGCAGCGCCTGTCGCGCCACCTGCAAAGCGGGGCGCTGGAAGAGCTGACGCTGACCACCAACGGCGTGCGACTGCGTCAGCACGCGCAGGGGCTGGCCGCTGCCGGCATCCGGCGGATCAACGTCTCGCTCGACAGCCTGGACCGCGCCACCTTTGCCCGCATTGCCCGCGCCGACCAGCTTTACCAGGTGCTGGACGGCATCAGCGCGGCGCAGGATGCCGGCATCAGCGTCAAGATCAACACGGTGGCGCTGAAGCGCGACAATGCTGCGGAACTGCCACGCCTGATCCAGTGGGCGCATGAAAGCGGCATGGATATCACCCTGATCGAGACCATGCCGCTGGGCCTGGTCGAGGAAGACCGTACCGACCAGTTCCTTTCGCTGCGCGATGTGCGGCGTGAATTGGCGTCATACTGGACGCTGACCGACGTGGCGGATCGCACCGGCGGTCCGTCGGCTTATGTCCGTGTGACGGAGACTGGCGGCAGGCTGGGCTTCATCACCCCGCTCAGCCACAATTTCTGCGAGAGCTGCAGCCGGGTGCGCATCACTTGCACCGGCACACTCTATATGTGCCTGGGCCAGGAGGCCGCAGTGGATCTGCGCGACCCCCTGCGTGCCTCAACCGATGACAGGCTGCTCGATGCCTCGCTCGACCGCGCCGTGGCGGCCAAACCCCGCGCCCATGATTTCCTGACGCCTGTGCGCGGTGCGCCGCCCGCCGTGGCGCGGCACATGTCGATGACGGGCGGCTGAAAATGGCCGCCTTGCCTGGCGTGGAGGCCGCGCGCGCGACGATGCTGGAAAATGTCGCGGCGCTGCCCAGTGAGCGCGTGGCGCTGGCGCAGGCGGTGCAGCGCATACTGGCCGAACCAGTTCTTTCGGCGCGCGATCAGCCACCCTTCGCAGTGTCGGCAATGGATGGCTATGCCATCCGGGCTGCCGATGTGCCGGGTATCTTGCGGGTGATCGGAGAAGCTGCGGCGGGCGCAGGGTTCGAAAGCGCCTGCGGCGTGGGCGAAGCCGTGCGCATCTCCACTGGGGCGGCGATACCGGACGGTGCCGATACAGTGGTGATCCAGGAGGATGTCCAGCGCGATGGCGATGCGCTCGCGGTGCCTGACGCGCAGCCTGGCGCCAATATGCGGCCGCAGGGTGGCGACTTTCGTGCCGGTGTCGCATTGCTGGCGGTTGGCCGGCGCCTGGACGGCGTGGCGCTGTCGCTGGCCGCCGCCGCAGGCCATGCCGAACTCTTCGTGCGGCGCAGACCACGCATCGCCCTGTTATGCAGCGGCGATGAACTGGTCGCGCCCGGCACGACTCCCGGCCGCTGGCAGATATTTGAATCCGCCAGTATTGCCATTGCCGCACTGGTGGAAGCCTGGGGGGGAACCGCGCGCAAGCTTGAGATCGAGAAGGATGATGTTGCTGCCATCGCCGGTGCGGCGGAAGCCGGCTTGCGCGATTGCGACCTGCTGGTGGTGATCGGGGGCGCTTCGGTGGGCGATCACGATCACGCCCGCCCGGCGCTGCAGCAGCTTGGGCTGAAGTTGATGATCGAGAAAGTAGGCGTGCGGCCGGGCAAGCCGACTTGGTTCGGCGTCACGCCATTGGGGCCGGTGCTGGGGTTGCCGGGCAATCCTGCTTCGGCGCTGGTCTGTGCGCATCTGTTTCTCAGGCCATTGCTGGAAAAAATGCTGGGCCGCGCTTTCGCTGTCACCTTTGCCAGGGCGCGCTTGATGCAGGCGCTGCCCGCCAACGGCCCGCGCGAGCATTATCTGCGCGCCTGGCTGGAGGCTGATACGCAGGGCCAGCGCACGGCGCGCGCCTTCGAGGACCAGGATTCCTCGCTGCATGCCATTTTTGCCGCCGCCAACGCCTTGATCCGGTTGCCAGCGAACGCGCCCGCGCAGGCGGAAGGCATGCTGGTGGATGTGCTGCCGCTGGGCTAGGGCGGCGGCCATTCAGGAGAATGTGGCGGCCCGCGAATTGAACGCGATGCTGATCCGGTCTTCGTCCGACTGGCTCATATTGACCCGATGCTGCAGCCAGGCCGGAAAGATCAGCAGGTCGCCGGTGACCGGCGGGATCACCATGGCGTGGCCGGTAAAGGCGTTGAAGCTGCCTACCAGCTCATCCGAGATCGTGTAGGTGTGGGGCGTGATCGGGGTCTTGAATTCCAGTGCCCCCTTGTCGTCGCCGCCCTTCACATAATAGACGCAGGAAAAAAGACTTCCCGGGTGATCATGGGAATAGTTGAAGTGACCCTTCTGGTTGATGTTGATCCAGGCCTCGGTGATAACCTGCCGCATGGCGGTATTGAAAGTGAAGGCCTTGTGCACTTCCTCCAGACGCTGTTGCACTTCCGCAAACAGTTCCGCCAGTTCCGGTGGGACAGGATTTAGATTGTCGCTCTGCCAGCCGCCGCCATTGGAAACCACGCGCCCCGCGCTGACCTTCTTGCGGGACTGGCAATAGGTTTCGATTCGCGCATTGTCGAGGCGCAGGGAGTCCACAGCCAGAAAGTTTATGAAAATCGGCATAATGTTGAGCATCAGGGTCCCCGGCGCCTTGCGAAGCAGAGTGTAATGTCAGGCTGGCTTCTGAATCCAGAAGGTGTACATGCCGCCGAACAGGCCGGGATGCTCCGCCTCGAATGCCGCCCAGCAGGCCAGGTCAGTGGCGGCGCTGTCCTGCGCAAAGCGCTGGCGGTAGGCGGCCAGCACCACCGCATCCAGTTCAAAGCCTAGCATGCGCAGGCCGTTTTCACAGGTGAATTGCGCGATCTGCGCCAGCGTCAGGTGATGCTCCTGCACATGGAACAGCAGGTCGCGGCAGGCGCTGAGACTGAAGAAATCCTCTGATCCGAGGATGGAAGCATCGCCACCCTTCATCAATTCCTGCCGGAAAACGCGAATGTCGGCGGCGCTGCCGCCCAAGCCACGTGCCGCGATGCGGCACCGCGCTTCCGCTACCGGGCGTCTCGCCGATGCACTGTATAGCCCCAGCAGCATGACGCCGCCTGGTCGCAGCAGAGAGAGCAGCATGAGCCAGCCGGAGAAGGGATTTTCCAGGTGGTGCAAAACGCCCAGGCTTTCGATCAGGTCGAATTGCCGTTCCAGTGCATCGAGTTCGAGAATATCGGCCTGGCCATAGACGATTTTAAGCCCCATCTCTTTCGATTTGCGCTGGGCATAGCCAAGGCTGGCAAGGCTCAGATCGATCGCCAGCATGTGCTGGTCGCCAAACTTGCGGGCCAAGGTGATGGGGCGTTGGCCGGTGCCGCAACCCGCAATCAGGATGTCCTGCATGGGCCGCGCCGGAGGCGCGAAGCCCGCTTGGGAAAACTTGGCCGCCATGAAGTTGACGATGCTATCTTGTGTTTCCGGTCCCGATCGCACCCAGCGGGGATAGGGATTTTCCTCATACTGCTGCTGCACGCGTTGCGAGACCGGGTGCTCGATCCTGGTGAGGCGGGGGAGGCCGGCGCGCAGGCGCTCCTCTTGAAGCGGTTCGCGGATCTGCTGGGTAATCACGCCATCCAGGGGGGCATGCCAGTTGCGTGCAGAAAATTCTTCTGCGTTGGCAAGGCGGTGCAGCGGAAGCCAGGCCGCTGCCAGCAGCAGCTGCATCGGCGTCAGGGCTTCCGGCGTTTCCAGCAAGGCGCTAGCCGCCGCCAGCTCCGTATCGTCGGCCACGAAGACATACTCGTTGATGAAGCATTGCTGTGCCAACGCCGCTGCAAAGATATGTGCATGCGGATCGACACATGGGGCTTGCGCCAGTTCCCGCAGCATGGCGCCGCGCAGCAGGGTGAGAAAGCGTTCCAGCGCAATGTCGGTGTTGGGCGCGGCGTTCAACAGCGCCAGCAGCAGCGTATCCTGCGCCAGTGGCGCGAAACTGGCATCGCCAAGCAAATCTGCCAGGGAAAGTTGCGCAGGCCAGGCCGCATCGGCCCGCGCCACCAGGGCGCCGTGATGGGCGCGGATCAGTCGCGCTGCGGCAGGGGCAAGGAGGCTAGGTCTGTCCCATACTTCGGTGATGGCGCGCGCCATGAACGGGCGTATTGCCTCATCGGCGCTGCCAAGCCGTCGCGCCAGTTCGGCAAACAGCTTCCTGTCATCGGGTGTTTCCCGGATCGCCAGGGCGCGGCAGACCAGCGCCATCGCCTCGCTGTCCTTGCCACTTTCCCGGCAGGTGATGGCAAGATTGGCCAGTCCTTCGGCATTGCCGGGATCCAGCGTCACCGCCTGGCGATAGCTGGCTTCCGCCGCACGCAGCGCACCTTTGTCGCGCTGGATGTTGCCAAGGTTGACGAGGGCGGCGGTCAGGCTCGGCTGCAGGGCAATGGCCTTGCGGAAGCTGGCTTCGGCTTCATCCCGTGCCCCCATCAACCGCTGCACAGTGCCAAGATTGTTGAGCGCCACCGCATTGTCCGGCTGTAAAGCAAGCAGGCGGAGGAAGGCGGCACTGGCATCCTCCAGCTTGTGCTGCGCCGCCAGTGCGTTGCCCATGTTATTATAGATGTTGGGATCATTGGGGTTCAGCGCCAGGGCTCTGCCATAACCCGCCACGGCGCCGTCCAGGTCGTCCAGGGTCTGCAGCGCCAGCGCATGATGAAAATGGTAGGACGCGTTGCGGTCATGCCGCGCGATGGCTTTTGCGATCCATTCAGCGGCTTCGTCGGGCCGGCCTTGTTGCAGCGCAACCATGCCCAGCAGATGCAAGGCGTCGGCATTGTCAGGCTCCGTCGTCAGCACCTGGCGATAGAGCAGGGCGGCCTTGTTGATCTGCCCGGCCTGATGCTGGCGCACGGCCTCCCCCAAGGTTGCGTGAACATCACCTCGCGTCACGGTTGCGCCTTTCGCCTTCCAGTTTACGCCCGCAAGCCATCTGAAATCTTGAAGATTCTGTGCGAATTGCTGCGTACAGGCTAGCGGACGTGTAACGGCGCACAAACTTTACCGAATGCCAATGTTGCACTGCAAAACAGAAATCATATCGTGCAACGCTTGGCGGAAACCGTCAAAGAAAACTGCCGCCCACGGAAGTATTGACGGCTTAAGAGTGCGCTCCTCCATCGTGGCCGCTTGACGGGGTATGTCGCTAGGACAACGATAAAATCGCTTTCGATAAACGTTTGCTTTCTCGTTCGCGTAATAAATAAAGCCTCACTTCGTGTGAGCAGGGGGAAATGTATGAACAATCTGACGCAGAAGCTCATGCTTGGCTGTTCGGCAGCCGCGATGATCACAGCCCTGGTAACCGGCGCCAGCGCGCAGCAGCGAGCGGCTACAGAAATCGAAGAAGTGCAAGTCAGTGGCTCGCGCATTTCCATCGGTGGCTTCGAAGCGCCGACCCCAGTCACGGTGGTTGGCCTCGCGCAACTGGAAAGTAATGCCTATGGCAACATTCAGGACTCAGTACGCCAGCTGCCGATGGTCAACTCTCCGCCCGCTTCGTATGGCGCTTCGCAAGGCTCGGGGTCGCCCGGAACTGCCGGCGCGAACTTCCTCAATCTGCGTAATCTCGGCGTCACCCGCACCCTGATCCTGTTCGACGGACAGCGCGTCGTGAACTCCAACCTCACTGGTGGTGTAGACATTACTACTCTGCCTAGTGCGGTCATTTCTCGCGTCGATGTCGTGACCGGCGGCGCCTCCGCCGCCTGGGGTTCCGACGCTGTGGCCGGCGTCGTCAACTTCGTGATCGACAAGAATTTTACCGGCTTCAAGGCTAATGTGCAGGCGGGTTCCACCACAAGCGGCCTGGTTCGCCAGTTCTCGGCCAACGCGATGTGGGGAACGGAGTTTGACGGCGGGCGCGGTTCGGTGGAAGTCGCCGGCAGCTATAATTATCGTCCTGACACCGCACTTCTCACCGAGCAGAAGTGGTTTCGCGGTACCTATCTGGTGCAAAATCCGGGATGGACGCAGGCTACTGCTAGCGAGACCAATACGCAGTATGTCCTCGCCGACCATGTCGGCCTAATCAACACCATTCCGGGCGGCATTATTACATCCAGCCCCGCAGGCACCACTGCCGGCCAGCCGAACGCGTCCCTGCGTGCACCGGCAAATGCCTTGAAATACATCCGCTTTACGACGGGTGGTCAGATCGAGCGTGTTAACCCCGGCAATGTAACTAGCGGCGTGCTGACCAATGGCGGCAGCCTGAATGAGAAGGATGGCTACGCGCCCCTGCAGACCATTGGATATCCCACCACTACCTACACGCTCTTCGCGTATGGAAAGTATCAGCTGAACGATTGGGTCCGCGCTTCGGTGATGCTCAATTATGGCTATTTCACCGGCAAGGGTGATGCGCAATCCTACCAGCAGACCAGCCTGACGATCCAGCAGGACAACGCCTTCCTGCCGACCGCGCTGCGCAACACCATGATCGATGGTGGTATCCAGAACTTCGTTATGGGTACGATCAACACCAACAATTTCAACGGCCGTACGGTTACGGGCGCCACGTACTTCGACCAGGCGTATGACTCAATGGCGCCGGCAACGACCTTCAACCGCCGCCAGGTTATGCGTGGAGTTGCCACTCTCGAAGGTACGCTGGGTGACAATTGGTTCTGGAATGTCTATGCGCAGCATTCGGAGACCCGTTATTCCGTAAAGGTTCGCGGCGTGGCGATCCTCGCCAATCTGATTGCCGCGCAGGACGCATTAGTTGTTACGACCGCCAACCGCGGCACGTCTGGTCTGCCGCTGGGCAGCATTGCCTGCCGTACGACGCTGACGGGTGTTGCTGTGGTCCAGGGAAAGTTCACCGCCCAGCCGAATTGCATACCACTTAACGTATTCGGTGAAGGCGTCGCCACCCCGTCCGCCATTCGCTATGTCACCGGCGATAACCAGAACTATCAGAACATGTATATCGGTCAGTCGGCATTCGAGGGGAGCGTGGAAGGAACGTTGCCCTGGGCGCTGCCCGCGGGCGACGTCGCTGTAGCCTTCGGTGGCGGCTTCCGCCGGGAAAGTGGCAACAACCGGGCCACGCCGATTGGCGAACTTGGCGGATATGCCGTCGCCAATTACAGCGCCTTCCCCTCAGCTGGCGTCAGCGTAGCGGAAGGCTTCTTGGAGCTTACGGCTCCAATCCTGAAGGACACGGTCGTCCAGTCCCTGGATTTTAATGCCGCTGGCCGTTTCACCAATTATTCAACCTCCGGCAGTGTTCAGACTTGGAAGGTGGGCCTCACGAGCCAAATTATCGACGACGTTAAGCTCCGCACCATAATGTCGGTAGATATTCGTGCTCCCACAATCCAGGATATGTTCGCTCCGGCGAACGTCAATACCAGCAACTGCATTGATCCCAAGACCAACATCACCCAGTCATGTATCATGAACGTTCTGGGCAACCCCGCGCTAACCCCGGAGGTCGCAAGAACTATTTCTGGCGGCGTGGTTCTGACGCCGACATTTATCCCGGGCCTTAGCCTTTCGTTCGACTGGTTCTCGATCACCCTGAATGATCAGATTAACCCCATCAGTAACAATGTTATTCTCAACACCTGCCGGGCGCAGTGGCTGGCGGCCGGGAACCTGAATGATCCGCTTTGCAGCGCCTTGGTGTTTGGAGGTGTGAATGGTGCGTTGAGCACCATCAACCGCGTGCCGGTCAACCTCAGTTCGCTGTCCCTCTCAGGAGCGGACATCCAGGCCAGTTACGGCATGGATTTGTGGGGCGGCAACCTTGACCTGAACGCTTCGGCCACCGTGATGGATCAAATCACGCTGCAGCAGGCTGGTCAGGTTGATAACAATTATGGCGGAGTTCTTGGTACGGGGACGGCACCCCAGAGCACGGGCGCATCAAAGTGGAAGGGTCAGTTTGCGGTCAGCTACGCATCCGGGCCGTACAAGGTCACCACCCAGGTTCGCTGGTTTGGATCTGCCATTCTTAACAACCAGTGGAACACCGGAAACCAGGCCCCGGCAACGGCGCGCTGGACGGTTCCTGATGATGTTTTCCACGTAGATCCGACCGCTTATGTGGATCTGCGCGCTTCCTATAAGTGGAATGGAAACATCGAGCTCTACACGGCCGTGGACAACCTCCTCAACATTCCGCCCCAGATGCGGCCTCCGTTCAGTAACAGCGTACAGTCAAATGGCGGTCCGATTCATACGGTCACGCAGTACGATATGCTGGGCCGTGAAGTCCGGGCCGGTGTCCGCTTCAACTTCTAGGATGTCATACCGTCCGAACTATTATTTTTTATAAGTAAGAAACTGTCCGGAGCAGATTATAATCTGCGCCGGACAGTTTTTTTGATTAGAGACGAGGACTGCGATGCCGACACCGGACAACGAGGTCACCATGCCTGATAAAAACGGCTCTACTGCGGGGGCGTCGCGTCGCCAAGCACTCGGCGTGATGGGGGCGACCACCGCCGGCGTGGTGGGCATGTCGCTGCCGGTGTCGGCGCAGACCCCCGCCGCAGAGGCGCGCCGCAGGGCGCCCCCGTCACCGGCCTTGGTGCCGCGCGGCGACCTCGTGAATGTGCTGGAATACGAAGTCCAGGCGCGCCTGGTGCTCGGCGCGGCGAAGCTTGCCCCGGTTGTGGGTAGCGACCGCACCGTCACCGACCGCATCACGCTGCGTCCCCGCTGGAATATTCCCACCCGCGATCTGGACCTAACCAGCACGCTGTTTGGCGATGAACACTTCACCCCGATTATCGTCGGCCCGATTGCCGATCAGCGGCGCTTTAATCCCGAGGGCGAACTCGCCATGGCGCGGGGTGTCTCTGCAGCCAAGGCTGCAATGGTCATCAGCAGCGATTCCAGCGTGCCGCTGGCGACCATCGCCCAGGCTGCGACGACCCCGCTGTATGTGCAGGTCTATGCCGGAAGCCCCAAGGTGAAGGATGTTCTGGCGCAGGCCGGTGCGGCCAAGGCGAGGGCGGTTTTCGTGACCGTGGGGGCCGGTACCTCCGCCAGCGGGCCCGCGACGCCCATCGACTGGGCGGCTGTCGAGGCCGTGGTCAAAGCCACATCCTTGCCCGTGGTCGTGAAGGGTGTCACGAGCCCGCAAGAGGCGCGCGAAGCTGTCAAGCGCGGTGCCAAGGGCGTGGTGGTGTCGAATTATCGCGGAGGCAATGCTGCTTCGCTCAGAGGCACGTTGCTTCTGGTCGCCCCCGTGGTTGAGGCGGTTGGTGGCCAGGTGCCTGTCCTTGTCGATGGCAGCTTCCGCCGTGGCACCGACATCATCAAGGCGCTGGGCTTCGGCGCGAAGGGCGTGCTGATCGGACGCCCGGTCATGTGGGGTCTGGCCGCCTATGGCGCCGATGGCGCGCAGGGTGTCGTCGAGATGCTACAGACCGAACTGGCGCGCTATATGTGCATGTGTGGCCGCCCAACGCTGGCGTCGGTCAATCCGAGCCTGGTGCGCGTGCACGGAATTCTTCCCGCGGTGAAAAACAATGGCTGATATCGAGCGCAACTGGCTTACCAATCCTTCGCGGCGCTCTGCCATCGCGCGCGTGGCTGGGCTCATGGCAGCCTCGCCTGTCGGCGCGGCGATGGCGCAGATCGACCCCCGGCCGCTGGGTGAGCATCACCGTTTTCTGAGCCTGGCCGAGGTCCAGAATGCGTTCGACTTCGAACCGCATTTCTTTGGCAATGTCGTGCAGTCCGTCTATGACTATACGGCGCATGGTGATGGGTCGGAGTTCAACCTTCGCCGCAATCGCCAAGCCTTTGATTGGATCGATATCCTGCCGGGCCGCGCCATACCAACCTCGCAGGTGGACCTTTCATCCACTCTACTGGGTGTGAATGCAAAATTCCCGGTCTGGGTGGCGCCGACGGCGCAGATGGTGGCACTGCATCCTGATGGCGAGATCGGAATGTACCGGGCGGCGACGGCGGCCTCGACACTGATGATGCTAAGCATCAACACCGGCACACCGGTGGGCCAGGTCGCACCGGCGGTGCAGGGCGGCACGCTTTGGGCGCAATATTACCCGCAGGAAAATCTGACCACCACGCAGCGGTCGATCGACACGCTGCAGGGTGCTGGTTGCAAAGGCATCATCGTTACCATCGACCAGACTGCGTCCTTCTACGAACGCACGCAGCAGGTCCGCAATCTGGGCGGACGTGTCATCCGCCCGGTCGCTGCTGCCGGCGGCCCGGCACCGGTGCTCACCGGTTCGGCCCGCTACCGGATCAATGGCGGGCGCTGCTGGTACACGTGGCAATATATCGACGCCGTGCGGAAGATGGTTCCTGGCCCGCTGATCATCAAGGGTATCCTGGAACCGGAAGACGCCGTGCTAGCGATCCAGCACGGTGCGGACTCAATCATCGTATCCAATCACGGCGGACGGTCGATGGATTACGGCCCGTCGTCGCTGGAAGCTCTGCCGGCTATCGTGGCCGCCGTGAATGGCCGCGTTCCGGTCCTGTTCGACAGCGGCATCCGCCGCGGCTCCGACTGTTTCAAGGCGCTCGCACTGGGCGCCAACGCTGTCCTGCTCGGCCGGGCCGCCCGTTGGGGTCTTGCGGCCTTTGGCAGCACCGGGGCGCAGCGCCTGATCGAAATGATCCAGCAGGAACTTGTGCAGACCGCTGCCGCCGCTGGATGCGCCAAGCTGTCAGATATCAATAAGACGAAGGTGAAGGCCAACTTCGTTTAACACGAAGAGGTGGTTGCGAAGTCAAAAGAAGGGCGCGGAGCGATCCGCGCCTTTTTTGTTCAGTTGCGTGGTCGCGGGCGGTTCCTATGGCTTTGGCAATGCCGACACGCTGCGCCGGATTTCCTTCACTGGCTTCTCCGACACCACCAGCGCCAGCTATGACGCGAACACGGCGCAGATGTTCGTCGAGGCGGGTTATGAGGTCGCGCTCGACAACATCACGCTGCAGCCTTTCGCCGGTCTGGCCTGGTCTCAGGTCAGCGCGGATGCTTTCCGCGAAAGCGGCGGCGCTGCGGCGCTTTCGGGCACGGCGCGCACGATGGATACCGGCTATTCACTGCTGGGCCTGCAGTTCGCCACGCCGTTCTTCGATCTTGCGGATGGCAAGTTGACGGCGTCCTTCCGGGCGGCCTGGCAGCATAGCTTCACTGCGACCGTGGCCTCGCGTGGGCTGGCCTTCCTGGCGACAGGGCAGGGCTTCACCGTGCTGGGGACGCCGCTGGATGAAGACCGTGCGCTGATCGATGCCGGTTTCACGCTGGGGCTTGGTGCGAACACCAGCGTCTCGTTCGGCTACAATGGCGCGCTGGGCAACCAGGCCAACGACCATGGTGTAAAGCTGCTTCTGAACGCGCGGCTTTAACGAGCTGCGCGCTTCGGTTCAGGCGGGTTCGCGCACGAATTTTTCGGTGCCGGCTGGCGCCTACTACTGGGCCGCCAGCTGGACGAGTGCCGGCATCTGGGGCTCGGTGCGCAGCATCGGCAGCGCGACGATGAACTCGACGCCCCGGGCAGAGCCCTCCGACGGGTCACGGATGATGACGCTGCCGCCATGGGCGTCGGCAATCGCCGCTACCAGCGACAGGCCGAGACCGTGCCCAGGTGAGCTGCGGCTGATGTCGCGCCGGTAAAAGCGCTGGAAGACCTTGTCACGCTCCTGCTGAGGAATGCCCCAGCCATCGTCCCGGATGGAAATCCGGGCCTGGTCATTCTGGTTTCGAAGGTTCACGGCAATGACCGTGCCCTTTGGCGTATGGATGATGCTGTTTTCCAGAAGATTGCTCAGCAGCTGGAACAGCAGGTCCTTGTCGCCACTGACGATGCCGGGCGCGATCTCCCCGACTTCGAGTTTTCGTCCGCTATCCTCGATAACAGGCCGGTAGATCTCCAGAACGCGCGCCACCAGCGCCGCCAGGTCCAGGGTCGGGGAATGGTCCGAGCGTTGCCCACCTTCGATCTCGGAAAGCCGCAGCACGGCCGCGAACATCTGGAGGATTTCGTCGCTGGAAACCAG
>Ga0114970_10001652_pt1 | contig 16690 bp, 13 predicted proteins | sample M_140205_XF_Meta_FD_87030 | JGI IMG/M metagenome (GOLD analysis project Ga0114970, IMG submission 87030) | Freshwater microbial communities from Lake Montjoie, Canada to study carbon cycling - M_140205_XF_MetaG | ecosystem: Environmental > Aquatic > Freshwater > Lake | place: Lake Montjoie... | reverse complement strand
GCCACTCGTCCTATCCATGTCGCCGTCGTTTATCAGCCTGACGGCACGATCAGCGGTTATCGCGATGGCAAGCCTTATGGTCGCACCTACCGCAAAGCACCTGCTGCTGTGTTTGAAGCCGAGAAGAGCCAGATTCTCTTCGGCTGCCGCCACGGCTCGCCCGCAGGCAACAAAGGCCTCGCCGGCCGCATCTTCCGCGCCCGTCTGTATGATCGTGCGCTCACCGCCGATGAAATCGCCATCACCTCACGCATCGAGTCAAGCACCATCACCGAGGCCGACATCCTTGCCACGCTCTCGAATGACCAGCGCACTCAACTCACGCGCCTTCAATCGCAACGCGATCTACTCACCAAGACACTCGAATCCACCCGCAGCACCGCCGCTGGCACGGACCCCGTTTTGAATGCCTGGGCAAGCCTCGCGCAGTCACTGATCAACCTGAAGGAGTTCATTTATCTCCAATGATTACGCCTCCAACCATCGCGCCAGCGTCCTGGGCGCCGGTCCTCCGGCGCTTTCGAATGTCCCCAGGCCTGCGCAAAGCTTCAGAGGGCTGGAGCAGTCCAAAACGCTCACGTGCTCGCAAAAACGCTTCACCACTCAAACTTCACCGGAAAGTCCGGGCAGAGCTTCGAGGTCGTCGCCTCCGGCACATCATGCCGGTAGAAGGTCATTTTCCCGTCTTCGTCACAGAACCAGACTTCTTCGGCTCCACGAGCAAAGTAGAGCTGCATCTTGCCCATCATCTCAACGACGCTGTTGGAATAAGAACGGACTTCGACGCAAATCTCCGGCGCGATGGGCATGGAGGCGGAACGGCGATGCGGACGAAGACGATCATTGGAGATCCACGCTACATCGGGCACCTTCACCCCATCCGAGGTTTCAACCGCACATTCGGTGATCACACGACCACCCTTGAGCTTCTCACGAAGAATGGCTCCGATTTCAGACTGAAAACCTCCGTGCCAGTTGGATGCAGGACTCATGACGATTTGGTTAAAACGATTCGTTTCGATCTTGTAGGGCAGGTCCTGCAAGGTCGGGTCTTCGCAAATTTCTTTCCAGGTGCGCATAGCTCGAGCATGCCAGCACCACAGGATTCTCGCAACTTTCAATTATCCCCCTCATGAACTCCACTCTTTCCCGTCGCCACCTCCTCTCCAGCGCTTCCACCGGCTTCGGTATGGCCGCTCTTGCTGGTTTGATGCAAGAGGAGTCGCAAGCCGCTCTCGTGAATCGAGCCAAGCGTTTCGCGCCGAAGGCACGCAGCGTCATTTTCCTCTACATGAGCGGCGGGGCGTCGCATGTCGATTCCTTCGATCACAAGCCGATGCTCAAGAAGTTCGAGGGCAAGCCGATGCCGGGAGCCGTCAAAAAGACGCAGTTCAACAACAACGGCACCGTCCAGCCCTCGCATTGGGACTTCAAACGATACGGACAGTCCGGCATCGAGGTGAGCGATCTCTTCCCGCAGATCGGCAGCGTGGCGGATGACCTCTGCATGATCCGCAGCATGACCGCGAAGTTCAGCGAGCATGCGCAGGGGAACTTCTTCATGCACACCGGCTTTCCCTTCCTCGGCTTCCCCAGCGCCGGAGCGTGGACGAGCTACGGACTTGGCACCGAGTCACGCGATCTTCCCGGTTACGTCGTGCTGCAAAGCGGTGGCGCGGCCACACCGCATGGCGGAGTGGGTTTGTTCAGCAACGGCTTTCTGCCCGCGCAGCATCAGGCCAGCGTCGTGAAGGCCGATGAAGCCGAAGCCGTCACGAATATCCGCCCGCGCCAGCCGCAGGACATGCAGCGCAAGCAGCTCGACTTCATCGGCGCGATGGACAAACGCTTCGCCAGCACCACGCAGCATGACATGCACGTCGAGGCCGCCATTTCGAACTACGAAATGGCCTGGCGCATGCAATCCGCCGTACCCGACCTCTGCGACATCTCCGGCGAAACCGAAGCAACGAAGAAACTCTACGGCCTCGATGATCCCGAGCCAAAAAAAGCCGCCTACGCCCGCCAATGCCTGCTCGCTCGGCGACTCGTCGAACGCGGCGTGCGCTTCATCGAACTCAGCACGCTCGCCTACAACCTCGGCGGCGGAAACGGAGCCAATCCTTGGGATCATCACGGTGCGATCAAAGAAGGCCACGGCAAGATGGCCAACCAGATCGACCAACCCATCGCCGCGCTCATCAAGGATCTCCGCTCACGCGGCCTGCTTGATAGCACGCTGCTCGTCTGGGCGGGCGAATTCGGCCGCACGCCCTTCGCGCAAGGCAACAACGGTCGCGACCACAACCCCTACGGCTTCACCGTCTGGATGGCCGGCGGCGGCGTCAAAGGCGGCCACGTTTACGGCTCCACCGATGAATTTGGCTACAACGCCACCGAGAACGTCTGCACCGTCTATGACCTCTGGGCCACCGTGCTCCATCAGATGGGCATCGACCACGAACAACTGACCTACCGCTTCAGTGGCCGCGACCTGCGGCTCACCGATGTGCATGGGAATGTGCTGAAAGACATCATCGTATGAAAACTGTACTCACTGTCACTTGCATGCTGGCATGGTGTCCCTTCGCAAGAGCTGAAGTGCTTGTGAGCAGTTCGTTCAACAAATCTCTCGCGACGGATTCCGCCGGCAAGTGGGAAAGCCAAGAGCCGGACTATGTGCAGGGTGTGGAAGGCAAGGCGGTGCATTTGAAAGGTGATCATCACCTTTCGCTACCAAGTGGCCTGAAGTTCAACAACGAGGAAGGAACCCTGCATCTGTGGGTGAAGACCGACTGGCCCGGCAACGACGGCATGATGCATCATCTGGTCGCATTGGGCAGGAAGTCGGGTATTCGCATCTTCAAAGATGAAAAGAACATGCTTCGTGTCATTTGGGATCCTGGTGGTGGTGACAAGAAGCTGGCAATGGGCGGCAATATCGAGGCTGAATGGCCGCCGGATGAATGGCGGCACCTGGCATTCACCTGGAAACGTGGTGTTTATGCCGTTTACCTGGATGGCGGAGAGTATCAAGCCGGGGAACCGACCGTACCAGTAGCGCCATTGACCGAGACAACTTCACTCTTCCTTGGAGGCGTCAAAGACGCACCAGGAGATTTCAGCGTGGACAAGTTTGTGCTCTGCAGCCATGCGCTTTCCAAGGAGGAAGTATTGCAAACCTTCGTCAGAGGTATCGAGCAGATCGAACACCGCGATGATCCCAGGCTGGTCATTCATGCGCTGATCAATAACAAGCCTGCGGCCCTCATCATGGATACTGGCAGCAGCCTTCATGCTCTTTTCAGATCGTTCGCTCTCCAAGCAGGGACGAAGCTGATAACCAGCTATCGCGGTGCCAGCATGTTCGATGAGGAAACCAACGCGATGATCACGCTGCCACGGGGTCCCAGCTTCAAACAACGGTTCATCATCTTGAAAGGTGGTGAGCATTTCCGGCACGCTGGAATCGTCGGCTGGATGCAGTTTTTCGCTGCAAACCAAGTGGTGTTGGAATGGGATCGACGGACGGCAGTGGCGATTCCACCGGATGTGGTTCAATCCATCACCCATGGATGGATTGAACATACGTTTGCCACTAACGACAGCCAGCTACGCCTGCCGCTTTGTCGGATTCAGATAGATGATGTGGAACTAAGCCTTCCACTGCTGCTCGACACAGGCAATGCAACGGGACTGAGCCTGACGAAAAAGACCTGGGCCTCTGTCTTGCCGAGGTTGAATCCGAAAAAACGCTGCTACAGCGCCGCCTGGGTTCCTGGAGGCGGACAGCAGAAGTTCGTCAGCATCGTTCCAGAAAGCATTCGTCTTCTCGGAGCACACATGCACGGTGTTAGCGTTTCGGAGAACCTGCATCACCAGAGAGGCACCTATTCCGATGAATATGCATCACTCGGGCTAGCAGCGCTGAGCCACTTTGAGGTCGTCATTGATGGCGTGAATGGCAAGCTATGGCTAAAGCCGCGAGCCGTTCCAGCAATCCGCGAGCACATTGATCTAAGTGGCATGCTTTTTTTGCATTCTGACAAAACTGAGGGCAAAAAATACGAGGTTGAAATCCTCGAAAACAGTCCTGCATGGAATCTCGGCCTGCGTTCCGGTGACCAGATTATCGAAACAGATGGCTTGAAGCCCGACTATGATGACATCGACTGGCAGATCAGTGTGAAAGATCGCCTGGGAAATGGAGAGAGCATCCGGCTGAAGATGTGTCGTAATGAGAAAACCTTCGATGTCATTCAAACGAATGCGAAGAACTGAACAACCGCTTAATGAACTCTGACTTTTCACGCCGCCAGATTCTCTCCAGCGCCTCCACGGGCTTTGGGATGGCGGCGTTGGCAAGTTTGATGCAAGCGGAGACGCCGATGGTGCATCGGGCGAAGCGTTTTGCGCCGAAGGCACGCAGCGTGATCTTTTGCTACATGAGCGGCGGCGTTTCGCACATCGACTCGTTTGATCCGAAGCCACTCCTCGAGAAATACGCGGGCCAGCCAATGCCCGGCGAGGTGAAGAAGACGCAGTTCAACAACAACGGCACCGTCCAGCCCGCGCACTGGGCCTACAAGCGCCACGGTCAGTGCGGCATGCCGGTGAGCGATCTCTTTCCGCACATGGCCACGGTGGCAGACGAGTTGTGCGTGATTCGCAGCATGACCGCAAAATTCAGCGAACATGCGCAGGGAAATTTCTTCATGCACAGCGGCTTTCCCTTCGTCGGCTACCCCAGCGCCGGAGCGTGGGCCAGCTACGGTCTCGGCACCGAGTCGCGTGATCTCCCTGGCTACATCGTGCTGCAAAGTGGCGGTGCCAGCGTGCCGCATGGCGGCGTCGGCTTGTTCAGCAATGGATACCTTCCCGCCCAGCATCAGGCCTCCATCATCAAGGTCGATGAAGCCGAAGCCGTGAAAAACATCCGCCCGCAGGAGCCATTCGCCACGCAGCGCAAGCGACTCGACTTCATCCGCGCGATGGACCGTCGCTTTTCCGCCACCACGCAGCACGACACGCATGTGGAAGCCGCCATCGCGAACTACGAACTTGCCTGGCGCATGCAATCCGCCGTGCCCGAACTCTGCGACCTCTCCGGCGAATCCGCCGCGACCCAAAAACTCTACGGCATCGACCAAACCGGCACCACCACCGCCGCCTATGGCCAGCAGTGCCTGCTCGCGCGTCGTTTGGTCGAGCGAGGCGTGCGTTTCATCGAGCTGAGCTGCCTGCCGCAGAAGATCGGAGCCGGACAAGGCCCCAACCCTTGGGATCAGCACGGCCAGATCAAAAAAGGCCACGGCAACATGGCCCGACAAGTCGATCAGCCCATTGCTGGACTCGTCAAAGACCTCAAATCACGCGGCCTGCTCGACAGCACCCTCATCGTGTGGGCGGGCGAGTTTGGTCGCACGCCCTTTGCCCAAGGCAGTGATGGTCGCGATCATAACCCTTACGGCTTCACGATCTGGATGGCGGGCGGCGGCATCAAGCCCGGCCACATCTACGGTGCCACCGACGACTTCGGCTACCACGCCATCGAAAACGCCTGCACCGTTTATGACATGTGGGCGACCGTGCTGCACCTCATGGGCATCGACCACGAACAGCTCACCTACCGCTTCAGCGGCCGCGACCTGCGGCTCACCGATGTGCATGGGAATGTGCTGCGGGATGTGATCGCGTAGGCCGGAAGGTCACGCCTCCAGCTTCCATGGGCCGCGATACTCACGTCCAAGGAGCTTGCTGGCGTCGGCATCGCCGATGATTTCTTCTTTGACAGGATCCCACTTGAGCGGGCGGTTCACGAGGAAGGAAATCAAGGCGAGGTGGCCGGGCGTGGCGCTGCGGTGGGCCGTTTCGACTGGAGTGACCGTCGGCTGGCGGCTCTTAACGCAGTCGAGAAAGTTGCGGTGGTGACCTTTGGTCTCGTAAAGACGGTTCTTGATGACATCATCGCCGAGTTTCGGAGCGGCGGCGGCTTCGATTACCTCGCTCTTCGGATCTTTTTCATCTTTGCGCTTTTTGACGACCTTCTTGAGCGCAGGATTTGAGGCGTCGTAGCTGCCACGATTCACATGCACCCAACCATCAGTGCCAATCCATTTGGTGCCCATGGCGATGTCAGAATGACCACCGGCGATGGTCATGGTGATATCTCCGGCGTACTTGGCCTCAGCGCGATATTTGGTGGCTGTGTTCCAGATGTCGGTACGCGGCGGCATATCCACTTGGATGGGATTGATCTCCATCGGGCCGCTACTGTCCATGTCCATGCCCCAGTGAGCAATGTCGCAGTGATGACCGATCCAGTCGAGGAGTTGGCCGCCGCCGATGTTGTAATCCCAGCGCCAGTTCTTGTGGATACGGCACTCGATGTAGTCCTGCATCGTCGCCGGTCCGATCCACATCTCGTAATCGAGCTCGGCAGGCGGTGGCGTGACGCTGCGCTTGTCGCCTGTCTTGGCAAAGTCATTGTGACCGGCAGGCAGGCCGACATGCACTTCCTTGAGTTTGCCAATGAGGCCGTTGCGGACAATCTCGGCACCGATGCGGAAGTTATTTTCGCTGCGCTGCCACGAACCGGTCTGCCAGATGCGTCCGTGCTTCTGTATGGCCTTTACGATGGCTTGCTGCTCAGCAATGGTGCGAGCCAGCGGTTTTTCACCATAAATGTCCTTGCCGTTCTTCGCCGCTTCGATGGCGGTGAGCGCATGCCAGTTATCTGGAAGCGCGAGCATGACGGTGTCGATATCTTTGCGAGCCATGACTTCGCGGTAGTCGTGGTAGCCTTTGCAATCCGTGTTCTTGTAAGCGCCGTTGATGGTGCCGAGCGCTTTCTCAAGGTTGCGTTTATCGATATCGCAGGCCGCCACGATCTGGCAGTCGGACTCCTGGAGGAACTTGCCCGTGTTGCTTGGTCCCATCATGCCCCAGCCGAAGACAGCCATGGTAATCTTGTTGGAAGGAGCATTCTGGCCGAGCACGCTGGCTGGAATGATGGTTGGGAAGCCGATGGCAGCGGCGGATTTCGTGAGGAATTGACGACGGGAGGAAACAGGGATGCGTTTCATGGTGTGGTGGTTGGATAAAATTTTAAACGAGATCAGGCGCTCAAGTCCAGCAGCAAATCCAGAGCCCTTAAATCTCAGCAACTCGTAGGCACTCGTTGCGCAAGTTTTACGCTGTGAGGAATGGCTCCAAGGACAAAACCGAGACAATCGACGGCACCTTGAGGCTTGCCTGGCAATGCGATGACAAGGCTGAGATCGACGATGGCGGCTAGGCAGCGGGATAAAATCGCGTTCGGAGTCAGTTCAAGCGACTTCATGCGCATCAATTCGCCGAAGCCGGGGATTTCAATGCGCATGATGCCACGAATGGCCTCGGGCGTGACATCACGGTCAGCGATGCCGGTTCCACCAGTGGTAAGGATGAGGCCGCAGCCTTGGGCGCTGAAGGACCGGATAGATTCCTGAATGCGCGTCAGGTCATCTGGCACAATAGCCTCAGCGCTGACGTTCCAACCGTATCCTTCGGCGGCTTTTCTCAATGCGGGGCCACCGAGATCATCATAAACGCCCTGACTGGCACGATCGGAGACGGTGATGATGCCGACTTGCATACCAGTGACAATGCCAGTTCAGATTGAAATCAATTCAAGCAGCCAAGGGTCTTATTGGGCTTGAGGCTTGGTTGCAGCCTGCGATTTTCCTTCGCTTTTGGCCGCCGTGGTGGGTTGGTGGTCAAGCTCAATGAGATCGCGGAGGATATGAACGGTTTCCAACTTCACGGGTTCGATGCCGTAGGGGAATTTGGATCCATCGTTGGGATTTTCGTCATCCTTGGAGGCGGTGCGCATACCAGAATTCATTTCCTTGGTGAAGGCTGAGTCAGGCACGAGTTCGGGCTTGTCCACGTTGTCGAGTGTCAGGTGGTAGGTTTTGAACCCAGCATCCTTGATGCGATCGGCGGTTTCCTTGGTGCGTTTTTCACGTTCGTCATTCTGCTTGTCGCGACGGGCTTCGGTATCCTCGCGTTCTTTCTCACGGTCTTGAAGATTCAGAGTGACGATGTTGCGGTCGATTTTCTCTTTGAGGCGTTTGGATTCGTCCACCACGTATTGAAACTCAGGATTGGCGGCGATGCGGCTTTTCACACGTGAGTTGATTTCCTCAATGGGGAACGGGTCTTTGCGGAAGAGAGGATACTTGCGCGGCGGGATGGTGTCGTAGGGCAGAGGGTTTTCAGCAGCAGACTCGCCGATGTCGAGAACGTCGCGAATCGAAGGCAGTGGCACGTCTGCTTCGACGCCTTTGAGTTGGGTAGAGCCGCCAGCGATTCGGTAGAACTTTTGGATGGTGACTTTGAGGTCCCCTGCGCCTATTTTTTCGCTAAAGAAGGGCATGTAGCGCTCGACTGGGAGGATCGTCTGCACGGTGCCTTTGCCAAAGCTGGATTTGTCACCCACGATGAGAGCGCGGCGGTAGTCTTGCAGGGCGGCGGCAAGAATTTCGGAGGCGGAAGCACTGGCCTTGTTTGTCAGGACGATCATGGGGCCGTCATAGACGGGCTTTTCGTTTTCGCAGTCACGCCAAGTGATGCTGCCACGCCAGTCCTTGGCCTGCACGACGGGACCGGCGGGAACAAAGAGTCCAGTGAGCTTGATGGCTTCATCTAGCGAGCCGCCGCCGTTGTCTCGCAGATCAAGGACTAGGCCGTCGATCTTTTCCTTCATGAGACGGCGGAGCAGGCGCTCTACATCGGTGCTGGTGCTGACGGTACCGTTTTCCATGTCGGCGTAGAAGTTGGAGAGATTGATCCAGCCGACTTTGAGTGTCTTACCGAGGTCAGGCGGTGTGACCAAGAGTTCAGCATTGGCGAGCTTTTCTTTGAGCGGCACCTGATCGCGCACGATCGAGATGATTCTGTTGCCTGAAGGATCGTCGGCGGGGACGATTTTGATACGAACCGTCGTCCCCTTCTCGCCACGAATCATATCGACGATCTTCTGGAGCTTAATGTATTTCACATCGACGAACTCATCTTCACCTTGCGCGACGGCGATGATGCGATCATTGAGCTTTAGCTCACCCTGTTTGTCGGCCGGCCCGCCGACAACGATGCCCTGGATCTCAGCGCCATCATCCTTCTGACCGAGCAACGCACCGATGCCAACGAGCTGGTGCGACATGTGGATTTTGAAGTTGTCGCTCTCGTCGGTGCTCATGTACTCCGTGTGCGGATCATAAGCGGTGGCGAGACTAGAGAGGAAGTAGTTAACGACATCCTTGCTGTCGTTCTCCTCGATGCTTTCGAGCAGGCGTTCGTAGTCTTTGAGGACGCGTTCTTTGGGTGTCATGTCCTTCTCGTCTTTTTCCTTCTTAGCATCGGACTTGGCGGCGACTTTGGGAGTATCAGCGGCTGGCTTGGTCTCGGACTTGGCATCGCCCTTGGTTTCAGCAGAGGCTTTTTTGGCGGCGGCTTTTTCAGCCTTCTTCTTTTCATCACGCACGCGAGCCTCATCGACGAGGCGTTCGGCGAGGAGGTTATCCTCAATGATATCAAGCCAGATTTTATCTTGGGCAGCTTTGTCCTTGGGCCATGGAGCCTTGTCGCGCTTGATCTCGATGGTGCGCTTGGAATCGAAGGTAAACTTATTGGATTCGAGTGCTTTCTTGATGAAAGCGACGCGGTCCTTCACACGCTCTTTGTAGATGTCATAAATCTCGATGGCTGGGCTGATGTTCCGCATCAGCACATGGTCATCTAGCGTGGTGTCATACTTGTCTTTGAAGCCCGCCACATCCTGCTCGGTGAAGAAGATGTGCTTAAAGTCGAGCATGTTCAGATAGTTGTGCAGCATCACGCCGGAAACCTTGTCATCGAAGTCCTGCTTCGAGTAGTGGTGGTTCTGCAGCATGTAGGCCACATGCATGGCGACCTGGCCGAAATTTGTCTCCGCTTTTGCCGAGGGGATGAGAAGCGCGATAGCGGAAACTGCTGCCGCGACGGGGGTAAGAAGGAATCGATTCATGAGGGTGTCCTTAACTACAACGAGCCTCGCGGCCACATTTGCTTGGAGATTTTGCCTTTTCTGGGTTGAAAAGTCCAACGCTTTCCCGTCTTTCGCAGTTCCCATGCCTGAAATCCTCACCTACACCGGCGGCATTGCCGCTACGAACGGCTACCTCCTTCAATTGCCAGGTGGGCGCGTGCTGGTGGATGCGCCCGAGGGCATCCCTGCATGGCTAAAGCGGCAAAATTTACATGTAGATGTCCTTTTTCTCACTCATCAGCACTTTGACCACGTCATGGACGCTGCCGCCGTCAAAGCGCAGCACGGCTGTCGAGTTTACGCGTTCTCCCCCTTCTCCCGCGATCTGACTCTGGAGCGTCTTTACGGAGCAGTGACGGGTAATTCATTCTCCGTGCCGGAGTTTGCTGTCGATGAAGTGATCCAAGGCAAGGACATGCTCAATGCGGTCGGCGAGACTTGGCAGCTTTATCATGTGCCCGGTCATTCGCCAGACAGTGTCTGTTTCCACCTCGCAGCCCAAAGCCTGCTCTTTGGTGGCGACGTGCTTTTTCTGGATGGCATCGGCCGAACCGACTTCCCGGGTGGTTCGACGCAACAGCTTCTCGCTGGCATTGAGGCCAAACTATTCGCTCTTCCCGACGCCACGCGTGTCTTCCCCGGCCACGGTGATGACACCACCATTGGCCGCGAGCGCTTGGAAAACCCGTTCCTTACCTGATGCCCCGATCGCTCCATGACCTGACCTTTGACCAGCTTCGCAACTTGATCGTGGCCGAAGGTCTGCGCCCAGCGCATGCGGGCACGCTCTGGAACACGCTGCACTTTAAAGCGATGGCCGATCCCTTTGCCCGGGAAGACTTGCTACCACCGCTGCGCAAATGGCTCACGCAAGTGCTGAGCGACGGCTCTTGGTCCCTCGATGTGCCGCCCGTTTCGTCCGACAGTCCCAGCAGCGATGGTTTGACGCACAAGTTCCTCCTGCGCATGGCCGATGCGCAGGAGATCGAGACGGTCATCATGGGTTACCCTGGCCGCCACACGGCCTGCGTCAGCACGCAGGCTGGTTGCGCGATGGGCTGTGTGTTTTGTGCCACGGGCCAGATGGGTTTTGTACGGCATCTGCGGCCCGGCGAAATCGTCGCTCAAGTGCTGCATGCGCAACGCATCCTGCGGGCGAAGGGCGAACGCGGCCTGCGTAACCTCGTTTTCATGGGCATGGGAGAACCGCTGCATAATTACGACGCCGTGATGACCGCTCTCGACATCATCTGCGATACGCGAGGCGCAAACATCGGCCCCAGCAAGATCAGCGTCTCCACCGTCGGCGTCGTGCCCGGCATTCTGCGCATGGCCTCGGAAAACCGGCCCTACAACCTCGCCGTGAGCCTCCACGCCGCCACGGAGGAAGAACGGGCCAAATTGATCCCCGCCAACCAGCGCTGGCCGCTGGCCGAACTCATCGCCGCCTGCCGCAGCTACAACGCACAAACTGGCCGCCGCATCTTCTTCGCGTGGACCTTGATCCACGGCGTCAATGACACCCCCGAGCACGCGAAACGCATCGCCGCTCTGCTCCACGGCCTTGATGCTCACATCAATCTCATCCCGCTCAACCGCACCGAAGGCTACACTGGCACCGAAAGCAGCGATACCGCCGCCGATACCTTCCACCGCATCCTCCAAGACGCCGACTTTCCCTGCACCATCCGCCAGCGTCGCGGCATCGACGTCGCTGCGGGATGCGGGCAGCTCAAGGCCGCGAAAAACACGAAGCGCAAGGCGGCTTGAGAAAGTAGTCCTGAGCTTTAGCTCTTTCTGGATGGAGATTGTGTGAACCCAACGTGAATTCGTCTCCACAAAACAGCGCCCACTTGCCGTAGCGGCGCAAAAGCCGAACTTGGGCAAATATTCATGCCTCTCCGCCTTCTACTGCTCAATTTTTTCTCCAGCATCTGGTGCTGCGTGCTGCTCGCCATGCGCATTCATCTCGCCGGGAACACTTACTACAGCTTCATGGTGTGGAATCTCTTCCTTGCTGGCATCCCGCTCGTCCTCAGCCTCGCGCTGCCCAAGATTCGCCGCTTGCTGTTCGCGGTGCCGTTGCTCATGGCCTGGCTGCTGTTCTTCCCTAATGCGCCCTATGTTCTCACCGACCTCATGCATCTGAGCGAACGAGCCGGCAATGTCCCCAAGTGGCTCGATCTGCTGATGCTGCTGTCGTTTAGCCTCGTCTCGCTCGGATTCGGCTTTCAATCGCTCCAAATCGTTCAGAACTGGTTTGCGCAGCGGATTTCGCTCATCACCGGCTGGTGCGTCGCGCTGGGTACGCTCGCTCTCAGCGGCTTTGGCATCTACCTCGGTCGCTTCCTGCGCTGGAACAGTTGGGACATCCTGCATCGGCCGCATACGCTGCTCAATGACATCGCCATACGTTTCGCCGATCCACTCGACCACACACGCACTTGGGGCTGCACGCTCGGCTTCGGCACCCTGCTCATCTTCGCCTACCTGTTCTGGATTTCATCAGCGACGACAGTGCATGGCAGTCGTAAACTAGACTAACCATGTCCGCCTACGATCCTAGCAGCGACAATCTGATGCTCTTTGACGGCGTCTGCCATCTCTGCGATGCCAGCGTGCAATTCATCCTGCGCCATGATCCGGCTGGCAAAATCAAGTTTGCGCCGATTCAAAGTGCCTTAGGACACGAGCTTTACACCAGTCACGGCCTCGATCCTGAAGCTCCGAATACATTCCTATTTCTCACTCCCCATGGTGCTTTCCAAGCGAGCGACGCCGCCTTGGAAGTCGCCCGTAACCTCGGAGGCCTGTGGAGACTCGCTCTCATTTTCAAGCCATTGCCTCTAGCGCTGCGGGATGCCGCCTACTTCTTTATCGCCCGCAATCGTTACCGCTGGTTCGGCAAAGACGAGACCTGCATGATGCCGACGGCGGAGTTGAAGGCACGAGTCGTGACGGAGTGAATTCCTCCTCGCGCACCCCAAACACCGCGTGCTAAGCTCCCTCATGCAGCAGGCATCCCCTTTCCCGACTTCCACCCGCGAACGCCTTGGTTTCGTTCGGGTGGCTGCGGTGTCGCCGGAACTGGTGCTGGGCGATGTGGCGAAGAATGTCGCGATTCTCGCGCGTGAGGCACGCTCGCTGGCGCATCGGGGTTGCAGGCTGGTGGTTTTCCCGGAATTGAGCCTCACCGGCTATTCCTGCGCGGATTTGTTTCATACCGAGGCGCTGAGAGCGGCTGCGGTGCATGGTTTGAGCGAAATGGCAGAGGCGACGCATGATCTGCCGGTGGTTTTGGTCGTGGGACTGCCACTGCTGGTGCAGGATCGGCTTTACAACGTGGCGGCGGTGCTGGCGAAGGGCCGCGTACTCGGACTGGTGCCAAAAACGTTTCTACCGAACTCCTCCGAGTTTTACGAACGACGCTGGTTTTCGCCAGCGCACACGCTGAATGCAATTACCGTACGCTTAAATGGGGTGGATGTGCCCGTCGGTGCGGAGTTTTTGTTTGAAGCTTTGGATCTGCCCGGCTTTGTGCTCGGCGTCGAGATTTGCGAGGACTTGTGGACGGTGATCCCGCCATCAAGCCATCTCGCGCTCGCGGGAGCCATGCTGCTGGCTAATCCATCGGCCAGTACGGAGGTTTTGGGTAAGGCGCCATATCGTCGTCACCTCGTGGCGCAGCAGGCAGCACGCTGTCTGGCGGGTTATGTTTATGCTGGAGCCGGAGCGGGTGAATCGAGCACAGACGTGGTTTATTCAGGTCATTGCCTCGTGGCTGAAAACGGCATCGTGCTAGGCGAGAACGAACGCTTTTCCTTCGAGACACGTGCCATCGTCACCGATGTCGATGTGCAACATCTCGCGCATGATCGATTGAAAAGCTCGTCGTTCCGCGATGAGGCAGGCAGCATCGGTTTTCGTCGAATTGTGTTCGATCTTGGCCCCGCGTTGGGTGGCGATGACAAACTGCTGCGCACGATCTCGGCGCATCCCTTCGTGCCTTCGGCCAAAGTGGATCGTGCGGCGGTGTGCGAGGAGATTTTTGCCATTCAAGCCACCGGACTGGCCCGCAGGCTCAAGCAAGCGCAGGCGAAGACGGCGGTGCTCGGTCTTTCCGGAGGACTCGACTCGACGTTGGCCTTGCTGGTGGTGCTAGAGGCGCTCAAACGCGCAGGCATGCCGATGAGCGCGGCTTTGACGATCACCATGCCCGGATTTGGCACCACAACGCGCACGAAGGGCAATGCGGAGAAGCTTGCCGAAGCGTTAAACATCGAACTGCGCACGATTTCGATCAACGAGGCGGTAAGGCAGCATTTTGCTGACATCGGTCACTCCGAACAGCAGCATGACGCGACTTACGAGAACTCGCAGGCGCGCGAGCGCACGCAGCTTCTCATGGACATCGCCAACAAGACCAGCGGCATCGTTGTCGGCACGGGCGATCTCTCCGAAGCGGCGCTGGGCTGGTGCACGTTCAATGGCGACCACATGTCCATGTATCATGTGAACTCCGGCGTGCCGAAGACGCTGGTGCGTTACCTTATTGAATGGTGTGCGGAAGGCCCGTTTGCCGACAAAGCGGGTGCGATCCTGCGTGACATCGCCGATACGCCGATCACGCCGGAGTTGCTGCCGCTTGCGGCGGATGAATCGCTGCAACAGAAGACCGAGGACACCATCGGGCCGTATGAGTTGCATGACTTTTTCCTTTTCCACTTCGTGCGTCACGGCAGCAATGCCGAAAAGATCCGCTGGCTGGCTGCGCAGGCCTTTGCGGGCAAATACAACGACGAACCCATCGCCAAATGGCTCGCGCTGTTCTTTAAACGCTTCGCCCAAAACCAGTTCAAGCGCTCCAGTGTGCCGGATGGTCCCAAAGTCGGCTCCGTGGCCCTCTCCCCGCGTGGCGACTGGCGCATGCCGAGTGATTTCGCCGGTGATTTGAACGCCTAATTTTCCACCATGCTTCGATTTCTTGCCCTAAGCCTGTTGTTCACCCTTTGCGCCTGCTCACGCAGCAACAAACTCATCATCGGCACGGATGCGACTTATCCGCCCTTTGAGTATGTGGATGAAAACGGCCAGATCAGCGGCGTGGACATCGAGGTCGGACGTGAGATTGGCAAGGCGCTTGGGCGTGAGGTGGAATTCAAAAACATCAACTTCGACGGCCTCATCACCGCACTGCGCACCGGCTCCATTGATCTTGTGCTCTCATCCATGACTGCCACGCCGGAACGGCGCAAATCGATCGATTTCTCCGAGCCTTATGTGACGACCGGCTTGTCGATCCTGGCTGCCAAAGACTCCACCCTTCAAAGTGCCGCCGATTTGAAGACACCAGGACGCAAAATCGTCGTCCGCCTCGGCACCACGGGTGAAACCTGGGCGAGACAAAATTTAAGCGAAGCCAAGATCATCGCCCTCGATGCCGATGTGTCGTGCGTGATGGAAGTCGTGAACGGAAATGTCGATGCATGGATTTACGATCAACTTTCCATCATGAACTACCAAGCCAAGCATGCCGAAAAAACTCGCGCCCTGCTCACGCCGTTGCGCGAGGAAGTGTGGGCCGTCGGCTTGAAACAAGGCAATGACGAACTCAAAGCGAAGGTCAACGAAGTCCTCGCCCGCATGCGTAGCGATGGCAGCTTCACGAAACTAGCCGAACGCTTCATGGCCAAAGAGAAGCAGATGATGACAGCCCAAGGACTGCCCTTTGTGTTTGAGCTGAAGTGATCGAGCCGATTACTTTGCCAGTTCGTGAGTCTCAGGCTTAATGCCTTTCTGGAAGGTCCCGAAACCGTACATCGTGGGCTGGTAGTCTCCCACCGGAGTCACTTCGGCTTTTTCCGGCACTTCGAGGCCGAGGCCCCAGAAGACGGCGTTCACGACAATGTGGCGTGTGCCTTCGGTGGCGAGATCGGTCGCGGCACCCATGGTGGTGCAGAAAATTTTGTTTTCCCCTCCAGCATCGTTTTTCACCACACGGACCCAAGCGACGGGCATCATGGGCGTGTTCACGTCTTGCTCGGCACCAGCCTTGGTTTTTTTGGCATAAGCAGCAGGCGGGGTGTCGGCGGTCATGCCTTGAAGGATTTGACCACGAGCGAGAATGACGGAATCGGCAGGCGGAGCGGCCTCATAGACATCGCTATTGGCAAACAGATCGCTCACCCCGCGCAGGATGGGGTGATTCGCATTGGCGGCTTCGATGATGCCCTTGGTGGCCTCGAACTTATGCTTACCCCAGTGACTGACCCAGGTTTCGCCTAGCACTTTGCGGCCCCAGCCACCGTCCGGATTGTTCCAATTCCAAGCGGCGAAGGGACTCTCCTTGGCATAGCCAGCAAAAGCATGCGTGCTGGTGCGCAGCGCGATGATGGGAATACCACGATTGACGGCAGCTTGAAATTTCTTGCTGGTTGCCTCATCCCAATGACGGAAGCGCAGTAGCATGACGATGGCATCGGCTGAATCGAGCGCTTCAGGATGGCTCAAGCTGGCCCCAGCAGCGGGATCAATGGTGCCATCCGCTCCAATGCTGAAGAGCACGGTGCATTTGAAGCCGTGGCGCTGGCTGAGAAGTTTACCGAGCATGGGCATGGCCTC
>Ga0114970_10001651_pt1 | contig 16690 bp, 14 predicted proteins | sample M_140205_XF_Meta_FD_87030 | JGI IMG/M metagenome (GOLD analysis project Ga0114970, IMG submission 87030) | Freshwater microbial communities from Lake Montjoie, Canada to study carbon cycling - M_140205_XF_MetaG | ecosystem: Environmental > Aquatic > Freshwater > Lake | place: Lake Montjoie... | reverse complement strand
CAGCCATCAGCCTCGTCGCTGCTGCAGCACTCGTCGGCCTTGGTTTCGGGGCTGCAACAGTTGGAGCAACGAGGACCTCGGAGTACGCGAGCTATACCGCTGGCGCAACCACCGGGTCAGTCAGCTTTGTCGGCAACTTCCCTTCAGCAACGTTCACCAGTCAACGCACCGTGGCTGGGCCGTTCTCTTCGGCGGTGTTAAGCGCAACCACGCCGTTTGGAGCGGTGTTTGGCGCTTCGTCTGGCTACACCTACATTCAGCCCAGTAGCCCACCCAATTCGGGTCCGAGCGCAATTGTCTTTACCTTCGCCTCGGTGACCCCAGCAACGGGATTCGGCTTCACACTCGGCGATATCGACGCCGAATCGGTCACTATCTCGGCGACCACCTCCGGCGGCGTTCCCGTCACCGCCGCAGAGTTGGGTTACCAGTCCTCGTTTAATTATGCGGGCGGCGCCGACGTGCCGACATGGAATGCGGGTACATCGACGTTGGTAGGAAACGCGGCCGATACCTCGGGTGCGTCGGGCTGGTTTTCGCCCACCGTGCCGCTTGAGACGCTGACTTTCGCAAGCACCACGCTGATCGGCGCTCCGAGCTACCAAGTCTGGATGGCGGCGTTGATCACCGTTCCTGATTCGACAACGACATCGACTTCGACTTCGACTACGACGCCATCGACGACAACAACAATTGCGTCAACTGAACCCGTCGCCCCCGCCTTTACTGGTTAACTAATTGCCACCAACTCTTGGAGGACTCTCATGGCAGCAGATGATCGTGCACCAATCACACCGCTCGCTATTCCGGTGAGCACCACGTTTGAGATCAATGGCAATGCCGGCAATGTGCTCGGGCCATGTTTCGGCGTCATCGCCCGTTCCATGGGTTTTACCCGCGGCGTTGTGGGCGGCGTGAAGGCTTTGAAGAAGGGCAACATCACCGAATACTCCTCAACCCTCGAAGAGGGCCGGCGCGAAGCGGTTGAGCGCATGGTCGATCACGCAGTTGCGATGGGGGCCAATGCGGTGACTGGTGTGCGATTCGACTCGAGCGATATCGCCGACGGAATTGTCGAGATCGTCGCCTACGGAACCGCAGTCACGATCTAACGCTGATATGACGGTGGTTCAAGGTGCACGGAAGATCGCATGAGGTGCTGCATCAGAGAAATTGGCACCTAATGCGGTAGAAATCGAGTCATGACAACCACAACGCTCAACGGTGCATCGGTTCTCTTGCTTGGCGCCACTGGTGGACTAGGCCGGGCGCTTGGTGAGGAACTTGCCGCACGAGGTGCCGCCCTCACATTGGTGGGGCGCGACCAGCAACGTCTCGACCAACTCACGGTGGCCGGACCACGGGTGGCACTTGATCTGCGATCGCCCGATGCGTGCGCCACGGCGATGCGAACTGCGGTTGAGCATCACGGGAAGCTCGACGTTGTGATCAACGCGGTTGGTGTCGTGGCCTTTGGCGACGTCGCGACGCTGTCGACCGACGTGATGGAAGACCTGTTCATGACCAACACGTTCATTCCCATCATGGTTGCCACCGAGGCGATGAACACGCTTTCGACCGGCGGTGTGATCGTGAACATTTCCGGTGTCATTGCCGAACAGAACCTGCCCGGCATGGTGGCTTACGGCGCGTCGAAAGCAGCGTTGCGTTCGTTCGACGAAGGGTTGGCGCGTGAAGCACGACGCAAAGGCGTGCGAGTGATTGACGCTCGACCACCGCACACTGAAACGGGACTCGCCGGCCGAGCGATTGCGGGAACGGCACCGAAGATGGGCGAGGGGCTAGAGCCAGGGGTTGTCGCGCGCGTGATCTGCGACGGAATCGAAAGCGGAGCGACGGATTTGGGTTCGGACGCGTTTGCGGTGAGCGGCAACTAACTCGCTAGAAGATCACGCCCCGGTATCCTTTGATCTATGAAAAAACTGAAAAAAGTTTCACTGTCAGTTTTCGTTTTTGCTCTCTGCCTTAGTGGGCTAGGTGCGCTGGGCACAGGAGTTTCCCAAGCACAGGCTGGAAAGATCAGCGCCAGCCGAACTGCCATAACTCTCGATGACTCTCGACAATGGACCATCGATTTCGAGTTAGCTGAACCAATTCTTTGTGATCCTTTATCTCCCCCGCCTTGTTTGGTCGTGTTGGATTTCACTTCGGCTATTCCAGCGGGTCTGTCGGTGTCGCCATCATCAATTCAATGGGCATCCAACGATTGGTTTACGACGAAGACGTTGACATTGTCGGTGACTGATTTCAGTGTGTTTACGTCTGATCAGATCGTTCACCTTGCGGCGATCGCTGCAAGTGGGTCTGAGTACTACTCCGGTTTTGCGGTCGATATCGAACTAACAGTTCACGGAACCCAAACAACCTCGACAACAGCGCCGCCGACAACGACAAATGCGTCGTCAGATCCAGTGGAACCTGCATTCACCGGGTGACCCTCAGCAGCTGAGACTCTCTCGCCGGTTCGTCGGCTTCTCTGATCGCAGCATGCCCTAGGCTTTGTCGGTCGACCGGCGAAGGGATCGACTCTTAGTCAGGGGTTCTCATATGGTCCGCAGGTCAGTTCTCGCAATGTTCGCAGTAATTGCAACAGCGTTTGTCATTCTGAGTGTGATGACGTTGCCTGGGCCTGCCAGTGCAATCACACCTTCTCAAACTGCCGTCACCTCAATCACGGTTGAAACTGGCCCCTCCAGTGTGGCTGTGAGTCCGGACGGATCGAGTGTGTGGGTGACAAATATTTCCAGCCACACTGTTTCGCGTATTGACACCGCCACCAATGTCGTCACCTCAATCACGGTTGACCTTGGCCCCTCCAGTGTGGCTGTGAGTCCTGACGGATCGAGTGTGTGGGTGACGAACTTCAACAGCGACACTGTTTCGCGTATTAACACCGTTACTAATGCGGTCACCTCAATCACGGTTGGCAGTGGACCCTCCAGTGTGGCTGTGAGTCCTGACGGATCGAGTGTCTGGGTGGCGGTGAGAAACCAAAACGGTGTCGCCGTTGTCGCGCGGATCAACACAACCACCGAAGCGGTCACCTCAATCACTGTTGGCTTTTATCCATCAAGCGTTGTTGTGAGTCCTGACGGATCGAGCGTCTGGGCGACGAACCTCATCAATGTCTCGCGTATTGACACGACTACCGATGCCGTCACCACAATCACGGTTGGCACTTACCCCTTCATCGTCGCTGTGAGTCCTGACGGATCGAGTGTGTGGGTGACGAACTATCAGAGCGGCACTGTCTCGCGTATTGACACCGCCACCAATGCCGTCACTTCAATCACGGTTGGCTCTAACCCCTACGGCGTTGTTGTGAGTCCAGACGGATCGAGTGTGTGGGTGACAAACAACAACGGCGCCAGCGTCTCGCGTATTGACACCGCCACCAATGCGGTCACTTCAATCACGGTTGGCTCTAGCCCCTGGGACGTTGTTGTGAGTCCTGACGGATCGAGTGTGTGGGTGACGAACCAAGGCAACGGCACTGTCTCGCGTATTGACACTGCCACCAACGCGGTCACTTCAATCACGGTTGGCGCTAACCCCTCCGGAGTTGCTGTGAGTCCGGACGGATCGAGTGTGTGGGTGACGAACCAAGGCGGCGGCACGGTCTCGCGAATTACTTTCCCGCCACAACCTCCCGCCAACGTCACGGCCACAGCGGGGAATGCTCAGGCCACTATTTCTTGGACTGCACCTACCAACACTGGCGGCAGCCCCATCACTGGTTACACCGCCACGGCTTCAGCGGGGGGCCAAAGCTGCACAACAACAACGGCCACCTCGTGCACGATTAGCGGCCTGACCAACGGAACCGCCTATGACATATCGGTCACCGCAACCAATGCCGCTGGCACCTCTGAGCCATCCGTGGTTTCTGTCACCCCGACAAGCGAGACAACAACGACCACGTCGTCGGATCTTGTCGCACCAGCATTCACCGGTTAACAGCAATTAGGAAGCGCCGTGCGATTGCCGGCACCGCCCCGAAGATGGCGAAGGAAACCAGCTCCGTTTCTCAACCTGGTGCCGATCAGTAACTGAGGTTGGGCGGGCTGCGGGGCCTGAGACGGTGGTGCTCGTTTTAGAGCGATTTGCTATCCTCGCCGAATGCGAAATGCCTTCTCACCCCTTGCCCGTTTCATCGTTGCGTTCATCGCCGTGTTCGGACTTATCGCTGTCGCGCTGCCTGCCGATGCGGCGATCGACAACGCGGTGGTCGTGCCGTCGGCGAATACGTCGGAGTTGGAAGAGAATTTCCTTGAGTCGGTTTCCTGTGTGACGACGTCATGGTGTGTGGCTGTTGGCTACTACGAAGATGACCACAAACAGACATTGATTGAACTGTGGGACGGCAACAGTTGGTCGATTCAAAACTCGCCCAATACATCTTCGACGGTAGACAATCTCTTAGATGGTGTGTCGTGTGTATCGGTGTCGTGGTGCGTCGCGGTGGGGACATCCGACGACGGAAGACTCGAGCAGACATTGATTGAAGTCTGGGACGGAACGAGTTGGTCCATTCAGGCGTCGGCGAATACCTCGCCAACCGAGGACAACGGTTTGTATTCGGTGTCGTGCCTGTCAGCTATCTCGTGCGTCGCAGTGGGCGAGTTCGATAACGGATGGCTGCAGACGTTGGTTCAGGTGTGGGATGGCAACACGTGGACAATTCAAGCATCAGAGAATTCTTCAACGACCGAAACGAATTATTTGTTTGAAGTCTCCTGCGTGTCGGCAAATTCGTGTGTTGCCGTGGGCGCCTTTATGAGGGGAGGCTGGAATCAGCCGATGGCACAGGTGTGGGATGGCAGTAGCTGGACGATGCAATCAATTCCGACCTTTTCTGCGACCGAAGGCAACTTTGTAGAAGGGTTGTCGTGTGTATCGGCATCAATGTGTGTCGCCGTCGGCGCACATTCAATCAACGGCGGCAGCGTCTACCAAACAATGATTCAGGTGTGGGACGGCAACAGCTGGTCGATACAACCTTCGCCAAGTAATTCGCTGACCGAGGACAACTATTTGTGGTCGGTGTCGTGTGTATCAGTGTCATCGTGCGTCGCTGTTGGTTACTACTACCTCGGTGGTATCAGACAGACGTTGGTTGAAGTTTGGGACGGCAGCGCGTGGGCAATCCAGCCGTCGCCAAATCCGGATCCGTTCGTTGACAATCGTCTGCAATCAGTGTCGTGTGTTTCGGATTGGCAGTGCGTGGTTGTGGGTGCTTCCCGGCCCGTTGTGTTTCAGACGTTGGTGCTGTCGCTGACGGGGCCTGCTCCTCCGACGACAACGACAACGAAGCCGACGGCTGACCCGGTTGCACCTGCATTTACTGGCTGATCGAGTCGGATTGCAGAGAGTTCCTTGAAGGGGGCCTGGCCACTTGGTCGGGCCCCCTTCGCTTTGTACCGAGATGGGCCATTTCACTGCCGATCTGCAATAATCAGTGAATCTTTTCATCGCCCCCGATCACTACGTGGAGAATCATGAGTACGAAGTTCGCAATGAAGACCGGTCGAGTTGCTGCCGGTGGTTCGCTCCTTGTTGGTGGTGTCGCTGGGGCGTTGGTCCTTGCGCCCCAGGCCGGGGCGGCAACGACGTATCACGTCACAAACACCGCTGACAGCGGTGCGGGTTCTCTCCGTCAAGCGATTGCCGACGCCAACGCCAATGCGGGTGCCGACATCATCGTGTTCGATGCAAGCTCGATGGGAACGATCACCCTCACGAGCGGTGAGATCGACATCGCTGGCGACGTAACAATCACTGGTCTTGGCGCGACCAGCTCGATCATCTCGGGCAACAACGCGAGCCGCATCTTCTACATCTACAACGCTGCCGCGTCGCTGACTGTGTCAATCTCGGGTGTCACCATGACCGAAGGTTGGAGCAAGGTTGGCGGTGCAATCGCCAACTGGGGGAACGACCTCACACTTTCAGGCGTTGTGCTCAGCGGGAATGAAACGAATGGGCGTGGAGGAGCAATCCACAGCCAGATGTCTGCTTCCCCAAATACCGACAGATACGCCCCGGTGACGATCATTGATTCGGAAATCTCTAACAACACTTCGGACGGAAACGGTGGCGGACTTGACCTGTACTACACGGGCGACGTGACCATCACCAACACCGTCATCAGCGGAAACACAAGTTCCGGCGGCAGCGGTGGCGGCGCAAACTTCCACGAAGTTGGGAACGTCTCGATCGAAAACTCCACTGTCAGCGGAAATAGCAGTTTTTACTCCGGTGGTGGAGTGAAGGTGTCTTACGCAGGGAATATCTCGATCGCGAATTCGTCGTTTCAATCCAACGAGACGATGTACAGCGGAGGTGGTGGAGGGGCATACATCACGCATGCGGGCGACATCACGATTGACTCCACGACGTTCGATCAAAACTCAGCCAGTGGGGATGGCGGCGGTCTGTACGCGACCGAAACTTCCAGCTTCACGATGTCGAATTCCACGGTGAGTGGAAATCATGCTACCGACGGTGCCGGACTCGAACTTGGGAAGAATGGCGATGTTCTAATTGCCAATTCGACGATTGCGAACAATGTAGGTAATCCCGTTTACGGGTCAGGAAGCGCGCTTTACTCGTGGGAGTCCACCGGTGACATGCGCGTCATCTTCTGCACGATCTCGGGAAATTCAACGAATGGCGCCACGGTGCTTCTGCGGTCTGATTCCCCGTACACCATTGGAATTATGGGGACCATCATTTCCGATAACACGACTCAGGAAGGCAGCGGCACTCGCGCAGTTGACCTCTATTTGGCCGGTCTTTATGAGTCCACAGCAGCGGTTTCTGCGACCACAGTCACGAGTTCGCTCATCATGGGATCTGCGTCCGGTACTCCGTTTACCGATGGCGGCGGAAACTTTTCTGGCGTGAGCGCACAGCTCGGTGCGCTGGCCGATAACGGTGGCGCGACCTTCACGATGGAACCTGCAGCTGGTTCACCGGTGATTGATGCTGGTCCGCTCAGCTGGACAGCTTTTGCGGGCGACGGTTTCGACCAGCGCGCAACTCCGTATGTTCGTGTGTACAACGGCCAGTCGGATATGGGTGCGGTGGAAGTGCAGTCAGATCCGACACCGCCGAGCACGACGACTGTTGTCTCGGACGACACCACAACAACTGTCGGCACCGACCCGGTTGCGCCGGCGTTTACCGGCTGAGCCCAGGGCCGCTGTTGGTTGAGCCCCGAACGTTGAGCTTCAACATTGGGACACGGGCGATTGATGTGCCTCATCGGAAATGGGCCGTTTGACCTATTCACGCTGTCACACTCCTCCCTTAGTATCGAACACATGTTCGAAACACTCGCCGAGGATGCGCCCTCACAAACTGAAGAGTTGAGCCCGGCGTTCGCCCGGCTGCAGCGGCTTCGGGGGCGGTGTCGGCGGGCGTTTGCGGAAGCTGCGGTAGCCGGTTCGGCGGTCGAGGCTGGTCCGGGTGTTGCGTCGGGCGCGGGCTCGGCCGACTCAGTGCCGTTCGGGTTTGGGCCGTGCATGGCAGCGCTGCAGCAAGCGGTTGAAGGGTTTGCTCGTTGCGGTGTGCCTGCCGATGGTGGTGCGTTGGTGGCGTTGCGTTCGGAGCTCGACCGTCTGTGGGCGCTTGTTGCCGAGGCCGAGGTTCGGTTCGATGTCGGCGAAGTGTGGCGCAACGATGGCGCTGGTTCGCTGCGCGGATGGTTCGCCGATCGCGGCGGGTTGGGGCGCAAGGCCGCAACCGTTGAGGCGCGGCGGGTGGAACGTTTAGAGGCCTGGCCCGAGGTTGGCGCGGCGTGGTCGAACGGTGAGTTGAGCGGCGCGAAGGTCGACGTGCTCGTGGCTGCAGTGCCGCGGCGTTTTGTGTCGTTGTTCGCCGATCACGCGCCGGGGGTTGTGCGCGCAATCGCGCCGCTCGATGTTGAGCAAACGACTGTCGCCGTGCGCCAGTGGGTGCGCTCGGCCGAAGCTGCCGACGGTGCCGAAGATTTACGCGAACGGCCGTCGGGTGTGTATCTCGATCAAGGGTTCGACGGCAGCTTTGTGTTGCAAGGCCAATTGAATGCAACGGAAGCAGCGATTGTCGATGCAGCGCTGCGCGTGTTTGATGTCCCCGACGAGCTCGATGAAAACGGCGAAGTTATTGGCGAACGACGTACAACAGGCAAGCGTCAGGCCGACGCGCTCGTGGCGGCGTGCTCGTTTGCGCTGGCACATCGCGATGGTGGCGGCGAGTCCGGCCGATTCCAGCCGCATGTGTCATTGGTGTTTAACGTGCAAGAACTGCGTGCGGCCGCGTTGCACGGTGCTGGCGTTTCGTCGTTGGCCGATGTCGACGTGTTGGCCGCTCGCAACGGTTGGTCGGCCGCCGAAAAGGCATGGTTCGTCGAAGCGATGAGCCATCACGGCGACGGTGTGACCTCCGAGGGAATGCTCGTCGACGCAACAGCAATGTCCACGCTTTCGTGCGACTCGGTTGTGCAAGCAGTGCTCACCAATGGTTCGCAAGTGTTGCGGCTGGGCCGAACTGAACGAACAGCGAAATCCTGGCAACGAAGAGCGATCATCGCTCGAGACCGACATTGTCGGGCGCCGGGTTGTCGAACGAAACCCAGATTCTGCGATGTGCATCATGTCGACCATTGGGTGAATGGGGGCAAGACCGATGTCGATCGGATGGTGTTGTTATGCGGCACGCACCATCGCGAGTTTCATAAACCGGGCTACCAAATGGAGCTCGCGGAAAACGGTGAGTTCACCGTGCACTCGCCCAAGGGGTGGACCAGGTCGTCGATGCCCGAGCACGCCGAAGCGCCAGTGTTCCGGCGGCCGGTTGGTGAGTCCCGAGGCAGCTCGGTGGGCAATGTATTGGGCGATATCGCAGGCGGTGGCGCAGGCGATATTCGGGGCGAGTTCTCCTAGTGGGACCGGAGTTTGCGGACCGAAGTTTTGAATTGCCTGTCGGCCAATCTGCGGTTGGTCAATGTTGGACGATTTCAGCCGGTGAAGGCAGGAATCACCGGAGTTCCCGACGAGGTCGTAGTCGAGGTCGTAGTCGCCGGTGGTTCGATGACCGGCTCCACCGCACCCGGAGTACATGGGCCCCCCACTGTGTTCGGGCGAGGTGCATTGACTTCATCAAAAGTGGCGGTCGATGCCGCGGTCGAACCCGGGTCAAGGCAGGCGCCGTTCGGAATGAGCCCGATGATGGATGGGCCAGGGGCACGCCACTGCTGCACTCCGGGACCGGTCGACAGAACTCCGAGTCCAGCATCGTTCGCATCGAGACTCGAATCGCCGGTTCCGATAAAGCCACACGAGTTCGCTGTTTCATTAGCGAAGTTGTAGCTGCTCGTGTTGCTAGTGAATTCGCACAGCGGCGCGGTTGCTTCGGGGGCGATGAGAACATTTGCGTAGAAGTTGCTGTTACTCAGCGCTGCGACTGCGCTTCCCGTCGTTGCTGTATTGCCGGAGAAGGTGGAATACGAAATCTGTGCTTGGGTCGTAGAGAACACTGCTCCTCCATGGTTGTAATTTCCACCAGCAGAAACATTGTCGACAAACGTGCTGTTAAGGACGATGAGTTCACTATTCGTTGCATCGATGGCACCACCCGGACCGGTCGACGAATTGCCGACAAAACTGCTGTTGAGGACGGTCAAATCAATGCCTTGAACGTCGATCGCCCCTCCGCCGTCACTTCCGCAACTGTTGCAGTCGTCGGAGTTGTTGATGAATGAAGAATCGGAGACGTAAAGAGATCCGGTGCTTCCGCCCCAAAAGGCGATCGCGCCGCCGACTGATCTGCCCTGAGCCAGATTGTTTTCGAAAGTCAGACTTGTCAACACACCCTCGACGTTTCGAAGCAGAATCGCACCACCATCGTGCGCGGCACCGTTCTTCAGAGTGAATCCCCTGATCTCTAGGGGAAGCGCCACTGTGTTGAATGGCGGATCGAAGTTTTCCACTCCCATAAAGACGAACAATCCGCCGCCGCCGGCCTCAAAGGTTCCACCTTCGACAGTTGTGTCATTGCCGATGATGGAGAGTGAGCCTGTGCCGGTGTATTCGATGTGCGAAACGAGAGAGATAAGGCCGAGTCCGGGAGTCACGCAGACGGTTCCGCCGTTTGCCGTCTGAGCATCGGCCAGTGCACTGCGGAGCGAACCTGCGCCGGTATCAGCAGTATTCGACACGGTGAAATGTGAACTGTCGGCATCAGCACATGGAGTGGTCAATGCCGAAGCAGGGTGCAACGAACCCAGCACTGTCGATGAAACCGCAAACGTGGCCACCAACAGAGCGCCTGCAAGTGTGAATGGGAGAGATTTACGCATGCGGGGAATGTAGCCCGCCAGCAAATCGATAGCAGAATGGTTGATTAACAGCACTCAAATGCAGCAAAAGGCCCTTCTCGGTGGTTTTGGCGTAGTGCGCTATCTTTCCCGAGTCGATCGGCACTGGGTCTCTCGACGGTGATGTTCGGAGATTCTCGGATGATTCGCAGATCCGTTCTCGCGCTGCTCGCAGTGGCCGCAATGGTGATGGGTTGTGTCGTGGTGGCCTCACCGGCTGGTGCGGCGATTGACACTGCGGTGGTTGTGCCCAGCCCTAACAGTGGCGCACGGAGCAATGTTCTGAAGTCGGTGTCGTGTGTCTCGACGACTTCGTGTGTTGCCGTCGGCTATTACGTCGGTGCTTCTGCGTATCAGTCATTGGTATTGAACTGGGATGGCACCAGCTGGACGAAAGTGGACAGCCCCAACAGCGGCTCAAATGCCAATGTTCTGAATTCGGTGTCGTGTGTGACAGCGTCTTCGTGTGTAGCCGTCGGCTGGTACGTCGCCGAATCTGGGACTGAGTCTCAATCGTTGGTACTGAACTGGGATGGCACGAGATGGACGAAAGCGGATAGCCCCAACCCTGGCGCAAGTAACAACTTTCTGAATTCGGTGTCGTGTGTGACAGCGTCTTCGTGTGTTGCCGTCGGTACGTACGCCGACGACGTGTAGGTATCAACATCTCGGTCGTTCGTAGTGAACTGGGATGGCACGAGCTGGACGAAAGCGGAGAGCCCCAACACGGGCATCTATGACAACGTTCTTAATTCAGTGTCGTGTGTGAGTGAGTCTTCGTGTGTCGCCGCTGGTTACTACGTCAACGGTGCTGGTACTCAGTCGTTGGTGTTGAAGTGGGATGGCACCAGCTGGACGAAACTCGACAGCCCCAACAGTGGTTCGTTCAGCAACATTGTGAGTTCGGTTTCGTGTGCGACTGGGTTCTCGTGTCTTGCCGTCGGCAGATTCGACAACGGCATCGGTTCTGTGGATCAGACGTTGGTGCTGTTGTTAACCGGCCCTGAACCGCCAGCGACAACGACAACCTCGTCAACAACGTCAACGGATCCAGTCGCACCAGCATTCACCGGATAGTCACGACCATCCGAATTCCACGACACGTGGACTGACGACGACTCCAGTTAATGTTGGTCAGCGTGGTTCGAGATCGAGAAGATCTCGCCGGAGCGGGCTGGAGCGACCGAAGCGTGTCGCAGTTCGAGATCGCCCCCACGCACTTCGACTGCCCGCTCGACGGGTAGATGTGCCACCGAGGCTTCGGCTTCGATCGGTTGTCCGGAGGAGATCAGTGTCGCGTATCGGTTGTGGAGCGCATCGTGGTGATCGGAGTCGACAGCGAGCGCTCGATCAAAACATTCGAGCGCAAAGTCCACATCGGGTATCGGCGCAAACGCCCACGGCACCCGCACGCGAATGGCCAGCACACCGAGCGCCGTCCACGCATCGGCCACGGAATGCGGATCGGTGGGATCGACGGCATAGAGCTCCTCGATCTGGAACTCCTCCCTCGATTGACGGGTGATCTCGCGAGCTTCGGCAATCGACCCCTGCGCGTCGGACTGACGAGAAAGACCCTCGGGATTACTGAAAAAGCCGAGCAGCACTTCAGGGATATAGACGGCCCGCATACCGGCCCGTGCGAGGTGACGCAGAGCCATCAGATCGCCGCAGTAGCTGAGGGTGGCGTCATGACCACCGATCATCTCCAGTGAACTGCGGCGCCAGAACTGCACGCATCCCGAGTAACAGTAAAAGAGGTGCAGGGCCGGTACCCATGGTGTGTGTGTACACACCGGATCCTCGGGCCCGGGCGCCGAATTCGGGGCGGCGGTGAGGGACCAGTCGGCATAGGCCAAGGCGCAGTCCGGATGAGCTTCGAGCGCCGCGGCCATCGTGGCGAATGCATGGGGCTGGAGCCAGTCGTCGGTGTTCACATTGGCGAAGTACTTGCCGCGGGCCTGGGCTAACGCCCGGTTCCACGCCGCATACAGGGTCTCGCGTTCCGTGCGGAGATAGTGCACCCGACCCGAACGGAGAAAGGGCTGAACCACTGAACACTCATCCTCGGGTGAACCGCTGTCGACCACGATCACCTCAAGACGATCACCAAGTGTCTGGTTCATGAGCATCTCAAGGCAGGGCCCGAGGAGTCGTTCCGCGGCATACGTCGAGACTGCGACGGTGACGAGCGGATCGGGGTTCTTCACTCGGCGAGTCTGTCAGAGCGCCACGTGCAGACGTCAAGGCTCACGGGCGGGATGGATCGGATCGCGCCTGCGAGCCGTTCTCTCTTCTCCCGAATCTGTAAAGCGCGCTCGGAGGGACTCGAACCCCCAACCTTCTGATCCGTAGTCAGATGCTCTATCCAATTGAGCTACGAGCGCAGCGACGACATCGTACTGCCCGGTTCGGCCTTGGTGAAATCCGCTGTGAGAGCCAAATCGGTCAGGCTTTCGACGCAGTTAACGCCGGGATTCGGCTGATTCAGGGAAGAGTTGTTGCCGTGTTCTGAGTGCTGCTCGTCGTCGGCTGGACTGCTGTGGTTGTAGTGGTAGTCGTAGTGGGCTGGGGCGGAAGCGTTGGTGGGGTCGTTGTTTCGGGTGCGACCTGAGCCGTCGTGGTCGTGTTGCGACCTGCGCGATTCGCGCCGCCCGCTCCAGCACCCGCACCCGCTCCGCTCGATCGCTGGGCTTTATCGGCCTGGTTTCCCGCTCGACCTGCGCCGCTACCGCCACCGCCACCAGCACGAGCACCGGCGCGTGCCGCAGCGCCGCCTGGTTCGGTACTGCTTGAGCTGATATCGGTTCCGTCAACTGATGCAGACGATCGAGCTTCTGATGACAAGTTCTGCGTTTGCACGCGCTTGGGCGTCGACGAATTGTCGTTGAAGACGCCAAACAGAACGAGGCCGAGGCCGATTACGACGACCGCCCCACCAACACCGGCAATGATCAGATTGCGGCGTTGCTGCGTCGTTGCACCGGGCTTCTCAAGAGCGTGTTTCACGGGACGAGGATAACGGTGAAGTGTTGTAGACGGACGTCAGATCGAGTCGATGATCTTGTTAAATGTGGCACTCGGACGCATAGCCGCAATCGTCTTCGCATCGTCGGGCATGTAGTAGCCACCGATGTCGACAGGCTTGCCCTGCACGGCGTTGAGTTCGTCGACGATCTCCGCCTGCTTCGACGTGAGAGCCTCGGCGATCGGCGCGAACTTCGCAGCCAACGCAGCGTCGTCGGTTTGCTTGGCCAGTTCTTGTGCCCAGTAGAGCGCAAGGAAGAAGTGGCTGCCACGGTTGTCGAGTTCGTTCACCTTGCGTGAAGGCGAACGGTTCTCGTTAAGCACCGAACCAGTTGCACGGTCGAGTGTGTCGGCAAGGATCTGCGCGGTGTTGTTGTTCGAGGTTTGCGCGAGATGTTCAAGTGACGCGGCCAACGCAAGGAACTCGCCGAGCGAATCCCAGCGAAGATGATTTTCCTTCACGAACTGCTGTACGTGCTTGGGTGCTGAACCACCGGCGCCGGTTTCGAACAAACCGCCACCGTTCATGAGCGGAACGATCGAAAGCATCTTGGCGCTGGTACCGAGTTCCATGATGGGGAACAAGTCGGTGAGGTAATCGCGCAACACATTGCCGGTGACCGAAATGGAGTCTTCACCCTTGCGGGCACGAGCAAGCGAGAACGTGCACGCAGCCTCGGGCGCCATGATCTCGATGGTGAGGCCAGTGGTGTCGTGCTCGGGGAGGTACTGCTTCACCTTGGCGATGATTTGCGCGTCGTGCGCACGGTTCTCATCGAGCCAGAACACTGCAGGGGTATTGGAAAGACGTGAACGAGAAACGGCGAGCTTCACCCAGTCGCGAATCGGTGCGTCTTTGGCCTGACATGCACGCCAAATGTCGCCGGCTTCAACAACGTGCTCCATAACAACGTCACCGGCGCTGTTAGTGATGCGCACGGTGCCAGCAGTTTCGATCTCGAATGTCTTGTCGTGCGAGCCGTATTCCTCGGCCTTTTGGGCCATGAGGCCAACGTTGGGAACAGTGCCCATCGTGGTCGGGTCAAACGCGCCGTTGGCTTTGCAATCGGCGATAACGGCCGAATACACACCAGCGTAAGAAGAATCGGGGATGACGGCCTTGCAGTCCTGCCGGTCGCCTTCGGGATTCCACATCTTTCCGCTGTCACGGATCATGGCGGGCATGGACGCATCGACGATGATGTCGCTCGGCACGTGCAGGTTGGTGATGCCCTTATCGGAATCGACCATTGCCAGTTCGGGGCCATTCAACATGGCGATTGCGAAGTCGGCTTCGATGTCGGTCTGCTGCGTTTCAGAAAGTGTTTCGATGCGGGAAAGAACATCGGCCATGCCGTCATTCACATTGGCACCAAGACCATCGAACGCGGCGGCGTGCTTGGCGAATGCGTCACCGAAGTAGGCATTGACCGCGTGACCGAAGATGATCGGGTCGGAGACCTTCATCATCGTGGCTTTGAGGTGAATCGAAAACAGCACGTTTTGTGCTTTGGCATCAGCCATTTGTGCTTTGAGGAACGCGTCGAGCGCCTTGGCGCTCATAAATGTTCCGTCAACGATTTCACCGGCAAGAACGGGAAGCTTTTCTTTCAGAACGGTGGTAGTTCCGTCATCGCCAACAAGTTCGATCTTGAGCGTGTCGGCTTTTTCAAACGTGATCGACTTTTCATTGGCGTAAAAGTCGTTGCCGCCCATTGTCGAAACGTGCGTCTTTGAATCGGCAGCCCAGGCACCCATTGAATGCGGGTGCGACTTGGCGTAGTTCTTCACTGACAGCGGCGCGCGGCGATCGGAGTTTCCTTCGCGCAGCACCGGGTTCACAGCCGAGCCCTTGAGCTTGTCGTACTTGGACTGGATGTCCTTTTCGGCCGCGGTTTGCGGATCTTCCGGATAGTTCGGAACGGCGTAACCCTTGGCCTGGAGTTCTTCAATGGCGGCCTTGAGCTGCGGAAGCGATGCCGAAACGTTGGGAAGTTTGATGACGTTGGCCTCGGGGCGGGTCACGAGCTCGCCGAGTTCGCCAAGATCGTCGCTCACACGCTGATCGGCAGCGAGGGCCTCGGGGAAGGTGGCGAGGATGCGGCCGGCCACTGAAATATCTCGAAGCTCAACCGTGACCCCGGCAACGTTGGTGAATGCGTTGACCACCGGCAGCAGCGACTTGGTCGCCAGCGCTGGGGCTTCATCGGTGTGGGTGTAAATGATCGTGTGACTGTCGGTCGCCATGGCCTTTTCCGGTGTCGTCGAACGAGTGTGAATGGCCCATGACGCTAGTTCCCCCAAGTGATTGAGTTCCCATTTGGTCTGGGGACGAGGGGATGGAGTGTGAAAAATGATTGACCGCTGCGAGGACTGCCTGCAAAATGCATGCATGCCATCAATCTCAGTTCGTAACGTGCCGGAAGCGACTCGTGACGCCCTGGCCGCGAAGGCGGCGCAGGCGGGCCAGTCGCTCCAGGAATATCTGCTGGCGAGGCTGATTGAGATCGGCAGAACGCAAGATATCGAAGTGTTGCTGGGCGAAATGAAGGAAATCCGCAAACGTTGGCCGAAGCAGATCACTCGCGAGCAGATTCTTGAAGCGCTTGATGAAGGTCGCCGGGAGGCCGATGAGAAGTGGGATCGCTTGTGGGGATGATCGTGATCGACGCGTCAGCCGCGATTGAGGCGTATCGCGATTCGCTTTCCACGAGCGATTTCGACCAGATACTCAGGGACAACACGGTGATGGCGCCTCAGTCACTCGGGGTGGAAGTCGTGCAAGGGTTCCGACGGATGGTTCGCGACGGCGAGATTGAAGAGGCGCTCGCAATCGAGGCCATAAAGCACCTCGGCGAATTGCCGATCGTAAAGTTGCCGTTCGAACCCTTTGTCGAACGCATCTGGGAGCTGCGCCACAACGTTTCTGCGCACGACGCTTGGTATGTGGCAATTGCCGAAACCTTTGGGATTCCGCTTGCAACGACCGACCGTCGTTTGGCGAACGCCACCGGGCCCCTCTGCGAATTCCGGGTGCTCTGAGGCCTGGGGTAAAAAGAGTGATGGGCCCCGCCGGGGCGGGACCCATCGTTGCGAGCGGAGAGGGTGGGATTCGAACCCACGGGCGGTGTTACCCGCCACCTCCTTAGCAGGGAGGCCCGATCGGCCGGACTCTGGCACCTCTCCATATGCAGGGTTGCAACATACAGGGCAAACCCCTGCGATTTCGAATGGCGGAAGGAGGGGGATTCGAACCCCCGGAGGCTTTCACCTCGACGGTTT
>Ga0114970_10001649_pt1 | contig 16696 bp, 15 predicted proteins | sample M_140205_XF_Meta_FD_87030 | JGI IMG/M metagenome (GOLD analysis project Ga0114970, IMG submission 87030) | Freshwater microbial communities from Lake Montjoie, Canada to study carbon cycling - M_140205_XF_MetaG | ecosystem: Environmental > Aquatic > Freshwater > Lake | place: Lake Montjoie... | reverse complement strand
CTTCGACCTCGTACCACACGCCATCGATGTCCTGTGCGCGCACGATGACGCGGGAGAACCGGTCGACGTCGGCGTAGACCTCGGGCATGGAGAGACAGCCTTCTTCCCCGCGCACCGACCCTTCCTTCAGAATGATCTCGGGATTGATGACGACGAATCGCGTGTCATCCACCTCGACCACCGCCAGCCGCTCGCGTCGCCCGACCTGCGGTGCCGCGAGACCGACGCCCTTCGCCTTGTCCATCGTGTCGAACATGTCGTCAGCCAGCCGCCGCAATTCCGGCGTGAACTGCTCGACGCGTTCTGTGTCCTGACGAAGGATCGGCGAACCCAGGACGTGAATATCGAGCAACGACACGGATACCTCAGGCCGCCGGGGAGGAGGAGCCGACACGCGTAATGCGGCCACGCTCAACAATCACCTTCGACTCGCCCGACTTGATCGTGATCCGGTCTTCCATGCTCACCGCGCCGTCCTTGTTGACCGGGCTGATGTGCACGACTTCGCCGACCATGCCGCCGGCCGTGACGATCTCGTCGCCCTTCTTGAGGGCCTGCACCAACTCATTGTGCGCCTTCCGCTGCCGCTGCTGCGGACGGATGAGCACGAAGTAGAAGATCGCGAAGATCGCGCCATACATAAAAATCATGGAGGCGATCTGACTGTTGCCACCCAACTGCAGGGCGGCGAAGCTGGCAAGAACGGAGAAGCTCATGAAGGCGTCGATCGTGAGTGATAGCGGGCGAGCCAGTCACGGCTCCAGCCCTGAAACGTGCCAGCCTGAACAGCGGCACGCGCATCGCGCATCAGCGCGACGAGGAAATGTACATTGTGGAGGCTCAGGAGGCGCAGTCCGAGGATCTCCTCCGACACGAACAGGTGGCGGATGTAGGCCTTGGAGAAGCGACGGCAGGCCGAGCAGGTGCACTCGTCGTCGAGCGGCCCCGGGTCCAGGCGCCAAACGGCATTTTTGATGCTCCGCCGGCCCGTGGTCGTGAAAAAGGCGCCGGTCCGCCCCATGCGCGTGGGCGCCACGCAGTCGAACATGTCGACCCCGCGCGCCACGCCTTCCACCAGATCCTCGGGGAAGCCGACGCCCATGAGATAGCGCGGGCGATCCGTGGGCAGCGCCTCGTTCACCACATCGAGCATGGCGTACATGTCGGGCTTGGCTTCACCCACCGAGAGCCCGCCAATGCCCAGCCCGACCCAGTCGGCGGCATCGCGGATGGCCGTGGCCGATTCCCGCCGCAGATTGGCGTGTATACCCCCCTGCACGATGGGGAACAGCGCCTGCACCGGGGTCGGGGCGTCGGGGTCTTCCCGAAGCAGCCGGTCGAATTCCACCCGACACCGCTCCAGCCAGCGGATGCTCCGCTCCATGGCGACCCGCGCCAGACCGGCCTCGGTCTGCCCGGGGACCACGTGATCGAACTGCATGATCACGTCGGCTCCGAGGTTCCGCTCGATCCGCATGACGGATTCGGGGGTGAACTGCTGTAACGACCCATCGAGATGGCTGCGGAACTCCACCCCCTGCTCGTTGATCGTGCGCAGTCCTTCCAGGGAGAACACCTGAAAGCCACCGGAATCGGTGAGCATCGGGCCGTCCCAGTGCATGAAGCGATGCAGCCCGCCCATGGTGCGGATCATCTCGTCACCGGGCCGCAGGCGTAGGTGATACGCATTGGCCAGGATCATCGTGGCGCCGAGGCGCTGCAGATCCTCGGGATCGAGCGACTTGACCGACGCCAGCGTGCCCACCGGCATGAACTGCGGCGTGTTCATCACGCCATGCGGCGTCGTGAACTGGCCCGCGCGGGCGAGGCCGTCGGTGGCGGAAAGCTGAAAGGAGAACGGAGCGGTCACTAAGGGGCTTCGCGGGAGGTCGGGGCGTCAGAGAGGGCGATGAACTGATCACGCAGGGAACGCGGAGATCGCAGAGACCGCAGAGAACCGCGAAAACAATTCAAGAAAAGAGCCACTCCAAACGTGGTACCCTCTGTGTTCTCTGCGCTCTCTGCGCCTCAGCGAGATCAGTTCCGACGGGGCATGTCTAAACCTACAGGACGCACATCGCGTCGCCGTACGAATAGAACCGGAACTGCTCGGCCACGGCCGTCCGGTACGCCTGCATCGTGAGGTCGTAGCCGGCAAAGGCGGCCACGAGCATGATGAGGGTGGACTTCGGCAGATGAAAGTTCGTGACCAGCTTGTCGATGCCGCGGATGGTGGCGGGCGGACGCAAAAAAATGCTCGTCTCGCCGCTGAACGGATGCAGCACGCCATGAGCATCGGTGGCGGTTTCGAGCGTGCGCACACTGGTCGTGCCGATCGCCCACACCTGATTGCCGCGCTCGCGCACGGCGTTCAGTTGCTGCGCGGTGGTGCTCGTGACCTCGCACCATTCCTCGTGCATCACGTGCTGCGACGGATCGTCGTCGCTGACCGGGCGGAACGTGCCGGCGCCAACATGCAGGAGCACGTTCGCCATTTCCACGCCGCGGGTGCGCAGCACGTCGAGCAGGTCGGGGGTGAAGTGCAGGCCAGCCGTGGGGGCCGCGACCGAGCCGATTGTCTCTGCGTACACCGTTTGGTACCGGGCGATGTCGCCCGATTCGTCCGCGCGCTCGATATAAGGCGGCAGGGGCACATGCCCGTACTTCTCGATCGTACCGGCCACATCGCCATTCGTATGCAGGCGCACGATGCGCGTGTGACGGGGCGTCGTGTCCACAATCTCGACCCGGAAGTCGGGGGCAATCGTGACCACGCGGCCCGGGCGCAGCTTGCCGCCCGGATGGATCATCGCTTCGTAGTGGTCACCGTTGACTGGGCGGAGCAACAGAATCTCCGCTGGACCGCCGCTTTCGCGATGCCCAAGCAGTCGCGCGCGGAACACCTTGGTGGTGTTGACCACGATCGCGTCGCCGGCCGGAATCAATTCGGCGATGTCGCGGAAGGTGCGATGGGCGATGCTGCCGTCGCGCCGGTTGACCACGAGCAAACGGCTCGCATCACGCGGCTCGACGGGACGCTGCGCGATGCGCTCCTCGGGGAGCTCGTAGTCATAATCGGACGTGCGGGTGCCCTTGTGGGGCAGCGCGTCGGCGGAGTCAGGCATTGCGGTCATGGAATGCGCAGAAAGACAACCGAATCGGCGCTGCAACGCAACAGTCGGGCTCGTTTTAATCCCTCAGCGCACGATGAATCCGGTGTTCCGCGTCGTTTTCTTCTGATTCGCGAGGTCCGTGACTTCGACCCGCAAGCGGTAGCCGCCAGACGGCGCCTGCGTCATGTCGAGCGAGAGGTACTCGACCAGCACGGGGAGTGCGCTCCCCTGCCGGTCGAAGGCGATGGTGAAACGATCACGGGACTGCTGCGCGCGCCCCACGGCCCGACCGAGATTGTCGAGGACGCGCACGGCGAAGCCCGCGGCGCCCATGCGGTCCTCGCGTTCCACGGTGATTGCCACGCGGTACTTCGTCATGCCATCCCGCGGCACGAGCTCGTACATCTCCCAGAGCAGACCGATGGAGCTGCCGCGCGCGAGGCTGCCGGCGGTCGGTGTGATCGCGACGTCACGCCAGCGTGACGGCTGCGTCATGCCGCCGCGGAGCTCCGGCTTGCTCCCCAGCAGCACATCGCTCATGCCGAAACCGACGTTGGTCGCGGGGGCAAGCCGCGACATCGCTCGTGCGCCGCGCTTGCTGTCGGCCTGGAGGGCTTCGACGCGCACCACATTGATGCCCGGTCCCACCCGTCGCGTCCAGTTGCGCTCGAGCGGTGCGTGGCCGCTGTCCCGCGCAAACGTGAGCTGGTCGGACTCCATGCCACGCACTTTCACGAATTGGTCGAAAATGCGCAGGTCAATATCGACGGGGACCCGATCGCGTGTGTTGGTGCGCACCAGCGAGTCGATCGGGACGCTGGCCGCGATCACGGCATCGCTGGAATCAGCCCCCGACCGGAAGCGGGTGATGCGCATCGGTATAGTGTCGAGCAGGCGCGCCGCGGGCACGTTGGCGAACGATACCGGAATCGCGTCGCGTAGTGTCTCTACATAGTTACGGTCGAATAAGGAGAGCCGTCCCGTTGCGAAGCCCGGCTGCAGGTCGAAAAAGAAGGTGAGTTTGTTGTTGTAGTCCCACACCAGCGTCACGCCGCCGTCAAGTCGCGTGCGGTCGTCCGTCGAGCTGCCGGGAATCGTCATCTCGAAGTCCGGCGGCCCGTATCGCACGTACACGTCACCGCGGTCGGTGTCGGCGCCGCGCAGTGCCATTTCGTCGATCGTCCAACGAAAATCGGCGAACACCACGCGCGACAGAAACTCGAGTCGGAATTCATTCTCCTGCGTGAGCGCCAGCGGGTCGCTCATCATCCAGAACATGGATTCCAATCCGTCGCGCTGCGATGGCGGCAGTTTGGCCCAGCCGGCCGAGTCGCCGATCTGCCCTTTCAGTTCCTTGGGTGCGCGCGGGCGCAGAATGCGCGACAGGTTCTTGAGCCGGTTCGCCTCGCTCTCGTCCACAAGTACGAAGGCGCTATCGAACGCGTGAGTGGCGCGCGTCTCGTCGGCGAGTCGGTGATAGGCTAGGCCGAGCGCCAGCTGCGCTTGGAAGTCGAGGGGGAACTGACGGGCGCGCAACGCGGCCACCGTGGCCAGCTCCGGCCACTTCTTGCGCTCCGCGTATGCCATGTACAAGTGACGGCTGTAGCGGAGATTGCTGGAGTCGGCCGCGACCGCACGCGAAAAGTAGTCGAGCGCGGTTGCATGATCGTTGTCGCCGGTGGGCGGTTCGATCTTGTTGGCAATCGAGTTGACGTAGTCGCGAGCGTTGTTGCGATTCCAGTTGACGCTGCCCAGCTGAACTTTCGACATACCGCTGGGTAGCCCCCGATTCGCCAGCGCATCGTAGCTGCGCCATGCGGCCATGCCAGCCATGTCGGCGGCCTCGGCAAGTAACAGCTTTTCCCCAGAGCGCTCGGCCGCCGACATGCCGTCGCGCGCCTGCCCACTCGAGGCGAAGCGCATGGTGGATACCCCCGACTGGATGTTGAAGCGACTCAGGCTCAACCAGTAGCGCGCGCTGTCGGGCGCGAGCTGCGTGGCGAGACGCAGCGCCGTATCGGCGGCGATCAGCATCCGGATCTTCTGCTGATCCTTCATGACGTTCGGATTGCGCGCGCTGCGCGCCCGGTTCCACTGCAGCAGGCCGAGCTGGTGCCACGCCGCGGCGTCACGCGGGGCACGGCGCAGGGCGGAATCGAGCAGGGCGACTGCCCGCACGGTATCACCACTCGCGGCGATGGAGTCCGCGAGGTGCGCCGCAGAGAGACGCGCCGTCGGTGGCGGCATCATCGGTGGCGGCGTCATCGGTTGCGCAACGAGCGCGCGCGTCGCGAGTGACGCGACGGACGCAGACAGGAGGAATGCGAGTGCGCGCCGTGTGGCCCGCACCAAGCGGTCGGACATTGCTGTCATGGTGCAGCGCTTAGAACAGGGTGGGCTGTTCGAAGGCGCCAAGAGGAGGAACGTAGCCGAGGTGGCGATAGGCATGCGCGGTGGCCACGCGTCCACGTGGTGTCCGCTGCAGAAATCCGTGCTGCACCAGGAACGGCTCGTATACCTCTTCAATCGTACCCGGATCCTCGCCGATCGCCGCCGCGATCGTCCCGAGCCCAACCGGTCCCCCGTCAAACTTTTCAATGATGGACTTGAGCAGACGGGCGTCCATGTCGTCGAGTCCGAAATGGTCGACATTGTTCAACTCGAGCGCCGCCTGCGCGACCTCGAGCGTGATGCGTCCGTCCGCGCACACCTGCGCGTAATCGCGTACGCGGCGCAGCAGGCGGTTCGCCACTCGCGGCGTGCCCCGCGAGCGCTTGGCGATTTCATGCGCCCCAAGCGGGTCCATTTCGACCTTCAAGACTTCGCCGGTGCGACGGACGATCACTTCGAGCTCGTCCACCGGATAGAAGCCCAGCTGCTGCACGATGCCGAAGCGCGCGCGGAGCGGGGCGGTGAGCATACCGAGCCGAGTGGTGGCGCCCACCAGTGTGAATTTCTCGATGTTCATCGTGACGGTCTGCGCCTTGGGACCATCGGACAGTCGGATGTCGATCCGGTAGTCTTCCATCGCCGGATAGAGAAACTCCTCGATGATCGGACGCAGGCGGTGGATTTCGTCGATGAACAGCACATCGCCCTCACGCAAATTGGTGAGGGGGCCGACGAGATCGGCCGGCTTTTCGAGGGCGGGCCCCGAGGTGGTGGTGAGATTCACGCCTAGCTCGCGGGCCATCAGGTCGGCGAGGGTGGTCTTGCCCAACCCCGGCGGGCCAAAGAAGAGCGTATGGTCGAGCGGCTCCTTCCGCGCACGGGCGGCGGCGATCGCGATGCCGAGGCTGTCCTTGACCTTTTTCTGGCCGATGAACTCGACCAGTCGCTGGGGGCGAAGGGACAGCTCGACGACGCTCTCGTCGGCGAGGGCTTCCGGCGTGGTGATTTCGGCGCGACTCATATGATGGAATATACCGTGGCGCTACGGCACGGGCCGACGAGGTTGGGGTACTGTTGGGGACGGCTGCGGTCGATCAGCTTTGGCAGCCGTCACTGTTCCCGCTTCAGCGTTCCCGTCCGGATTGCGTAAATTTCCGGGAGTGACCCGCGACGTCGTCGCGTCGGCTCCCGTTCGTCCTGCTCCCAGGATTCGCCATGCCCCGCCGTTTCCCTGTGCTTTCGCTGGCTGGAATGTCCGTCGTGCTCGTCGCCACGACGGCGTTTACCACGCCGGCCCGTCCCGTGCGCACCACGCCGCCCGCCCGCGTCGCGGCCGCCCCTGCTCGGCCCAAGGCGTCGACGGCTCCTAAAGCGCTCGTCGAAGAGGCGGTCAACATCGACTGGCGCGTGCTGGCCGGCCTCGACTACACCAACGGTACGTCGACGGACACCCTCAAGAAGCTCGAGGGCAAGCTGGTCCGGATTCCGGGCTTCGTCGTGCCGCTCGACGACTTCCAGGAAGAGGGCGCCGAGTTCCTGCTGGTGCCCTACTACGGCGCGTGCGTGCACACGCCGCCGCCGCCGCCGAATCAGATCGTGATGGTGGCGATGGGGAGCAAGAAAGCGATCAAGCTCAACTTGTTCGACGCGGTCTGGATGTCGGGGCGCCTCAAGATTGCCTCGGTCGAAAGCCCGTACGGGACCGTTGGCTACCAGCTGGAAGGACTCAAGGTCGAGCCCTACTCGTCGAAATGAGCGAGGGGGCTGCAGTGGCAGCTCCTGCCGACACCGGTCGCAATGGCACCCCGGCGGTCGAGCTGTCCGCGTTGCGCTTTGCGTACAAGAAAGGGCGTGACGTCCTGGCGATCGACTCGCTGACGATCGCCCGCGGGGAGACGGTGTTTCTGCATGGGCCGAGCGGCAGTGGCAAGACCACGCTGCTCGGCCTTCTTGCCGGCGTATTGCAGGCGACCAGCGGCAGTGTGCGCATTTTGGGCCAAGACTTCTCGACCATGTCGGGCGGCGCGCGCGATGCGTTTCGGGCGCGACATCTGGGCTACGTCTTCCAGATGTTCAATCTCATCCCGTATCTCCCGGTGCGGGAGAACATTCTGCTGCCGGTGCGCCTCGAGCCGGCGCGGCGCGAGCGACTGGGCGGACGCTCGCTCGACGACGCCGTGCGTGACATCGCGTCGCAACTCGACATCGCGCAGTATCTCGATGCTCCGATCTCGGAACTGAGCGTGGGACAACAGCAGCGCGTCGCGGCGGCGCGCGCGCTGATGGGCAGCCCCGAAGTGGTGATCGCCGACGAACCCACCAGCGCGCTCGATACCGACCGGCGTGAACGGTTTCTCAAGCTGCTATTTGCGTCGTGCGAGAAGGCCAAGGCCACGCTCGTGTTCGTGAGCCACGATCACACGCTGATGCCGCTCTTTTCGCGCACGGTGGAGCTCATGGAGATCAATCGCGTGGCCAAGGTCGGGGCGGACGCATGAGTGCATCACGATGATGATGATTCTGCGTCTGGCGCTGACGTCGCTGCGCAGCCGACTGCTCACGACGTCGCTGACCGTAGCATCGATCGCCCTCAGCGTCACGTTGCTCGTCGGTATCGAGAACGTGCGGGCCGGCGTGCGCGACAGCTTCGCCGGGACGATTCGCGGTGTCGATCTGATCGTCGGCGCGCGTGGCGGCACGCTGCAAGTGTTGTTGAGCGCCGTGTTCGGCATCGGCTCGCCGTCTGGATCGGTGAAGCTGTCCACGATGGAGCGGTGGAAGGCACACCCGGCCGTGAAGTGGGTCGTCCCGTACTCCCTCGGCGACAGTCATCGCGGGTTCCGTGTGGTGGGCACGACCCCCGAGTTCTACGAGCGTTATCGCTTCCGCAAGGACGGGCGGATCGTGTTCGTGTCGGGACGCGCAGCGGTCGCGGATACCGAAGTGGTGATCGGCAGTGAGGCGGCAGAGAAACTCGGCTACACGATCGGGACGCCGGTAGTGGTGGTGCATGGGCTCCGCGACATCGGCACGTCGAGTCACGAGGCGCACCCGTTCCATGTGGTCGGGATCCTGGGGCGCACGTTCACGCCGATCGATCGGTCGGTGTACGTGACGCTGGGTGGGATTGAGGCGATGCACGAGCCTGAGGCTGCTGGGATCGCTGGGTCGTCGATGGCGTCGGCGGAGGTTGCAGGAGGGAGGGTATCAGGGGGGAGGGGGCAGGGGGGGACGGCGCAAAAGCCAACGGCGCGAAAAAGCGCTAAGGCGGCGGCGATCATCGCGGCGAATAAGCAGCGGGCGGCGGAAATGGCGCCGCCGCCGGGGACGCCGATAGTGATGCCGGGGGCGGAGCCGCCGCCTGGGACGCCGATGGCGATGCCGGGCGCGAGTCCGCCGCCGGGGACGCCGATGGTGATGCCGGGGGCGGAACCGCCGCCGAGTGCCATGCCGGAAGTGAAGGCGGCGGCGGGGGCGCAGAGGGTGGCGGAGAAGAGCGTCCCGGTCGCGGCGGTGGTCGAGGCTGAACCGGCGCATGATCACGGCGACGATCAGATCACGGCGTTCTTCGTGGGGACCAAGAATCGGTTCGAGGCGCTGATGCTGCAGCGCGAGATGAACACCGATCTCGAGGAGCCGCTTACGGCGGTGATTCCCGGCGTCGCGCTTGGTGAGTTGTGGCAGAACATCGGCAGCGCCGAAGTCGGTCTGCGCGTGATCGCGATTTTTGCCGTGGCGATTGGTCTCACCGGCATGCTGGTCGCGTTGTACTCGTCGCTGGAAGCACGTCGTCGCGAGATGGCGATTCTCCGTGCGGTGGGCGCCGGTCCGCGCATGATCATCTCGCTGCTCGTACTCGAGAGTGGACTGCTGGCGCTGCTGGGGTGCATCATCGGCGTGGCCGCGGTGTACCTCGGGCTGTTCGTGGCGCAGGGGCCGATCGAACAACGCTTCGGGTTGCACCTCGCGCTGCATCCGCTCCGCTCGGTGGAGTGGACGTACCTCGCCGTCGTGATGGGCGCGGGCATCGTGATCGGCTTCGTGCCGGCATGGAAGGCCTATCGCACGTCACTCGTGGATGGACTGAGTCCGCGGGCCTGACGCACCGTTCACCCTCTCGTTTCTCACCGAACACCAGAACTCCGTATGCGCACATCTTCTGTCTTCGGCCTGCTGCTCGCGGCGTCAGCCTCCGTCACCACGTCTTCCGCCGCACAGCCGGGTCGCGGCCCGTCACCGGTCGCCAAGAACATTCAGGCGCTTCCGGTCTCTCCGGCGCCGGACTACGTCCGCAAGGACGCGCCCACCGATCCCATCATCCTGAAGCTGTGGGAGGAAGGGATGCAGCGGTCGCAGGCTGGCACGCTGGCGCAAGCCCTGCTCGATTCTGTCGGCCCACGCCTGACCGGCTCGCCGAATATGAATCGCGCGCAGGATTGGCTGTTGGCCACCTACAAGCAGTTCGGTGTGTCGGCGCGCAAGGAGCAATACGGCACGTGGAATTCGTGGAAGCGCGGGGCCGCGTTCGCGCAGCTCACGGCGCCGCGCATGAAGGCGCTCGAGATCAACATGCTGTCGTGGAGCGGCAATTCGGCGGGCAAGTGGGTCGACGGTGAAGTGGTCGTGGTGAAGCCGTATCAGTCGCCCGAGGAGTTCGCGGCGTGGCTGCCGAGTGTGAAGGGCAAGATCGTGCTGGCGTCGGCGCCGCGTCTCACCTGTCGTCCGGCCGCGCAGATCGCGGAGTTTGCGATGATGAGCACGCAGACATCGCTCGACTCGTTACAGCGCGATCTGTCGGCCACGTATCAGGGCGTGACGCAGCGCGTGCCGACGTTCTACAGCGACCTCAAGGCCGCCGGTGCCGTGGCTGTCTTCGAATCGAACTATTCGCAGTATCCGGGTGTGAACAAGATTTTCGGATCGCCGCGCAACGCCGCGTTACCCACGTTCGACGTGGGCTGCGAAGACTACGGCATGCTCTTTCGGCTCGCGCAGAACAAGCAGGGCCCGAAGGTGCGCCTGATGGCGGAATCCGAAGCGCTCGGCGACAAGCCGGTGTTCAATGTGATCGCCGAGATCAAGGGCACCACGAAGCCTGACGAATACGTCGTCTTGTCGGCGCACTTCGACAGCTGGGAAGGACATTCCGGCGCGACCGACAATGCCACGGGGTCGATTACGATGATGGAAGCGATGCGCATTCTGCACGCGGTGTACCCGAAGCCGTCGCGCACGATTCTGGTCGGTCACTGGAGCGGCGAAGAGCAGGGATTGAACGGCTCCGGCTCGTTCACCGCCGATCATCCGGAAGTGATCAAGGGGCTGCAGTTCGCCTTTAACCAGGACAATGGCACGGGCCGCGTGGTGAGCACGGGTCCGGGGCTGCATCCGGAGAACGGGCCGCGCCTGGCGCAGTACATGAGCCAGATGCCGTCGCAGCTCACGCAGTACATCCGGCTCTCGGGCCCGTCGGGTATCGGCGCCGGATCAGACGATGCGTCGTTCCGCTGCTGGGGCGCACCGGCGGTCGGACTCGGCGCGCTGAACTGGGACTACAGCAATAGCACGTGGCACACGAACCGCGATGCGTTCGACAAGATCATTGTCGATGATCTGAAGCACAACGCGACGCTCACCGCGATGTTCGTGTACCTCGCGAGCGAAGACGCCGAGAAGAGCTCGCGCGTGCTGGTGGATCCCATTCCCGGTGGCCGTCCGGGGCAGGTGATCACGGTGCCGAGTTGTGGGAAGCCGCAACGGGATGCAAGTCAGTATCGGCGGTAAGCCGGGCTTGGTGCTGGGGCGATAGAGTCACGTGAGTTTGGGGTTGTGAGTGAAAGTGTGGAGTTTTGCGTTTTATCCAGCACTCCAAACTTTCACTCACAACTCGGAACCCACGTGAGTCTATTTCGAAGTCAAGCGACTTAAGGCCGCCCGCACCACCGCCCCGACATCCCCACCCGCTCCGCCGTCCATCACCGCCCGCACCGCGCGATCGGCTTCGAGCTGATTGTAGCCGAGCGCGATGAGCGCGCGGACGGCGTCGTCGGCGACCGGGCTCGCGGCGTTGCCCGCGGTAGCGGGCGCTGAGCCCACGGTGTCCATCTTGTCGGCCAGATCGAGGATGATCTGCTCGGCCTTCTTCCGACCCACGCGCGGGACGCGCATGAGCGTCGTGATGTCCTTCTCGCGCAGCGCACGCACCACGCGCTCCGGCGTAAGCGACGATAGGATGCCGAGCGCGAGGGCGGGGCCGACACCCTTGGCCACGAGCAGCCGCTGAAACACGGCGCGGTCGAAGCGATCGGAGAAGCCATACAAGTGCCAGGCGTCTTCGCGCACGGCCAGATGCGTGTGCAGCGTGACCGTCGCGCCTTCCTGCGGCAACGACTCGAAGACCGAGAGCGGAATGAGGCATTCGTAGCCCACACCGCCCGCCGTCAGGATTTCCACGCGATCGAGTTCGCGATGAACGAGCGTGCCGGAGACGAGTGCGATCATTTGACGAGCTTGGAGAGAGGGAGGCGCATCGCCGGCAGCTCAGGGAGCTTCGCGCGCGATGACATGAGGCAGGCGCAGAGCGCGGCGGCCACGCCGTCGGCGGCGTCGGCGGGTTGCGGTGCACTCTTGAGGCGCAGGAGGCGCGCCACCATGAACTGCACCTGCTCCTTCGTGGCAGCGCCGGTACCGGTGATCGCCTTCTTGATTTCGGCCGGTGGGTACTCGCAGATCGTGAGGGCGGCCTTCTGCGCGGCAAGCAGAATCACGCCGCGCGCATGACCAAGCACGATCGTCGTGCGCACATTCTTCGCGTAGAACACGTCTTCCACCGACATCGTATCGGGACGGTGCCGTGCGAGGACTTCCTCCACGCCTTCGTGAATCTCCAGCAGGCGCTGGGGTAGCGGATCCTTGGCCGTGGTGCGGATGACACCACACTCCACGAGCGTGGCGATGCGGCCGTCGTAGGCGACCACACCGTACCCCGTGACGGCGGTGCCCGGATCGATCCCGAGCACCAGCGACGGACTCACGCCTCGGCCATCGCGTCGTCGTCCATTTCGAAGTTCGCGTCGACCTTCTGCACATCATCCAGCTCTTCAAGCGCTTCAAGCAACTTCATGAGTTGATCCGCCGCCGAGCCTTCCACCTTCACGGTGCTCTTGGGCACCCACGCGAGTTCGGCGTCGGCCACCCTGTACTTCTTCGACTCGAGTCCTTCCTTCGTCGCGTGCAGCGCGCCCGGATCGGTCGTGATCGTGAACTCGGTATCGTCACGCACCACATCGTCGGCGCCGGCCTCGAGCGCGGCTTCGATCAGCGTGTCTTCGTGCACGCCCTCGGCGGACACCGACATCTGTCCTTTCCGTTCGAAGAGGTACGCCACGGAGTTGCTGGAGCCCATGTTGCCATGGTTGCGCGACAGCTTGTGCCGCACATCGGCCACGGTGCGCGTGGGGTTGTCGGTCACCGCCTGGATCATGATCGCGACGCCGCCCGGACCGTAGGCTTCGTACAGCACTTCGACGTAGTCCACCCCTTCCAGTTCGCCCGTGCCTTTCTTGATGGCGCGGTCGATGTTGTCCTTGGGCATCGACACTGCCTTCGCGTTGTCGATAGCAGTGCGCAGGCGAGGATTGCCGCCGGGATCACCCCCGCCCAGCTTGGCGGCCATGGTGATTTCGCGGATCAGCCGCGTGAACAGTGCGCCGCGCTTGTTGTCGGTCGCCGCCTTCGCGCGCTTGATCGTCTTCCATTTGCTATGTCCTGCCATCGCCCTGCCCCGTGAATGCGAATGGGTGTCAACAAACCGATGTGGGGAAAATAATGCTGAGAGGGGGCGGGATGTAGAAAAGCCCTTGGCCGTGCCCACGGCCGTGCTCACGGCCGTGGGCCATCGGCAAAGAGGCGCTACTCCTCCAGCACATCCTCAAACCGGCTGTACCGGCTGTCGAAATACAGATCGACGTAGCCCTTCGCCCCCTGCCGATTCTTCAGCAACAGCAACTCAGCCGCTCCCGAGACCCCAAGATCGGCCTCGTAGAGCTCCTCGCGATACAGTCCGAACACCAGATCGGCGTGGGTCCCGATCGCGCCGCCCACTCCGAAATCGGTGAGGCGGGGACGGCGATCGTGTCGCTCGCGGGCCAGCTGCGGGAGGTGGGTCATGAGCAGCACGGCAACATGGCGCTGCATGGCGAGCCGTTTCAGCGCGAGCACCGCAAAGCCCAGCGCTTCGTCATGTCCGGAGTCGCGATCCAGCAGGCACTCCAGCGGATCGACCACCACCAGCGTCGCGTCGGGCGTCGCCTCCACCGCGCGATCGATGGCGGCCAGTGTTCCTGTGGTGAGCGTTTCGATCACCGGGGCGCGGTCGCGTAGCGTGACAGCGGCGGTTGCGAGCCGAGCGCGTTCTGCCTCGGTGACCGCGCCGAGGCGCAACGATTCCAGCGACACCTTCGCACCCATCGCGAGCGCGCGCTCGTAGGCGCGTTCGGCCTGCATTTCACCCGTCAGCAACAACGCCCGGGGGGAGACGCGGAGGGCGATCGCGAGGCCAAGCGCTGAGCAGCCGGCGCTGTCGTCACCCCCGACGACGATCAGATCGCCGCGGCGGAAGCCACCGCCAATGGCGCGATCGATGGACGGGAAGCGCGTGGGGACGAGCCCCGGATCGACCTCACCAGCGCTGGCCCGATCGAGACGCGCCACGACCCGGGTGAGCGGCGAGATGTCGGTGGGGTGCGTCATCCGCCGGCGAGCTTACGCGCGAGCGTCTCCAGTTCCTGCACAGAGGGGCCATCGAGGTGTGTGCCGGCGGCCGCGACGAGGCTACGGAGGGCGCCGGCGACCTGCAGCGCGGTGCCCGTGGTCGACTCCACGCAGCGCGCGAATGGCACGCGGGTGGTGGCCGGGAGCGCGAGTGAGGCCAGCCAGACCTTGGCCGCCGCGGCGCGGGTGACCCGATCGCCGGGAGGGAGCGCGTCGCCGGTGGTCAGGCCCTGCGCCAGCCGGGCGGTCATGAGCGCGGCCAAGGCCACCTCTCGTCCTCCCCCGAGTGGCAGGCGTCCGGCCAGCGACGCGAGAGCAGGGAAGGGGAAGCGAAGCGGTTCGAGCGCGTAGGGAAGGAATTCAGCGTACACGGCTCGAATGTAACGTGTCCGGCGGCGTCCGGTGCGTCCGTTCCCGCGAGGCCGACCGGCACGCGGGCACCACCGCTGGACCGTAGTCCTGCTGCTCAGGTACCTTTCTCCGATGGCGCTGATGGCAAAAACAATTCTCTGGGTGGACGACGAAGCGGAGCTTCTCGAACCGCATCGACTCCTGCTTGGAGCGAAGGGCTATCATGTCGAGACGGCGACGAACGCCGACGACGCGCTCGAGCTGCTGCGTCGACGCCCCTACGACCTGGTGCTGCTCGATGAGCAGATGCCCGGCACTCGCGGTCTGGATGCCTACAAGGACATCCGCGAGATGCTGCCCGCCATGCCCGTCGTCATGGTCACCAAGAGCGAAGAGGACGCCACGCTCAAGGAAGCGATCGGCGCGAACATTCGTGATTATCTCGTGAAGCCGATCACGCCGCGTCAGGTGCTGACGGTCATCACCCGCATCCTCGAGGGACCGCTCATCCGCTCGCAGGCACTGGCGCGCGCGTTCGTGGAGCGATTCCGCGCGATCGAGTCGGAACGATACGCTGGGCTCGATTGGCGCGGCTGGATCGAGCGCTTTGCAGAGCTCATGCAGTGGGACGTCGATCTGGCCGCGGCCGGTGAGCTGGGGCTGCACGAGTCGTTGCGCGGGCTGTATCCCGACATGCATCGCGAATTCGCCACGTTCATGCGTACCGAGTATCCGCGGTGGCTGCGTGAGCTCGAGGGTGATCGGCCACCGCTCTCAGTCGACGTGGTCACGGAATTCGTGATGCCGGTGCTGGCCCGCGATCGGAAGGCGATTTTTGTGGTCATCGACTGTCTGCGCGTGGATCAGTGGCGCGTCCTCGAGCCGCTGCTGGCCCCATTGTACGACGTGGAGACCACCCACTACTACTCGATTCTGCCCACCGCCACGCCGTACGCGCGCAATGCGCTGTTCAGCGGCCTGTTCCCGGGCGAAATCGCGGCACGCTTCCCCGACTGGTGGGGCGAGAAGGACGACGAAGCGCTCAACATGCATGAGCGCGATTTGCTGGTGGCGCACCTCGCGGAGCTCAAGGTGCAGGCGCCCGTGCGCTATCACAAAATCACGACCGCCGCCGACTCGGACGATCTCGAGCGCCACTTACCGGGCGCGATCGCCGGTGACGGCATACACGCCTTCGTGTTCAACTTCGTCGACATGCTCACGCATGGCCGTAGCGAGTCGATGATTCTGTTCGAAGTCGCGCGCGACGAAATCGCATTGCGGGCCATCACCAAGCAGTGGTTCGAGCGATCGTCGCTGTTCACGCTGCTCAAGGAAGCCTCGCGCCGAAACATCTCGGTGGTGATCACCAGCGATCACGGTGCACTGCACTGCAACTCGCCGGCCACGGTGTTCGCCAAGCGCGATGCCACGGCCAACCTGCGCTACAAGTTCGGCGAGGATCTGCGGGCCGAACGTCCCGAGCAGGCGTTGCTGTTCACGAATCCCGACGACCTCCGATTGCCGCATCGCGGCCCCGGCACCAACACGCTCATGGCGGCTGGCGACACGTTTTTCGTGTATCCCACCAAGTTGCGGGAGTACCAGAGTCGGTATCGCGGATCCTTCTTGCACGGTGGTGTGACGCCCGAAGAGTGCATCCTGCCGGTTGCGCTGCTCACGCCCAAGCGATGAGCGGCTCGCGATGAGCGCACCGCAGGGACTCTGGGGACGGCTGTGGGGGTTCGTGGTCCCACACCGCGCGAAGCTGGTGGGCGTGGTGGCGCTCAACCTGCTGGCCGCCGTGTTCGACGTGTTCTCGTTTACGCTGCTGATTCCATTCCTGAATGCGCTGTTCGAGCAGCCGCAGCTCATTCCAGGCAACAAGGTCGTGTCGGCCATTCTCGGCACGACCATCGGCTTCCTGCTCGACCCCGCCGATCAGATGGGGTCCCTGCGCAATGTGATCGTGCTCGTGCTGCTGGCGGTCACGCTCAAGAACGTCCTGGTGTGGCTGAGCGGGCAGATCGGGGCCCAGTTGCAGGAATTTGTGGTGCGCGATCTGCGCG
>Ga0114970_10001648_pt1 | contig 16709 bp, 15 predicted proteins | sample M_140205_XF_Meta_FD_87030 | JGI IMG/M metagenome (GOLD analysis project Ga0114970, IMG submission 87030) | Freshwater microbial communities from Lake Montjoie, Canada to study carbon cycling - M_140205_XF_MetaG | ecosystem: Environmental > Aquatic > Freshwater > Lake | place: Lake Montjoie... | reverse complement strand
CGAAGGAGGTGCATCTCTCCACTTGGTTCCTGCGCTACAACCGCATGTTCTGGGTCACGGTCGATGCTTTGGAAGAACATTGGGTGCGCGGTCGCATCCACGCCCGCATCACCGGCATGTCCGAGGTGACGATCAAGCTGCAAAACATCAGCGCCTTCACGCTCGACATGCCTTCGGGCCATTGCCCGCTGTCGCTGCTCTACAAGCCAACGGTGGTCATCGACGGCCAAGTGCTCGAAGTCACGCGACCCAAGCTCGACCGCTCTTGGCTCGTCCATTTCCAACTCAAGGACAGCAAGTGGTCACAGTCGCTCGGCATCGAGGATGCGGACAAACTGGTGAAGAAGCATGGCCTCGAAGGCCCGATCGACGACGCTTTCATGGACAAGTTTCTGTTCGTGAAGCCTACTAAGGCAGGCTTCAGCGAACAAGTCGATGCTTGGGCCAAGGCCGAACTCGAACGCGCCCAGTTTGAATGGCGTCGGCAGTTCCGTGGCGATGCACCGCTCAAAGACGATGCCGCCATCAGCGATGCTGACATCGCCGCCAACAACCTCGTTCTCTGGGGCGATCCTCAAAGCAATGCGATCCTCGCGAAGATCGCCGACAAGCTGCCGATCCAGTGGTCCAAAGACAAACTCGTCGCCAACGGCAAGACCTATGACGCCACGACCAGCGCGCCCGTGTTGATCTATCCGAACCCGCTCAATCCCGCGAAGTATGTCGTCATCAACAGCGGCTTCACCTACCGCGAATACGATTACCTCAACAACGCGCGTCAGGTAGCCAAGCTGCCGGACTGGGCCGTGATCGATCTCACCAAGCCCAAGACCAGTCAGGCTCCCGGCGGCATCAGCGATGCCGGATTCTTCGGCGAAAGCTGGGAATGGAAGCCCGCACCAGCGAAGAAGTAAGCCATGCAGCGCACGCTTGCCATCCTCACTGTGCTGCTGGCGTTAGGCGCGAATGCGCAGACGCCCAAAATCGAAACGGCGTTCACAAACAGCCTGGAGATGCCGTTTGTGCGCGTCGCCAGCATCAACGTGCTGGTCTGCCGTTATGAAACGCGGGTGAAGGACTACCAGCCCTTCGCCAGCGCGACGAATACCGAATGGAAGAAGCCCGATTTTCCGCAAACACCCGATCATCCGGCCATCGATCTCAGTTTCACCGAGGCGCAGGCCTTCTGCGAGTGGCTGGGAAAGAAAGAAGGCCGCAAGTATCGTCTGCTCACCGACGCTGAATGGAGCGTGCTCGCTGGATTGAAGGAGAATACCGATGTGGCCCCGAAACAGCAGCCTGCAAGCACCGGCATCTATCACTGGGGCAAGCGCCCTCTCGCCATAGATGTCGGCAACTTCTGCGATGAGGCCTTCGGCAAAAAATACCGCGCCAGCTACGACGCCAAATGGCTGGAGATAGACGACGGCTTCGCCGACACCGCGCCCGTCGGCAGTTACCCTGCGGATGTGAACGGTCTGTTCGACTTCGCCGGTAACGTCTGGGAATGGGTCGATGGCTGGTATGATCCACCGAACAACACCCTGCGCATCGTGCGCGGCGGTGCCTTCCGCTGCGGCAGTGAAAAACGTCTCATGGCCTCGTTCCGCGGCCCCGATCCCTACGACATCCATCTCGACAGCGTCGGCTTCCGCATCGTGTGCGAGAAAGAATGAGCCAAACACAGCAACGAATTTAAACAGGAGAAAACGAAGATAACGGAGAATCAGAGTCTCAGTCTTTGTTCTCTCCGTTATCTCCTGTAGAATTTCCCATCTTGAGGAGATTCACGCCACCAGCGGCGGCTGCATCTCGAACGGCGGAATGCGTGTGCAGACACGTCGGCCATCCGGCGTGGTGCCGAAGAACGAACCCGTGGCCGTGCTCTCCGTCTTGATGACGTGATACGAGTTGTAGCTGAACGTTTCGCCCGGCGAGAGGTTCGGGAACTGGCCGACGACGCCGTCGCCTTCCACCACCATCGTGTCGCCATCGGTGTCACGCACGATCCACTTGCGACCAAAGATGCGCACGATGTCGGTGGAGTCGTTGTGGATCGAAAGATGATACACAAACGGATGCGGCCGGTCCGGCGGCGCAGGCCGCGTGGGATCGTAGGCGATGCTGTCCACCGTGACCGTGAGTCCTGGCAGGGTGTCGAAATTCATGAGCGCAGTTTAGTTCATGCACGGTTTGCCACAAGCCGGGGTTTGCAAAACGTTGCCCGGCTCGTACCATCGCCAAACTCACCATGCCAAGCCCTCCCGTCGTTCTCACCATCGCAGGCTCCGATTCTTCCTGCGGAGCAGGCGTGCAGGCCGATTTGAAAGCCATTTCGGCTCTCGGTGGCTACGCTTTGAATGCGCTGACCAGCGTCGTCTCCGAAACGCCCGGCATCGTCTCGCAGGTGCGACTGCTGGATGCCGAATTCATCGCGGATCAGATGCGCGTGCTATTTGGCGGCTTCCCGATTGCCGCTGCGAAGACCGGCATGCTCGGTGGCAGCGCCCAAGTGCACGTCGTGGCCGAAACGTGGAAAAAACTCGCCCATGGACGCATCCCGCTCGTCGTCGATCCGGTCATGGTCGCGACCAGCGGCGGCAGATTGCTCGAAGACGAAGCCGTGCGCACGCTCACCACCGAACTGCTGCCGCTCGCCACGCTCATCACGCCGAACATGGATGAAGCCCGCGTGCTATGGGAACGTGAAGTGGTGAGCCTTGATGACATGGCCGCCTGCGCGCGTGATCTGAGCGCACGCTTTGGCACCGCCGTGCTCGTCAAAGGCGGCCATCTGCGGGGCGATGCCGCCGACGTGCTCTGCCATCAGGGCGAACTCTCCTGGCACACCGCACCGCGCACGGCGGGCGTTCACACGCATGGCACGGGCTGCACATTCTCCGCCGCCATCGCCACTGGCCTCGGTCACGGTCTTGCACTGAATGAAGCCGTGGCGCAGGCAAAGCAGTTCGTCAGCCGCGCCATCGCGCAGCATTTCGTGTGGCAAAGTGCTGGCGCAGGCCGCGTTCATGCTCTCAATCATCTGCAACAGACCGGCGCATGAGACGACTTGCATTCATCCTGACCTTCACCACCGCCGTGTGCGCCGCCAGCGCCACGGAGCCGAAGGACATCAGCCAGGCGGGCATCCAGACGGCGTTCCGCCTGCTGCAAAAAGAGTACATCCGCAGCAGCGACCTCACCTTCGATGTCTTGAACCGCGCAGCGCTCGCGGGACTGCTCAAACGCCTCGATTTCGGGGCTGAACTCGTGCCGCGCACCAGCGAGGCCAAATCCGGCGCGCTCACCGGCGTGCAGGGCGAATTGATCACGCCGCAGATCGCGTATCTGCGCCCGCGCGACTTCACCGCACGCGAAACAGCAGAGATGGAGAAGCATCTGCACGCGTTTGTGGCAGTCAAGGCCGCGCATCTCATCCTCGACCTGCGCTCCCCTGCCCCTCCCGGCGATTTCGATGACGCCGCCGACATGCTGAGCCTGTTTGTGCCGAAGAACGAGGCACTCTTCAAAATGAAGCAGATGGGCCAGACCGCCGCCGAGACCGAAACGAATGCGCGAGAGCCGGTGTGGTCGCAATCGCTGCTCGTACTCGTCGATGACGAGACGAACAACCTCGGCGAAACCATCGCCGCCGGACTGCGGCAGCGGAAACAGGCGCTCTTGATTGGCGCAGCGACACGCGGCGGTGCCGTGCGTTATGAAACCGTCCCCATCGATGCCGAATGGTCGCTGCGTTTCGCACGCGCCGAAGTGCTGCTGGCCGATGACAGTTCCGTCTTCAAAAAAGGCCTGCAGCCCGACTTTGCCGTCTCTTTACCGACCACGATCAAACGTCAAGTCTATGAAATCACTGATGACAAAGGCGTCAAAAGCACCATCACCGATCAACCCCGCGCCCGTTTCAACGAAGCCGCGCTCGTTGCCAATAAAAATCCCGAACTCGACTCCTACATCAAACGCTCCGCCGGCCAATCGCTGCCTGAGGATTCGCCGAAACCCTCCGACACCGTGCTGCAACGCGCCGTCGATCTCATCACCACGCGTACTTTGTTTCAGTCCGCCAAGATCGACTGGAACCGCAAAGTTCCCGCCAGCAACGAACCGCCCGCACGCCGCGCCATCCCCGTGACGAAGTGATCGAGATCCCCGACCAGGTCGAAACCGTCGCCACCATTGGCCAAGTGATCGACGCCCGCAATTGCCACGCCCTCCTGCCCAACGGCAAAGAAATCTGGGGTTTCATCAGCAAGGGCGTGCCTGACTTTCCTCTCAACGAAGGAGCCACCGTGCGAGTGCGCATGCGTGTGTCGGACTTCTCGTATGGAGAGATGCTGGGCGCGGTTTAAGGTTTCAGCCAATACTCAAAGAACCGATAAATCTGTTCGTTCGATTCTTCGTTGGGATCGTGCTTTTCACGGTTCGTCATCGCCACGCGACCGGTGACGCCGAGTAGTTGATTCACGGCAATGGCGTGATTCAGCGCGGCCCAGCGCTTGGGCGGGTCTTCGGCACCGCCGGAGACGAGGAAGGGACGAGGGGCCATGAGGGCGTGGAGTTCTTGAAGTTCGTGACCTTGCTCGATGAGCACCTTGTAGGCACCGGTGCGTGGACTATCGAAGCTGACGAGACCGGGTTTGCGAGTGAGAGCGGTATCGAGGCCTAGATACCAAGGCTCCTGGTAGTTGATGCTGCCGCGTGTTTCATCAAAGACGATGCCGGGGTCGCTCCACACGGCGCAGGCATACTTCTCGAACAAGCAGGAGCCAAACAGCGACCACTTGCCGCCATACGAGTGACCGACGATGCCGATGCGCTTGGAATCGACATCGGACAACGAAGCAAGCGCCTGCCACATGTTTGCACTGATGTAGCCGAGGTAGGACAGCGGCTGGCATTTCGCTGAGGCACTCAACACAGGCAGCCGCGCATCACCGCCGGGCGAACCAATCGACAGCGTGACGAATCCACGCCGCGCCAACTGCCACGCGAAGTCGCGCAGCGGCTTCTCGCTCAAGCCAGCGCTGGTTTCGGGATCGTAGTAAGGCACAAACACGGCGGGATGCGGTGCGCGACCCGATGGCAGCAGCAGGTAGCCGTCACCGGTCTGACCAGGGGCGATCTCGACGCGAACTTTCTGCTGAGTAATGCCTTCCCCACGTGTTTTCGTCTCCAGAACCTCGATCTTAGGTTTTTCGATCACCGCAGGCCATGCGCCCATGATGGCATGCCAGTCAGCGAGGATTTCGGCACGGCGGCGCTGCCAGTCGGCGGCTGTCTTCACTTTGCTGCCGTCATTGAACGTGAGCGGTGACTTTCCCGGCGAGAACTGACCGGCGAATTCGGCGGGAACCTGGGTGAAGGGCAGGTCATCGGCAGCGTGTACGATGAATACCGAGGTGAGCAGGCCAAGGAGGAGTGCGGAGCGAAAGTGCATGAGTGTGAACTCAAGAACGCTTCTTCCGGGGCAATCCCTTCTCACGAAGATGCTCGTGCAGCACCCGCGCGATCTCCTGGACGACATCGGGCTGCTCAACGCAACCATGCCAATGCGGCACGATTTTCTCCGAACTCGCGCTGCTGAAATGCGAACTCCAGTAGGGAACGACACCATCCGAATCATGGAGCAGGTTGCTTTGACCAAGCTGACCGATGATGGAGTGATGCTTGACTGGAATTGGCACCGCATTCAAACCCTGATAATAGGGATGCTGGTTCGACGGTGTACCAAGGCTGAGAAAGGCAAAAAAGCCCCAATCGCGAATTTTTGGCGAAAGCGCGTCGGTGTTACCCGTGAGCAACTGTTTCGTCATCAGCAACGTGTCGAGTGGCAGTCGAATGACCGAGGCCAGACGGCGAATGATGTTTTTGCCAGCAATGTTACTGCCACGATGCGGCGTCGTGATAAAAACGACTCGCTTCACTTCTGGATGCGCCTTGAATTTTAAGGTGCTGACGAGGCGCTCACGCACTGACTCGGAGACATTCAATTCATGCGGTGGTTTACGAAACATGGCATCCCACAGCTTATCGCCGGAATCAATGGTCTGCATTCTGCTGAGCAACCCACCCCTGCTGTGACCGACGAGCACCATCTGATTCATGCCAGTGTCGTTGTGATCAGGATCGAAGTAATCACACGCATGCTACAGAGATTCGCGCAGTTTCGCCGAGGTCTGTGGCACCCCCATGGCTGTCGGGTAAAGGAAATACCACGGCTGATAGGCGGAACGCAATTCGGGATCGGCGCTGATAGCGTTGACGACGTTCAGCCAAATGTGCGGATCAGACATCAGCCCATGCACAAACACGACCGGGATACGGTTGGGGTCATAGACATCCATGCGGTAAAGCTGGCAGTCTCCCAGAGTGCGCTCGGGATAGAGCATGCCCAGCCACGAAAAGAAGTTCAGTGATTTCTTCGCCAAGGCGAGATGCTTCGAAGCCGTGAAATCCGCCGCAAGCTGACGCTCGTCATTCTGAACCTTCACATGATCCACATTCAAGGCGTTGTGCAGATGAAGGCGGCAGCGCCGCGGTTCCCCAGAAACACTGTCAGCCACTTCCATCACCGCAGTGAGTGTGAGATTACCGCCATTTGGAGGTAGAAAAGGCTGCTCTTTTCTAGCGCTACTGGTGCGGCGGATGTGTCCGACCAGCGGCACGCCAATGCCAGTGCGATGCGCTTGCGTGTCCGCCACATGCGGCTTCACGCGTGATGGAAGAATGAATTGATCGATCTGCTTCGGCGGAATTTCACGCTGCTGATTCGCCAGAGGGTCGAAATCAACCTTAAAGGAGTGTTTCTGCGAGGTAAATACGGTGCCGCTTTGCCAATAGCGGGGGCTTTGATGTTGATCCCACTCTCGCAGAAACGTGCTAAGCGATTTATCATACTGATCCTGCGCCTTGCGCCGCTCGCCACTCTTACCTTGCTGCATCCCATCCCACCCAGCAGCCATCTCATCGAGAACTGCTGCCATGTGTTGCTTCTCACGCTCCGTAAGCACGGTTTCCGTGCGCGATTCCTGCACCCGCAGCACCGAAGTGCAAGACATCAAGCTGCCGCACGCCACGACAGCCAGCATGCGGAACGTTGATGCGGTAGACATCACTTCTTCTCCGCAATCGGCGTGAGCTTCATGTTACGGATCGCTGCGGTGGTGTTGAAAGTTGTGAGCGAAAGCGGCAGGTAACTTTCGATCGGTCCAGGGCGAACGCTGATTTTTTTACCCTCGATGTCTTCGTCAATGATCTGCCTCTCTCCCAGCCATACACTGAGGTTGGTCGGAGTTACTCGCAGCTTGATGACATACCATTCGTTGTCTTTATAGCGCTGGTAGCTGGAGGTGTTGTTGTCGCTGGCGTCCATGTTATCGATGCAGGAAATACCCGTCACGCTGCCGCCCCATCCACCGCAGATGAGTGTTGCGCAGTGCTTCAGATCGCCGACTGGGAACGTGAGACCGACGAAGAAATCCACTCCCTGCATCCGCTTGGCCTCCAGCGTGATCTCGTAGTTGGTCGTTGGCAGTGCGGCGGCTTTCTTGTAAATGGCTCCACTGATGTTTTCCCCCTGATTGATGATCATGACACCACCTTCCAGTTCCACCTGTCCGCTGCCGCCGGCATCGACGCTTTCCCAGTCCGTGATCGACTTGCCGTCGAACAAGACGAATTCCTTCGGTTGCTCAGTAGCGGGTTTGGCTTCCTCAGCGGCGAAAGCTGCACCGAGCAGCAAGAGTGCGGACAAAATCAGGCGTTTCATAGTTGTGTCATGCATCCTCCATGAACGTGTGGAAGACGTCAAGCCTCACCACCAATCTCCCGCACCATGCTGAACCCCGATTTGAAAACCATCATCGTCATGGGCGTCTCCGGCTCTGGCAAATCGCGCATCGGCAGCCTGCTGGCCGCGAAACTCGACGGCGTCTTCGAAGATGGCGATGACTTTCACCCGCCCTCCAACAAAGCCAAGATGTCCAATGGCACGCCGCTCACCGACGACGATCGCTGGCCGTGGTATGCCGTGCTGCGGCAGCGCATCGAGGACATGCGTCACCTCACGCCCATCTACGTTCTCGCTTGTTCCGCTCTCAAACCCATCTACCGCGATAAACTTCGTTCCCACGATTCTGATCCAACGCTGCGTTTTGTCCTGCTCGACGGCACCCACGAACTCATCGCTTCACGCCTGTCCGCCCGCAAAGGTCACTTCATGCCGCCGAGCCTGCTGGAAAGCCAACTCGCTACCTTGGACCCGACGCCGGATTTAATCCGCGTCTCCATTGATCAAACACCCGAGCAAATCACTGCCGACATTCTACAAAAACTCGAAGCCACGTGAGTTCTACCATCCAACGTCTTTTCTGGGGATGGGACACACCCGTTTTGGAGAGAGCTGTGGACTTCCTGTGCCGTGATTGGGATCAAACCCGCGCCCTCGATCTCAGCGACACGTTGATTCTTGTTCCCAATGGCGAAGCAGGCCGCCGCTTACGTGAAGCGCTGGCCCAAACGACCAACATCAGCGGCACCGCCGCCATCGTCCCGCATCTCTGGCTGCCAGAACAAGCCCTGCTGCCGCAAAGCCGCCGCTTTGAAGCCGCCACGCCGCTGCAATCCCAAATGGCCTGGCAGCGTGCGCTCGAACGTGTCGCGCTCGAATCACTCAAGGCTTTGTTTCCTACACTGCCTGCCGAACGCGGCTGGTCCTGGCAGGCCGAGACCGCCCGCATGCTAGCCGATCTGAAAATGCTGCTCGGCACCGGCGGCCTCATCTTTGCCGACACCGCCGCCATGCCTGCGATCCAACGCGATGCCACACGCTGGCACGATCTGGCTACAATCGAACACGCGTATTTCGATGAACTCACGCAAGCCAAGATCACCGATGCCCAAGCGCTCAAACGCCGGCACGCCCGCGCTCCCGTGCTGCCGGAAGGCGTGAAACGCATCGCCGTGCTTGCATCTCCCGATTTGCCGCCGCTGCTCGATGATTGGATTACCGCCTGTGCCGAACGCGGCTTGCAGGTCATCATCGCCATTCATGCGCCGCAGTCGATGGCGCACACGTTCGACCACTGCGGCCGCCCCCTGCCCTCGCATTGGGGCGAAGACGCCGATGTCAGCCTGCCCATCGGAAACCAGCAAATCCACGTCACGCGTGATCCTTCCGCCCAAGCAGCCAAAGCGCTCGATCTCATGCGCACACTCGTTCCCGCAGGCCGCACGGCCCTTGGCGTCTGCGATTCTGAAGTCGGCGGCCTGCTGCTGGAAAAACTAACGCTTGAGGACACGCGCAGCTTTGAACCCGGCGGCATTCCCGTGCAGCGTGAGGGCTTGTGGCATGTGCTCGATTGTTTCCGTGTCCTGCTCGGCTCCGGCTCGTGGCGTGCCTTTGCCGCACTGATGCGTATCGAAGAATTCCGTGACGCCATCGCTCCCGCGCTTGAAAGTACTGCCGAATTATTGCGCGAGGCCGATGACTTCACCAGCAGTCACCTTCCCGTCACTCTCGCACATGCCCAGGAACTGCCGCTCGTTGATTTTTCCGTGCTGCAGCCTGTCATCAAGGTCACGCTCGATCTATTGAACCAACTGCGGCGTCTGCCACCCGCGAAGGCTGCTCGCACGCTCATCTTGAAGCTGCTCGGCGAACGCACCTTTCATCCCGAAGCACCCGGACATCGCGAACGCACCGAACTCGCCGCGGAATGGCTGCGAATCACCGAAGAACTCGAAAGCGAGGCCAAACGCTTCGGTTTGCAGCCCAAAGCCGAGGATGCTTTCACGCTCTCGCTCGAATGCCTGTCGCAAAGCCGTCTCGCTGAACCGCGTGGCGACATCGACCTCGTGCTGCAAGGGTGGCTCGAACTGCTCTGGGAAAAATCGCCCAACTTGATCGTCACCGGTTTGAATGAAGAAAACGTTCCCGGCATCTTCATCAGCCATCCATTCCTGCCCGACGGATTGCGCGCGGCTTTGAATCTTCCCTGCCAAAACACCCGTTTCGCGCGTGACGCCTTCATTCTCGCCGCACTTTCGCATCAACGCCGCAACGACGACTTGCAGCTTCTTTGCGGCCAATGGAGCGAAGATGGCGACGCCCTGCGGCCTTCACGACTGCTGTTCCTCTGTGACGACAAGGCGTTGCCGCAACGCGTCGCACACCTCTTCCCCAAAGAAGAAGACCAGCAGTCCGAAGCCGAACCCCCACGCAAACTCGCTTGGCCGCTGAAGCCGGATTGGATCACCAAGCCGCTCGAAACCATCTCACCGTCACGATTGCGCGACTACTTGAGCTGCCCGTTCCGTTACTACCTCACCCATGCCAAGCGCATGAGTGCCGTCGAAACTCAAAAGCGTGAACTCGATGCCGCCGAGTTCGGCCAGATCATCCACCACGTGTTTCATCGCCTGTTTCAGGACTCGGACATGCGCGACAGCACGCATCCGGCAAAGATCGCCGACTTCCTCGAAGCAGCAGCGCGCGATTACGTTCACGCGCAGTTCGGGCAGCGCCCGGCTCCACTGATCACGCTGCAATTGGACAGCATTCTTCAGCGCCTGCGCCATGCAGCGACGATTGAGGCCACCAACCGTCAGCAAGGCTGGCAAAGCATCGAAGCCGAGCTGCAAATCGGCACGAAGGACGATGCCACGCCCTTCCTCATCGCCGAAGCACGCTTGTCGGGCCGCATCGACCGCGTTGAGCGCCACGCCGATGGCAGCCTGCGCATTGTCGATTTCAAAAGCTCCGACAAGGCAAACGAACCTCACAAAACTCACTTCAAAGTCATCTCCTCGCGCACCAAGCTCACCGAAGCCGATGAATGGAAATGTTTCGACCTGCCCGAAGGCAAACGCGCCATGTGGTTGGACCTGCAACTGCCACTGTATGCCGCCGCCATGCGGCAACGCGGCCAGAATGTGAGCCGCGTCGCTTATTTTGCGCTGCCCAAAAGCATCCAAGACACCGCCATTCTTGAGTGGAGCGGATTTGATGAGGCACTGATCGAATCCGCCCTCGATTGCGCCGCCGAAGCCGTGCAGCGCATTCGCAGCGGCCAGTTCTGGCCTCCGGCAAAGCGTTCACTCAACAAAACCTTTGATGAAATACTGCTGCTCGACCCGCTGCACAGCGTCCAGCCCCAGCTTGCATAATCCCCGCTCCCGTTTTATCGCCAACACATGTCCGAACTTAAACTTCTTATCACCGGCAGCAAAGGCCGCATGGGCCAAGCCATTCTGCGTGCCGCTGAAACACAGGGCGTCGCCGTAGGTGCCAGCATCGACGTGGGCGACACACTGCCTGATGCGCTCGCCAAGTGCGACACCGTCATCGACTTCACATCGCACCATTTCTGCGATGAACTGCTCGGCGAGTGCCTGAAGCAGAAGAAAAGCATGATCATTGGCACCACCGGCCACACCAACGATCAACTCGCCGCCATCCGCGATGCATCGAAGACATTGCCCATCGTGTTCGCCTCCAATTACAGCGTCGGCGTGACCACCTTGTTCTGGCTCACCCGCAAGGCCACCGAGCTGCTCGGCCCAGATTTCGACCTCGAAGTCATCGAAATGCACCACCGCATGAAGAAAGACTCCCCCAGCGGCACCGCCCGCACGCTCGTCGAGATCCTCGCCGAGGTGCGTGGCCTTGAATATGACAAAGACTGCCGCCACGGCCGCTTTGGCGATGTGGGAGCCCGCACTCCGAAGGAAATCGGCGTCCACGCCATCCGCGGCGGCGATGTCGTCGGCGATCATACCGTCATTTTTGCCAACGTCGGCGAACGCGTCGAACTCACTCACAAAGCCAGTTCCCGCGATACCTTCGCCAACGGTTCCGTCCGCGCAGCCCGCTGGCTCCTAGGCAAACCCGCAGGCCTGTATGACATGCAGGACGTGCTGGGCTTGAAGTAACCACATGCGTTTTGGCATCGCCCTCGGCTCGAATCTCGGTGATCGCGCTGCGAACATGCAGCGTGGCATCGCATTGCTGCTTGCAGTGCCGGAAATCGAACTCAAAGCCAGCTCCCCAATCTACGAAACCGATCCCGTCGATTGCGCCCCCGCCACGCAGGCATTCTTGAATAGCGTCATTGAAATCGAAGCCGCATGCACACCACATGTTCTACACAGACATCTCAAGGCCATCGAATCAGCCTTGGGTCGTCCTGAACAGCGCGAGCGCAACTCACCGCGCACCCTCGATCTCGATCTACTCTATGCGGATGATGTCGTCAGCGCCGACCCTGAGTTGATCCTCCCGCATCCCCGCATGCACCTACGTAGCTTCGTGCTGAGACCATTGGTCGATATACGACCTGATTTGATTCTGCCAGGTTTTTTACAGCCTATAGCCACCCTTCTCACAGAAGATGGCAGCGTGCGACCTTACGCAAAATAAGTGTCGTTGTGATCGTAGGGAGGTGCGCATGCACACAAAAAGCGCAGCGTTTGCGAGGCGGTGATTTGGTGCCAAGCACCGGGCGGGATGAGAATCGCATCGCTGGGACCCACTTGGCGGGTTTCGCCGTCGATCTCCATGGTCCCCTGCCCTTCGAGGATGAAGTAGAATTCCTCGCTGAGCTTGTGGTAGTGGCGTTCGGTTGGCTGACCAACGGGAACGACGGCTTCGGCGAGGCTTTGGTTTTGCACGGGGGCATTCGTGCGGTCGAGGATGCTGCGGATGGTGCTGCCATCCTTGGTTGTGAACGGAATCTGGGCGGAAAGCTGGTTGATGGTCATGCAAGAACTGTGTTACTGCTGACATCACTTATGGCGAATGGATTTCATCTCGAAAAATGCCAGGCGGTCATCACGGGCGCATCCTCGGGCCTTGGGGCGGAGTTTGCGCGGCAACTGGCACCGCAGGCAGACACACTGGTGCTGGTGGCAAGACGTGCGGAGGCGCTCGAAGCGGTGAAAGAAAGACTCTCGATTTTCCGGGCGAAGATTCTCTGCTGTGTGGCCGATCTGGCGACGGATGCGGGTCGCGATGTGGTGTTGGCGTTTTTAGAGACGCATGACGTGACGCCAAATCTGCTGATCAACAACGCTGGTATGGGTGACTATGGCAGATTCACGAGTTCGGCGGCGGACAAGACGCGCACGCAGATCGAACTAAACATCACGGCGTTGACGATGCTGACTCATGCTTTGCTGCCCAAGCTGGCAAGACCCGCAGGGGTGCTGAACGTGAGTTCGCTCGCCAGCACGCTGCCGATGCCGGAACTGGCGGTGTATGCGGCGTCCAAGGCCTATGTGACGAGTTTTTCCGAGGCGCTGGCGATTGAATTGGCTACGCAGAAAGTGACGGTAAGCTGTGTGTGTCCAGGACCGACGCCGACAAACTTCAGCAAGACGGCGAAGCGTGATGATGGGTCGGACACGAATCGTGACGGCCAGACGATACTGTGTATTCCGCCGTCGCTGGTGGTGGCGCGTGCGCTGCTGGCGCTGAAACGAGGTGAGGTGTGTGTGTTTCCCGGCATGGGCGCCTCGCTGGCGTCTTGTCTATTCCGCCACATTCCCAGAGGAGTCATGCGCTGGCTGCTGCAACGGCGACTTGGCAAGGAATGATCGTTGCATGCTGGGGGCGGCATGATGTACCATCGTGGTGTGCGCTGTCCTGCATGCCGAACTCCTGCGATTGAAAACGATGCTGCCTGCCGGCAGTGTGGTTTCTCGCTGGAGGTGGCGGATCGCTCGTTTGGCATCGCACCGGCGTTGCAGGGACCCATTGCCGATGTGGCGGGCGTGATGGGTGCTTTTAAACAGAAACGTGCGGCGCATGTGATCGCACAGGTGGAGCGGCAGTTTCCGCAGCTCGCCATCGCGGCGGTGCTGATGGATGTGCCGCAGCAGGCGCCGCTGGTGCCTTATGCGTTTTGGCTTTTCAATCGAGGCCAGCTTTCGAGCGCGGCTGAAAAAGGCGGCGAGAACCGGCTGGTGATGCTGCTCATCGACACCAATACGGACCGTGCCATCGCTATGGTGGGCTATGGGCTGGAACCCTTCATTCAGGAGGTGCCGTTGCAAAGTTGCCTGTAAGCGGCGCTACAGCCGCTGCAACGCGGACGTTACGCGCAGGCCATCGAATCATTCGCACGCGAGTTGGGTCGCCAACTCTTTGAATTATGCCAATTGGTGCCAAAACAATTCGGATTGGCGCAAGAAACTCAGTGGCTGGATGTCAATGCTCCCGGTGATGCCAATGTGGGATTGGCTGAAAGCCTTTATTGATGACGCTTATGCTCAACCGACGCCGTTTCATTCACCTCAGTCTATTGAGTGGAGGTGCGAATCTACTGGGGGCGGCGGAATTTCTGCCGCATAACGTGACCTTCATCGGCGTTGAGAAATTTCAGCAGATCGTGGCACGCGCCGTGGCGGAAAACTGGGCCGCATTGCCGATAGGCACGCGGGTGGCACAGTTTGGTCAGGCGTTGCGTGGCACCAAGTATGTCGGCTGGACGCTGGAGATCGACGACCGCATTGAATCGCCTTCGGCGAACTTCAACGGCCTCGATTGCTGGACGTTTTTCGAGATCGCACTGGGTTTGGCGCGCATGGTTGCGAAGAAACAACGTGCGTACGCGCCGTCGGATCTGCTGCGGCAGATTGAGTGGACGCGCTATCGTGGCGGCGTGTGTCGCGGCCATTATCTGGACCGCATTCACTACCTGGATGAATGGTTCGCCGACAACGCCGCACGTGGCAACATCCGCAACGTCACGCGTGATGTCGGGCCGGTGGTGCGGCTCACGGGGCGCGGCAACGATGAGATGTCGCTGAACCCAAAGCTGTATCGTTATCTCAGGGCGAATCCGGTACTTGTTCCGGCCTTGCGGCAGATTGAAGCACGCCTGGAACAGGTGCCGTTCGATTTCATTCCGAAGCAACAGGTCGCCGCGTGCGAACCCCGCATTCAAAGCGGTGACATCATTGGTATCGTAACGAACCGTGCACATGTGTACTGCTCGCATGTCGGCATGGCTTTGCGCGGCAGTGATGGCGTATGTCGCTTCATGCACGCCTCAGTCACTCACAAAAAGGTGGTCCTGGACCAAGCATTTCATGAGTACCTAAACGCGATCAAGAGCCACGCGGGCATTGTCGTGGTCAGACCGAGAGAAGCTTAGCAAAGAAGCGCAGCCATTACTTGTCGAAGAATGACGACTCTTCACGGTCGCCGACCTTGAGATAGCGGTAGAACACTTCCAACTGCAGTGTGCAGAGGCACTGGCGGTAGATTTCATCTGCCGCATCACCAGAGGGCATGTTGGGACGCCCACGTTTGAAGGAACCGTCGGACTGCTGGGCGGACAGGATCTGCGGCAGAAACTGCTGATTGTAGAACTTCCAATCGTCACCACCCTGCTGGAAGAACGCCTGCGTGTAGTAGTACCAGCAGTAGAGGTTGCAGTTCTTGTTCCAGTCCAGTGGTTCAGCGGTAAGGAACTCGGTCAGGAATTTGATACCCTTTTTGACAGGGGTCGTCTTGCCCTTGGCCATCGTCTGCAACCCGAGGATGCCGACACCGGAGAGGCTCCACTGATTGTAGCCGCCGTCGCGATTGGTGGCGCCGAAGCCACCGTCCTTTGACTGCTTGTCTTCGAAATATTTGGTCATCTTGGTGATGGCGCTATGCAGCCCATCAATCTTCAAACTAGTGTTTTTGGCGGCCTTCAATGCCTGAAACTGCCAACCGGCGACGGAGAGATCTTCGCGGCTCTTTTTGCCGGCATAGAAGCCGTTCTCCGTGTCATAAACCCAGCTTCCACTATCCTGCTGATTGTCGATGATGATTTTCACGCCCTGTTCAAAAGCCTCGCGCATGCCGGGCAGGCTCTTGCTGCCAAGACGGGCGAGTGTGTACATCTCACCCAGCGCATAGGTGGCGATACCATGCTCATAAACGGGCGCATTGCCTTTAAGCGTCTGACTGAACATCTTGTGCTTATTCGTCTTTTGAGTCTCAATCAGGAACATGATGCCCTTCATCACGTTATCGCCATAGAACGGTGATTCCGGCGTCTCGCATCGGCCCAAGTAGCAAAGCAACGCCAAACCGGTCATCGCACACTTGTTGTTACGGCCCCATGAGCCATCGGCGTTCTGCTTGCCTTTCAGCCATTCGAGTGAGGCTGATACAGCTGCCTCGCATTCGGGACTGCCGCCGTTTTGCCGCAGCTTTTCCAATCGTTCTTGCGTCGAGCAGCGTGCACGCATGGATGGTGGTAGTGTCACAAAGCCTGCTGCGCCGCCCATACCCATCCCTTTGCCAAAGCCACCACCGGCTCCACCGGTGCCAAAGCCACCACTCGCGCCCAAGGCTCCGCCTCCCATCATTGCGCTCACGTCAGGCATGTCCAATGAGTCTGGCGGTGCTTCTGGCAAAGTGATCGCCGAGTTCATACTCGTGCTCACCAGCTTCTTCATCGGCATCGTCTTGTTGATCGAGCTGCGCTTCTTCTGCTGCACCTTGTGCTGCAAATCCGCACTGGCCTTCGCTCCCTGTGCCGTGCCGCCACCGGGCAGGAAATCCACCTGCTTGTCCATCACGCCGGTGCTGAATACGATGAACAGCGCCAGCACGCCGAGACCAGCGTGGACGAGAATACTCACCAGCAACGAGCTGGCACCCACCTTCCGCCACATCTGCACGAATTTGTTGG
>Ga0114970_10001647_pt1 | contig 16710 bp, 21 predicted proteins | sample M_140205_XF_Meta_FD_87030 | JGI IMG/M metagenome (GOLD analysis project Ga0114970, IMG submission 87030) | Freshwater microbial communities from Lake Montjoie, Canada to study carbon cycling - M_140205_XF_MetaG | ecosystem: Environmental > Aquatic > Freshwater > Lake | place: Lake Montjoie... | reverse complement strand
GGGGGTGGCGGTTGGCGGTTTGGGGGGAGCTTTGTGGGCTGGGGGTTAGGGTGCTGGGGATTAGGGGGCTGGGGAGATTTTTTGGATTTTGGCGATGACGCGTTGGGCGGTGGCGTTCCAGTCGGTGTCTTCGGGGTAGGGGGCGAAGACGGGTTTGCCGGTGGCGGGGTTATAGATGCGGCAGAAGAGGACTTGGTCGGTTTCGCCGGGTTCGACGGCGATCATGATGGGGAGGAGGAAGGCGTCGGTGGGGAGTTTGGCGAGGGTGTGGAGGAGGCCGTGGGCGAAGTGGGTATCGAGGCCGGATTGGATGGTGTAGAGGCGATCGGCGCGGAGGGTGAGATTGAGTTTGGGTTCGGAGCGACCGCGGAAGGATTTTTCTTCGATGTCGAGTTTTTCGATGTAGCCGGTGAGGGCGGTGAGTTCGATGGGTTCGTGTTGATTTTTGGAGTTATTCCAGAAATACCAAAGGCAATCGGGGTATTGTCGATTGGCGTAGATGAAGCGTGGTTTGGGTGGGGAGGAGAGGCCGAGGGTGGGGGAGGGTCGTGGGGAGCGGAGTTGATCGAGGATGGATTGGAGGAGGGCTTCGGTATTCATGGAAGGGAGATGGGCGGTGGTGGGGGAGGGTGGATGGGATGGGGGAGGGGGGAAGGGAGGGGGATTAGGCTTGGGGTTTGACGTAGATTCCGAGGAGAGGACGGGTGGAGGGGTTTGGGGAGAGGAAATCGCTGACGAAACCGAATTGGCTTCGGAATTCGACATGGCCGGCGCCGCCACCGCCGTAGACGATCACCGAGCCGATGGGAGCTTTGTAGGGATTTTTTTCGCGGACTTTGAGGAAGCCGTAGTCGGCAGTGAGTTCGGCGGCGGCTTCTTTGGCGTAGCCGGTTTTGGGGCGGGAATCGATGATATGAGCGGCGAGGAGGGCATCTTTGACGTAGTGCCAGCAGCGACCTGTGGAGTGGCCGTGGGCGCGGGCGGCGGCGATTTCGGCGGCGTGAACCATGCGGGCGTCGTATTTGAACTTAGAGGATTGGGGGCCGAAGAGGGAAATGGTTTTGACGTTGAGCTTTTGGGCGACGCTGGGTTGGTAGAGGGAGGAAGCGGGAATGGGATGGGGGCGGGAAGCGGTGGAGGATGAGAATTTCGTCTGGGAAGCGGAGGGGGATAGCTTCTTGGATGAGGAAGTAACTTGGGGTTTGGCCTTCGACTTTGCTTTGGCCTTCGACTTTGCTTTGGCCTTTGGCTTCGATTTGGCCTTCGACTTTGATTTGGAGGTGGAAGAAACCTTTGGCCGAGGGGAGGCGGCGGTGGTGGTTGGAGGGAGGAGGAGGCCTGTGAGGAGGCAGAGGGCGAGGAGGAATTTGGTGGGAAGCGGAAAGTTCAAGGTGGTGAGGATATGGGTGAGAGGGAGGAGGTCAAGGGATAAAAATGGGGGGTATTTGGGGGAAACTGAGGAGGTTGGAGTGGAATTGCTTTGCGTGAGGGGGTGAAGATTTGTGTAAGTGGAAGGCTTGCAACTTGAAACGCCATTGGGGGAATTGGAATGGATTGCGCCGGCTCGTCAGCGGCAGTTGGAGCGTTTTGGGTGGAGGACAGTGGGGGATGTGTTGGGACATTTTCCGAAGCGATATGAGGATCGGACGAGGTTTGATCGATTTCCGAGTGGGGAGAGTGGGGAGGCGATTTGTGTGTGTGGGACGGTGAAGCAGACGAGTTTGCGGAGGTTTCGAGGGTCGCAGAGGATGTTTGATGCGATATTGGAGGAGGATGATGCGCATGCGTTGAGCGTGCCGTTGGTGTGTCGGTGGTTTAATGCGTATTGGGTGGAGAAGGCGATTATTCAGGGGCAGCGGTTGGTGGTGTATGGGAAGCCGAAAGTGAGTGGGGGGAAGGTGGTGATTTCGCATCCTGAGTTTGAGGTGGTGGTGGAGGAGGCAGAGGGATCGATTCATTTGCAGAGGATCGTGCCGATTCATCGGGCGACCGAGGGCTTGACGCCGCGGATGATTCGGCAATTGGTGTGGGATCTTTTGGAGAAGGTGAATGGGCAGAGTGAGGAGGGGTTATTGCCGGGGTCATTGGATGCGACCTCGCGGATGTGGGCATTGAGGCAGATTCATTTTCCGGATTCGGGGGAGAGTTTGGGGGTGGCGCGGCGGCACTTGGTGTTGACGGAATTTTTTGCGATGCAGGTGGTGATTGCGGCGAAGCGGGTGGAGCAGGCTGGGCAAGATGGGGCGGCGCATTATGTGGGGAGGAAGTTAGTGGATCGGTTGCATGCGGGGTTGCCGTTTGGGTTAACGGGAGCGCAGGTGCGATCGATTGGGGAGATTGGGGATGATTTGGCGTTGGCGCGGCCGATGAACCGGTTGTTGCACGGGGATGTGGGGAGTGGGAAGACCTTAGTGGCGTTGAGTGCGATGTTGATGGCGGTGGAAGCTGGGTATCAGGCGGCGTTGATGGCGCCGACGCAGATATTGGCGGAGCAGCATTATTTGACGATGAGACGGCTGTGTGAGCCGTTGGGGGTGCGGGTGGGGTTGCGGACGGCGTCGAGGAGTGAGGAGAGTGGGGAGGTGGAGGTGGGGGGATTATTTGGGGTGGAGGAAGGGGAAGGAAAAGAGAAGGTGCCGGACATTTTGGTGGGGACGCATGCGTTACTCTATGAGGGGGTGGGGTTTGAGAGATTGGGGTTAGCGGTGATTGATGAGCAACATAAGTTTGGGGTAATGCAGAGGGCGCGATTGAAGGCGCAGGGGGTGACGCCGGATATTTTGGTGATGACGGCCACGCCGATTCCGCGGACATTGACGATGACGTTATACGGGGATTTGGATGTGAGCACCTTGGATGAGTTGCCGAAGAACCGGGGGAAGATTGTGACGGCGGCTCGTGATGTGGCGAAATTGCCTGAGGCGGTGAAATTTTTGCGGGAGCATTTGGAAGCTGGGAGGCAGGCATACATCGTGTATCCGCTGATTGATGAGTCGGAGAAAATGGAAGTGAAGGCGGCTGGGGTGGAGTTTAAGAAGTGGCAAGAGTTGTTGAAGCCGATGAGTTGTGGGCTATTGCATGGGCGGATTGGGCCTGAGGAGAAGGAGACGATTATGGAGGGATTTCGGTTAGGGACCACGCAGGTGTTGGTGGCGACCACGGTGATTGAGGTGGGGATTGATGTGCCGAATGCGAATTTGATGTTGATTGAGAATGCGGAGCGATTTGGGTTGGCGCAGTTGCATCAGTTGCGGGGCCGGGTAGGGCGAGGTGAGCACAAGAGTTACTGTATTTTGCTGCACTCGGGGAAAGTGACGGAAGAGGGGTTGGAGAAGTTGCGGATTTTGGAAGGGACGGGGGATGGGTTTAAGATTGCGGAGGCGGATTTGCGGAGGCGCGGGCCTGGGGATATTTTGGGGACGGCGCAGAGTGGGTTGGCGCCGTTGAAGTTAGGGGATTTGTTTACGGACGACGATTTGATGCGATTGGCGAGGAACGCGGCATTTTTGTTGTTTGAGCGGGACCCAAAATTGGAGGCAGTGGAGAATCTCAAGTATCGAAAGATTCTGGAGGAGGCGCAAAAGTTCATGCTTTCGCAGGTGAGCTAAGATGAGAAGGATCGGCTTTTTTTTGTTATTGGGGACCTTGGTGGGGCTGGGAATTTTTCGGTGGTATTGGGTGCGCGGGGGTGGGGAGAAGGGAGGGCTGGGGTACACGCCTGGCCGGGTCTTATTGAGCGGGGGGAAAACCTTGGAGACATTGAGTGCGATTGATGGGGAATACACGCGATTGGTGGGGGCGGTGGTGCCATCGGTGGTGAGTATTACCACCTCGCGAGCGGCGCCGATCGGCGATCCGCTGGAGCGATTTTTGAGGCGTCGAGGATCGAGAGAGGAGCAGGCGTCGGGGTCTGGGGTGATTGTTTCGGAGGAGGGGCATATTTTGACGAATCACCATGTGGTGGTGGGGATGGAAAAGATTGAGGTGGAGTTAACGGATGGGCGGCGATTTCCTGCGGAGTTGATTGGGACGGATGTGGGGACGGATATGGCGGTGGTGCGGATTCGGTCGAAGGGGTTGGTGGCGTTAGCGTTTGGGGATAGTGATGCGGTGAAAGTGGGGCAGATGGTTTGGGCGGTGGGGAATCCGTTTGGGTTGCAAGAGACAGTGACGCAGGGGATTATCAGTGCGAAGGGGAGGCGAGCGATGGCGGATAGTGGGGTGGAGTTTTTGCAAACGGATGCGGCGGTGAATCAGGGGAATTCTGGGGGGCCGTTATTGAATGTGCGGGGGGAGATTATTGGGATTAACAGCGCGATTTTTTCGACCTCGAAAGAGGGGGCGTGGTTGGGGATTAGCTTTGCGATTCCGTCGAATGTGGCGAGGCGGGCGTTGGAGAGTGTGTTGAGGACGGGTCGAATTGTCCGGGGATATTTGGGGGTGCAGATGATGGGGATGACGGCGGAGATGGGGGTTGCGTTGGGGTTGCCAGATGGTCGGGGGGTATTGGTGGTGGAGGTTTTGGGGGGATCACCGGCGGTGGTGGCGGGGTTACGAGCTGGGGATGTGATTCGGCGTTTTAACGGGGAAGCGGTGGGGGATATTTATGGGTTACGGGAGCGGTTGGCGCGGGTGGAGATTGGGAGCAAGGTGGAGCTGGGGATTTGGCGGGAGGGTGTGGAGAAGCGGATGCTGGTGGAGGTCTGGGAGGCGCCGGTGGAGAGGAAGTGAAGGGGAAGATTTAGAGGGGATCGAACTGGACGGAAGGGAGGTGATTGGTGGGGACGAGGCCACGGATGAATTCTTCGATGAAGGCGGAGGTTTCGGCTTCGGACCGGCCATTGGGCTTGAGATTTTCGGTGATGGTGGCGGCGACCGTGAGGTAGGCCCAGCGTTGATTATAGCCGAGGAAAAGGCGGTCGCGTTTGTCGATGAGCCAGCGATTGAAGTGGGAAGCGGTCATATCGGTTTGGCCGACGAACCAGTAATAATTGAGATTGGTGAGGGGGATTTGGCGGCCATCGGTGGTTTGGACATTTTTGATGACCGTGAGTTTTTTGGTGGGGAGACGTCCGCGATCGGGGATGGCGAGGCTGACGGAAGGGGAGTCGGCGAGAGACCAGCCTTGGGCGACGAGACAGCGTTCGGGGCGATGGATGCTGGTGTTCATGTCGTGGCCGGAGAGGACGATGGTGACGAAGAGTTGATCGCCGGAGTGGTTGGTGTAGGACTTGCGGGCGAACTCGGTGCCGGGGCCGAGGATGGTGACTTCGTTGTCGCCGATTTTCTCATCGACGCCTGTCCAGTCGCCGACGGTGGTGGGGAGTTCGAGGACAATGCCGAGGGGTTGGAAGAAGTATTTGGGCAGGAAAAAGACCGCGGACATTCCGAGTAAAACGACGAGGAGAACGAGGAGGCGTTTAGTAGTCATAGGAGATGGGATCGGCAGTTTTTTTGCCTTTGGCGGGGCGTTCGGGAGCGGCTGCTTGATCGAGGATTTTTTTCCAATCGGTGTTGAGGAGTTTGGAGAAACCGATCATGGCACCGACGGCGAAGGGGAAGAAAATGAAGCCTGAGTAATCATGATAAAGGCCACCGGCGATTTTTTCGTCGATGAAACGGGCGACGATGACCACGCTGAAGACGCGGCCGATATTACCGATGAGGGCGAAGACGACCGAGCCGGCAAAGATCGTCCATTGCTTCCAGGTTTCGGCGACATTGAAATGGACGTAGAGGGCGCTGAGGGTGATCATGGCCATGAGGGAGCGGATGCCGCTGCAGCCTTCGGCGATATCGAAGTTGAAGCTTCCATCGACGGCGCGGAGGGTGGTGCCGACGGTTTGGATGTGAACGCCGATGAGTGAGGAGAGGAATTTGACGGAAGCGGAGACGAGTAATTGGAGGCCGACCGTGCCTTGGACGAGGCCCCCGACGGGGACCATGAAGAGCATAAAGAGGCAGGGGAAAATGAAGATGCGGGCGACGGATGTGCCCCAGAGAAAGAAGGCGGCACCGAAGACGATCACGGGGAAGGCGACCACGGCGGTGCGGGCATCGATCATCCGGACAGCGGCGACGAAGAGGCCGACGCCGGCGACGAGGAAGAGGAGGCCGAGGTTGCTGGGTTGTTTGGGGGCGGCGCGGAGGGCCTCGCGATGATACCAGAGGAGGAAGGCGGTGATGGGGAGGATGAGCCAGGAGTGTTCCTGATTATTTTCGGAGTTCCAGGCGCGGCTGGCCCAGAGGGCGGTGGTTTCGAGGCCATTTCTGAAGGCGTAATAGAAGCCGAAGAAATAGACCATCGTGGCGGCGGAGGCGAGGAGGAGGAGGGATTCGAGGGGGTGAGTGGTCACCCAGCGGGCGAGGAGGCGGAGGGACTGGGAGAGAGTGAGGGGTGGGGGTAATTCTTCGGTGGAAGGTTTAGCTTGAGGAGTCATAGCGAGTGGAAAAGAGTAGGAAGACTTGAGCAGTTTGCAAACCAGAGAAGCAAGGAGAACGCCTTGATCGTTTTGAGAAACATTGGCGAGGTTTCTGCTTTGATCGGCTGAAGTTTGAGCAAAATACTGATGAAAATTACACGATTTAACGTTTTGGGGGTCGCGCTGAGTGCGATGAACCTTGGGGTGGCGACCGAGGCGATTTTGGAAGCGGTGAAGATGAAGCGGAAGGGTTACGTGTGTGTGACTGGGGTGCATGGGGTGACGGAAGCGCAAGGGGATGAGGGATTTAGGAGGATTTTGAATCGGGCATTTTTGAATACGACGGATGGGATGCCTTTGGTGTGGTTGGGGAAGCGGGAGGTGGGCGGTTGGGTGGATCGGGTGTATGGGCCCGACTTGATGTTGGAGGTTTTTGGGGCGACGCAGGGGACGGAGTGTCGGCATTTTTTTTACGGGGGCGGGCCTGGGGTGGCGGAGGAATTGGCGATGAAATTGGAGGGGAGGTTTCCTGGGGTGAAGATTTGTGGGACGTATTGCCCGCCGTTTCGGCCCTTGAATGGGGAGGAGGAGGCGGGGTTGATTCGGATGATTGAGGAGAAGCAGCCGGACATTATCTGGGTGGGGTTGAGCACGCCGAAGCAGGAGCGATTTATGGCGGAGTATTTGCCGAAACTGGCGACGACTTTGATGTTTGGGGTGGGAGCGGCCTTTGACTTTCATTCGGGCCGGGTTCGGCAGGCGCCGCGGTGGATTCAGCGATCGGGGTTGGAGTGGTTGTATCGATTGATCTCGGAGCCTCGGCGGTTGGCGCGACGTTATTTAGTGAACAATCCGCTCTTTGTGTGGCGGATTAGCGGGCAGATTTTTGGGTGGAAGAAATATCCACTTGAAGCGGGTGATTCTTTGGAGAAAGTGACCCCCCTTGAAGATTTTTAACCATTAACCAAACCTAATTATGAAAAAAATACTCGTGTGCGGAGCTGGCGGATTTATTGGCGGACATTTGGTGGCGGATCTACGTCGTCAAGGGTTTACGAACATCCGGGCGGTGGATCAGAAGCCATTTGAGGCGTGGTATCAGCGGTTTGACGATGTGGAGAATTTGCATTTGGACCTCTCGCGATTGGAGGCCTGTGAGCAGTCGGTGGAGGGGTGTGATGTGGTTTATAATTTGGCGGCGGACATGGGGGGGATGGGATTTATTGAGTTAAACAAAGCGCTCTGCATGTTGACGGTTTTGATTAACACGCACCTCTTGATGGCGTCGCGGAAGTTTGGGGTGGAGCGATATTTCTTTGCTTCGAGCGCCTGCGTTTACAACGGGGACAAGCAAAAAGATCCGAATGTGACGGCGTTGACGGAGGCGGATGCGTATCCCGCTTTACCTGAGGATGGGTATGGATGGGAGAAGCTGTTTAGCGAGCGGATGTGTCGGCATTTTCGGGAGGATTTTGGGATTCAGACGCGAGCGGCGCGGTATCACAATGTCTATGGGCCGAACGGGACTTATGATGGGGGTCGGGAAAAGGCACCGGCGGCGGTTTGTCGGAAGATCATTGCGGCGAAGTTGAGTGGGAAGCATCAGATTGAGATTTGGGGTGAGGGGAATCAGACGCGGAGCTTTATGTATATCGACGACTGCGTGAAGGGGACGCAGATGCTTTTGAAGAGTGATTTTGTGGAGCCGATCAATATTGGGAGCAGTGAGATGGTCTCGATCAATCAATTGGTGGATGTGGTCGAGGAGATTGCGGGGATTCGGTTGGAGCGGAGTTACAAGCTGGATGCTCCGAAGGGGGTAAACGGGCGGAACTCGGATAACACCTTGATTCAGAGTGTTTTTGGTTGGGAGCCGAGCATTAAATTGCGGGCGGGCTTGGAGTTGACCTATGCGTGGATTTACGACGAGATGATCCGGGAGCGGGCGCTTGGCGGGCCTTCGGTGGTCAATCGTTTTTAGGGACGAGCTGGGGGGTGGTGGAGTGGGGAATTTTTTCCGATGAAGCAGCGGAGGACGGTGCTGGTCGCGCCGTCTTCTGCTGCGGATGAGCGGGGAAATTTTGGTTGGGGTGAGGGCGGAAGTTATTGAGCGGAGCGGAGATAGGCGACGAGGTCGGCGAGTTGGGCTGGGGTGAAGATGCCGTCGTAGCCTGGGGGCATGAGGGAGGTGGCGGCGGGTTGGAAAGAGAGGACCTCGTGGCGGGGGAAGTGGGAGTCGATGCCGGGAGCGGTGGTGATGACCACTTCATCGGCGTCGTCTTTTTTGAGGAGGCCGAGAGCTTCGGTGGATTTAGTTTTGACGAGGATGGGTTCGTAGCTTCGGACGAAACTGGCGCTGGGAAAGGAGATGGCTTCGTAGAGATCGCGGGTGGTGCGGATGGCGCCGACTTTGGTGAGATCGGGGCCGAAAATGCCCCCGACGCCGCCGATGGCGTGGCAGGTGGTGCAGAGGGATTTTGGGTTGAGGAAAAGTTCTTTCCCGCGCTGGGGATCGCCGGTGGAGCTGGTGGTGAGGAGGGTATCGAGGCGGGCGCGTTGGAGGGTGAGGGTGGAGGCATCTGGGCCTGGGGCGGCGGGTTCGATGGGGATGGGTTTGAAGGTGGGGTTGGGTTTTGCGGAGCGGAGATTGGCGAGCATTTCGCGGGCGATTTGGCCGGGGCCGGTGGGGGCGTTGGTCAGGGCGGTGGGATCGTTGATTTGGAAGAGGGCGTAAGCGACGGAGTGTTCGAGGAAACGGTCGTTGGCGGTATTGGTGGCGAGGAGAGGGGGGATGGCGCGTTTGTCGCCGATGCGGCCGAGGGCTTCGGCGGCGGCACGGCGGGTAGGGAGATCGGGATCGACGAGGAGAGGGAGGAGGGAATCGGTGGCGGAGGAGTCGCGATGGAGAGCGGCGATGAGGGCGGCGGCGGTGCGGAGTGGGGGTTCTTTTTGGGAGAAAGCGAGATGGGTGGAGGCGGTGGCGAGTTTGGTGGGGATGCGGGAGAGGGACCAGAGGGCGTCGAGGCGTTGGGAGAGCGGGGTGGAGGGGTTAGTGAAGGAGGCGGTCAGAGAGGGGATGGATGAGTCGTTGAGGGGGGATGGGATGGGGGGATTGGAGTTGGGTTGGGAGGGCTTTGGCAGGGGGAGCGGGTTGGTTTGTTTGATACGATAGATGGCGCCGAGTACTTGGGGTTTAACGAGTTGGGAGGTTGGGCAACAGATTTTATACCAGCCGCCGGTATCGGCGACGAGGAGCGAACCTGATTGGCTGGGGTCTTCGATGACATCGGTGGGGTGGAAGTCGGTTTGGTCGCTGGAGAGGAGATCGCTATCGGTGGTGCGGAAGGTGGCGCCGTCTGGGGTGAGGAGATGGCGGGTGACTTTGCGGAGGTTGAAATTGGTGGCGAAAAGATTGTTCTGCCAATCGGCGGGCCAGTGGGAGAGGCGAGCGAATTCGAGGCCGCAGGCGGCGGCGGGTCCGAGCTGGGTCATCACGGGCATGAGGGGGCCGGTGCGTGGGTGGCCTTTGAGGGAGCGATGTTCTTTGCCCCAGACGCCACCGTAGACGGCGTGGAAGATGCCGTCGCGTTTTCCGTTGGCGGGATTTTGGAGGAAAGTGCCACAGAGGAAGCGTTCGCCGGTGGGGGAGAAGACGACATCGACGGGGTTGTCCATGCCGGCGGTGATCACGGGTTCGAAGTCGGAGCCATCGGGGCGCATGCGATAGAGGTGGGAGGCGCTGCTGGTGAAAGTGCGACCATTGCCGAGGGTGTGGTGTTGTTCGGCGAAACCGCCTTTGCACCAATAGATGAAGCCATCGGGACCGGCGTAGGGGCCGTGGAGATCGTTGGCGCAACCGGTGAGGGTTTTGCCATCGAACCAGAGGACGCGTTGGTCGGCCACGCCATCGCCGTCGGTATCGGTGAGTTTCCAGATGTGAGGTGGAGCGGAGACGTAGAGGGAGCCATCGAGCCAGAGCGTGCCTTCTGGGAGCATGATTTTGTCGGCGAAGACCGTGCTTTTGTCGAAGATGCCGTCGCCGTTGGTATCGGTGAGGCGGACGATGCGGTGGGGTTTATCGGCGAGTTGTTTTTCGACCTTCTCGTTGGAGCCTGAGCTATCGCCGACGTAGAGTTCGCCATGGTTGCCGAAAGCCATGGTGATGGGGCGATCGACGAGGGGCGGGGCGGCGACGAGTTCTACGGTGAGGCCATCGGGGAGGGTGAAAGAGTGGAGACCGATTTTGACTTCGGCGGCGTGAGATATGGAGAAACAGAGAAGAGAAAGAGAAAGGAGCCGCATGGGGGAATGAGAATGGAGGGACGGGAGTGGGGCAAGCGGAAATATGTTGGAGAGTCAATCCGCCGGCAGATGGGAGCGCGTTGGGGGGCTGTGGGGACGGGTTAGCGTTCGGCGATGGGGAGGACGGGTTTTCCTTGGGGAGCGCCCGTGTATTGGCTGAGGGGGCGGAAGAGGCGATTATCGGCGAGCTGTTCGAGGATGTGGGCGGTCCAGCCGCTCATCCGAGAGATGGCGAAGATGGGGGTGAAGAGATCGGTGGGGATGCCGAGGGAATAATAGACGGTAGCGCTATAGAAATCGACATTCGCGTTCAGGCCTTTTTGTTCCTTCATGATGGAGGCGATGCGTTCGCTCATTTGGATCCATTTGGCGTCACCGAGTTCATTGCTGAGCTTGATGGCCATGGCTTTGAGGTGGGGGGCGCGAGGGTCGAGGACTTTGTAGACGCGGTGTCCGATGCCCATGATTTTTTTCTTTTGGGCGAGGGCGTCTTCGATCCACTGGTCGACCTGATCGAGGGAGCCGATTTCTTGGAGCATGTGAATGACGCCTTCGTTGGCGCCGCCGTGGAGAGGGCCTTTGAGGGCACCGATGGCGGCGCTGACGGCGGAATACATATCGCTGAGCGTGCTGGCGACGACGCGGCCGGTGAAGGTGCTGGCGTTGAAGCCATGTTCGGCGTGGAGGACGTAGGCGACATCGAGGGTTTGGACGGCTTCGGTGCCTGGTTCTTGGCCGGTCATGAGCCAGAGGAAGTGGGCGGCTTCACCGAGATCTTTGCGGATGGGGGTGAGGGATTGGCCGGTGCGGGAGCGATGAAAATAAGCGGCGATGATGCCGATTTGGGCGACGAGTTTGATGGCAATGGCTTGGCTATCAGACATTTCGAGATCGTGGCGACCGGTGGGGTAGCAGCCGAGCATACTGACGGCGGTGCGCATGATATCGATGGGGGCGGCGGTTTTGGGGGCGGAGACGATGAAATCGATGACGCCTTGGGGGAGCTCACGTTCGGCGCGGAGAGCGGTGGTGAGTTTTTCGAGTTCGCGGGTGGTTGGGAGTCGATTATGCCAGAGGAGATGAACCACTTCTTCGTAGCTGACTTTTCCTGCTAAGTCATTGATATCGTAGCCGCAATAGATGAGTTGGCCGATGTCCCCGCGGACATCGCCGATGCGGGTTTCAGCGGCAATGATGCCTTCGAGTCCTCGTGAAATAACGGCCATGGAATGGATGAGTGAAGAGTTAAGGTTGAGAGTGGAAAGTGAGGTCTGGCAGTGGGGGTGATGTCAGTGGATTAAAAATGAAGAAACCGAGAGAAAATGTACGCCAGTGGAGGATGGTCGCAAGTTTGAAGCGAGGAAAAGTGCGGAAAGCGGGAGCGAGTTGGGGCTCGCGAGCGGTGGAGAGGGTTAGGCTTTGCCCCAATGGCGGAGGAGCGTATCGGCCATGACGGAGGGGGTTTCGGCGATGGCGACGCCGGCGGCTTTGAGGGCGTCGATTTTGCCAGCGGCGGTGCCTTTTCCGCCGGAGACGATGGCGCCTGCGTGGCCCATGCGGCGTCCTGGAGGAGCGGTGGCGCCGGCGATGAAGGCGGCGATGGGTTTTTTGCAATGGGCGGCGATCCAGGCGGCGGCTTCTTCTTCGGCTTCGCCGCCGATTTCGCCGATCATGATGATGGCTTCGGTTTCTGGGTCATCGTTGAACATTTTCAAGACATCGGTGTGATTGGTGCCGTTGACGGGATCGCCCCCGATGCCGACGCAAGTGCTTTGGCCGAAGCCACGAGTGGTCAATTGCCAGACGGCTTCGTAGGTGAGCGTGCCGCTCCTGGAGACGACGCCGACGTTGCCTTTTTTGTGGATGTAGCCTGGGGCGATGCCGATGCGGCAGCCGCCGTGCGAATGGTCGCCCGTGCCTGGGGTGACGATGCCGGGGCAGTTCGGGCCGATCAGGCGGGTCGAGGCACCTTGCATGGCGTATTTGACGCGGATCATGTCATTGACGGGGATGCCTTCCGTGATGGCGACGGCGAGATCGAGGCGGGCATCGACGCATTCGAGGATGGCGTCGGCGGCGAAGGGTGGAGGGACAAAGATGGTGCTGACCGTGGCGCCGGTTTCGCGGGCGGCTTCGGCGACGGTGTCGAAGATGGGGACGCGATGGGAGCCGTGTTCGAAGATTTGGCCACCTTTTCCTGGGGTGACGCCGGCGACGAGTTGGGTGCCGTAGTCGAGGGAGAGGCGAGCGTGGCGGGAGCCGAAGTCACCGGTGATGCCTTGGATGAGGATTCGGGTGGTTGGAGAGACGAGAATAGCCATGAGAGAAGGGTGATCGGAGTGGAGAAAAAGGGTTAAGCGGCTTGGACAGCGGCGACGATTTTTTGGGCGGCATCGGCGAGGTCGTTGGCGGCGATGACGTCGAGGCCACTGGAGGCGAGGGTGGCTTTTCCGTTGTCGACATTATTGCCTTCGAGGCGGACGACGAGGGGGATGGAGAGGCCGGTTTCTTTGGCGGCGGCGAGGATGCCGTGAGCGATGGTATCGCAGTCCATGATTCCGCCGAAGATATTGACGAGGATGCCTTTAACGCGGGGGTCGGTGAGGATAATTTTGAAGGCAGCGGTGACTTGTTCTTTGGTGGCACCGCCGCCGACATCGAGGAAATTTGCGGGGAGACCGCCGGCGTGTTGGATGATGTCCATGGTGGCCATGGCGAGGCCGGCGCCGTTGACGAGGCAGGCGATATTGCCATCGAGCCCGATGTAACTGAGATTGAATTCGGAGGCGGCGACTTCGCGTGGGTCTTCTTCGGAGCGGTCGCGGAGGGCGACGACTTCGGGTTGGCGGTAGAGGGCGTTGTCGTCGAAATTGAATTTGGCGTCGAGGGCGAGGAGATCCCCGTTATTGGTGACGACGAGGGGATTGACTTCGATTTGGGAGCAATCGCGGGCGATGAAGAGTTTAAAGAGAGCGGAGAAGAGTTTGGAGGCGGCGTTAATTTGGGGGCCCTTGAGGCCGAGGGATTTGGCGAGTTTGCGAGTTTGGAAGGGTTGGAGGCCGAGGATGGGGTGGATGGATTCGCGGAAGATTTTTTCTGGGGTGTGTTCGGCGACGTATTCGATGTCCATGCCGCCGGCGGTGCTGGCGATGACGATGGGAGCGCTGGTGGCGCGATCGACGAGAATGGCGAAGTAGAGTTCGCGGGCGATGGTGGCGGGTTCGGCGATGAGGACTTTGGAGACGAGTTTTCCTTCGGGGCCAGTTTGGTGGGTGACGAGGGTTTGGCCGAGCATGGCGGCGGCGAGTTCGCGGACGCGATCGACGGAAGTGGCCATATGGACACCGCCTTGGAAGCCGCTGGTGAAAGTGCCTTTTCCGCGGCCGCCCGCGTGGATTTGGGCTTTGACCATGAACTCTGTGGTGCCGAGGTTAGCGGCGATGTTGGCGGCTTCATCGGGGGTATGGGCGACCGCGCTGCGGGTGGTAGCGACGCCGAATTTTTCGAAGAGTTCGCGGGCTTGATATTCGTGAATGTTCATAAAAAAGTGGCGAGGCAGGAGTGGGATTAACGGAGTAAAGCTGGGTTTAAAAAGTGGTAGATTTGGAGGCTAAAAGGGTGAAGTTTCAGCCGAGAGATTGCGAGGGCACTTTAGTTTTTGGCGAAGTGCACAGTGAAGGAGTATGAAACTGGAATGAGCGAAAACAAAGGAGTTTTTCAGCATGGGCTGAAGATGGAGATTTTCTGCGGAAGGGTGGAGACCCTGTGGGGGTGGAGATTAGTGGCCCGCGCCGACGTATTCGGCGGAGTAGGTATCGAACTGAGCGGTGGAGCCGACGGTGGGGGTGGATTGGACATCGTAGACTTGATTGCCGACGATTTGACCTGACTGGGTGTCCCAGACCATCACGGCTTTTTTTGCTTGGGGGGAAGTGTTTTCGTCTTTGAGGGTATCGACGGCGAGGTAGCGGAGATTTTTTTGTTTGAGGGCGCGTTTTTTTTGAGGGGCGAGAGAGCCGTAGTAGAGGCGGGCGCGTTCTTCGGCGAGGTGGCGTTGGCGTTCGGAGGCTTGATGTTTGGCGATGATGTAAGTGGCGAGGCCGACGGCGGCTCCGGTGGCGGCGCCGATGGCGATGGACTGGCCAACGGAGGCACCGGCGACGCTGGCGATGGAGCCGGCGAGGATGCCGGCGCCGCTTCCGTAGGCGGCGGCATTTTCGCCTGGGGTGAGATTGGCGCAGCTGGAGGCGAAGATGGCGATCGAGGTAGCGATGGCGATTTGGGGAAGGGCTTTATTTTTCACAGGAGGTTTTTAGGTGAAGGGTGATGGTTTTTTCAAGGGATTCTCTGGGAATCAATGAGGGGTGAAGGGGAGATGATATTTTAGGCACCAAGCGGTGGCGCGTTGGTCTCCGGCTTCGGCGGAGCGACGGAACCAGATTTTGGATTCGAGTTCATTTTTGGCGGTACCGAGGCCTTCGTTGAGACATTGGGCGAAGTTAAACATGGAGGGTGGATCATCGGCGCGGGCTCCTTTTTCGAAGAGTTCGGCGGCTTTTTTGGGGTTGGGGGCAGGGACGCCGCGGCCTGTCATGTAGAGGACGCCGAGATTGCCGATGCTGGCGGGGTTGCCGCGGTCGGCGGCTTGGGTGAAGAGGCGGAAGGCTTCGTCGAAGTTCAGGGGGACGCCGGTGGCGTGGGCGTAGCAATCGCCGAGGAGATCGGTGGCGCGGGTGTCGCCGGCGTCGGAGGCTTGTTGGATGAGTTGGATGGCGAGGGGGAGATTTTTTGCGGGGACGCCGCGACCTGTGAGGTAGGCTCGACCGAGGCCGAAAGTGGCGCTGGGGTCGCCTTGGTCGGCGCCTGTTTGGAAGAATTTCACGGCTTCTTCGGGATGGGGTTTTTTGCCGGGGAACCCCCGTTCGGTGATGAAGCCGAGGACGGCGAAGGAGGGGATATGTCCGATGGCGGTGGCGGCGGTATACCACTGGAAAGCGGCGGGGGGATCGGTGAGCCGGAGTTGATCGGCGAGGAGAAGAGTGGCGGAGAGGATTTTCTGATCAGCGGCTTCGGTGATCAGGGAGCGGAGAGAGTTGAATTCACTGGTGGAGAGTGGTTTGGGGCGATGTCGGAGTTGATCGAGAAGTGATTCGAGATGATTTTTTCCAACGCCCGAATCGGGAAAGTCTCTGGCGATGGCGAGCCAAGCGGTGATGGCGGCGGCGGGGTCGTCGGCGGGGTTGATTTCTTCGGCCTCGGCGGTTCTGGCTTTGAGGAGGTCGTGGGTGATGGGGGGGATGGGAGGGAGAATTTGGGGAGGATCTGGTGGTGATTCTGAGGGAAGTGGGGTGGTGATTTCTGGGGCTGGAGATTGGCGGGGAGAGTGTTGGTCGGAGAAAAAGTAGCCAGCGAAGCCGAGGAGAAGGGCGGTGGCGATGGCGAAGGGGAGGAGGTGGCGTTTTGGGGGAGTGGGAGTGGGAGAGAGAGGGGAGGCGGGTAATTTTGGGGAGGGGAAGGGGGTTGGGGCTGAGGGGGTTGGGGATATTTGGGGTGGGTGGAGGGCGTTACAGAAGTCGAGGGCGGAGGGGAAGGAGATGTGGGGATCGAGGGCAATGCGGAGGGAATCGTTGCCTTGTTCGGAGAGGGCGGAGATGGGGGTATAGAGGGTGGAGTTGGAGTGAGGAGGGGAACCGCCGAGGAGTTCGTAGGCGAGGTGGGCGAGTTCTTGGATGAGGCGAGGGCGAGTGGTGGGTGGGGAAAGGGGGGAGTGAAGGGGGGTGGCGACGACGGTTTGGTTGCTGGGGAGGTTTGGGGTGGAGGAGGAAGAGAGGGGGAGATGGAGGGGATCGATTTTGACGATAAACTCTGGCCAGGTGGGGAGTGGGGAGGAGCGGAGGTGGAGGGTTTCGGTGGTGGTGGGGAAGTCGAGGAGAGTCTGGAGGAGAGAAAGGTGGAAGGTGGGGAGGTTTGGGGTGAAAGGGTGATC
>Ga0114970_10001645_pt1 | contig 16717 bp, 10 predicted proteins | sample M_140205_XF_Meta_FD_87030 | JGI IMG/M metagenome (GOLD analysis project Ga0114970, IMG submission 87030) | Freshwater microbial communities from Lake Montjoie, Canada to study carbon cycling - M_140205_XF_MetaG | ecosystem: Environmental > Aquatic > Freshwater > Lake | place: Lake Montjoie... | reverse complement strand
GGTTGTAGGAAAACAGGCCGACCTTGGTGCTCTCATACCACGCGGTGCGATAGGGATAGTCGCGATCACCGAGCGGTTTGAAATGTTCGCCGTCGAGACTGTAGAACATGGTGCCTTTGTAGTGACGGTGCTCGAGCTTCAACCAAATGGCGTCTTGTTTGAGTTCGGGACCATCGGTGAATGCGCCGGGTCCGGAAGTGGCGGTGCCTTTGGCGAAGCGGATGCGTTTGATGCCGCCCTCATTGGCGACTCCGATCCAGGTATAGTCATCGATCATCGTGCAGAGACCGGCGCGTTGGCCGTCGATCATGTTCGTGGTGTCGAGCTTCGTGACGATATCGGACTCGGCTCCGTAGAGGCGCTGGACGAGTGTGTTGTAGGCAAAGAGAAGATGGTCATCGCGATAGTTGACCTTCGTTCGGCCAAACTGCGAAACACCGCCCTGGGTATTCAGATGCCGCGCCGTCAATCGAAGGTGTCCCGGCCTCGCGGTGAGCGACCAGTGCGAGTCGTCGGGATCGTGATTCCATGCCCACTGACCGCCGAGAGTAACCGCATCAAATTCATCGGAGGGATCCGCCGCGTTGATGGGTTGAACCGGCAGCGCGGGTTTCGCGTAAGGCTCGGAGAGACCCACGGGTTTGCCGATGCCATCGCCATCGGAGTCCACGCCGATCCACGGCCAGCCGTCCGCCGTCCAGCCCGCGGGTTCCAGATAAAGGCGGCGGCCATAGGTGGCGAAGAGGTTGTAGTCGTGATGCAGGAAGGCCCAGTGGTCGCCACTGACCTCGACAAGCGAACCCTGCGCGGCATTGATGTCGGCCTTGCCTGCGTGGAATATCTTCCGGCTCTCATACGGTCCGTAGAGCGACTTGGAGCGATAGACATACTGCGCCTTGTCCTTGTTCTTACCGGTGGAGGCAACGGAGATGTAGTAGAAGCCGTTGCGCTTGAAAACCTGCGGTCCCTTTGGCGGGATGTCATCAATCAAGACCGTGCCTTGGTCCACGATGGCATTAAAGGTGTCGTTCAATCGGTAGATCCGCAGCGCTCCCGGATTGCCCAGCAGGAACAAGTAACCTTTGCCATCATCATCCCAAAACGGACACGGATCTTCGAAGTCGCCCACGATCTTCTCCGATAGGCTCACCGGCTCACTCCACGGGCCTTCCGGCGCAGCGGCCTTGCAGACAAATCCACGGTATTTCGTGCTCCAGTTGAACATGTAATACGTGCCACGGAAGAACCCCACCTCGCCATCCTGCGAACCAGCGGAACACGCCTTGCCAGGGAACGTGAAGTCCGCATGCACACCACCGAGGCGCGAGTAGATGCGGCCTGCGTGCGTCCAGTTCACAAGGTCCTTCGACGCCAGCAACGGCATGCCCATGAAGTGATGCGAGGCGCAGGTGAGATAGAAAGTATCGCCCGCCTTGAACACACATGGGTTGTTGTAGTCCGCCCACAAAATGGGATTGCGACAAGTGCCGTCTCCTTGATCGCCCCACGCGGGTTTGGCGGCAGGCTCAGCAGCGTGCAGCGCGGCTATTGGTGCTAGCAGCAGGGCGGCGAGAAGTGGGAGGGTGTGTTTCATTAAGTTGTTCCAGACGATGATTCCACAACGCGGATTCACGTTAGCTTTTGCAACCTCACTTCTTCAGCAGCGCCTCCACCACTGGCTTCAGCTTGGCTGCGAAAACTTCATAACCTGCGGGTCCAAGGTGTAGGTGCTTGTCGGAATACAGCTCCGACTTCAGCGGGCCTTCGGTGTTGTTGAAGTCGCTCCACAGATCGAGAACTCTAATGTTCGCATCGGCATCGAGTTTGAGGGTGTCGAGCAGCGCGTTGATGTTCACGACTTGTTTGCCGACCTCCTTACTGGGATCAAAGGCAGGAAGGATCTTCACGAGCACGATCTGCGACTGCGGGCAGCGGAGGCGGAGGTTCTCGATGCAGAGCTTAATGCCGTGGACGGCGGCGGTGACGGGGACACCGTTGGCTTGCATGAGCGGGGCGTTGTTCACACCGATCATGAGCACGATCACTTTGGGCGATGCGCCATCGAGCGCGCCGTGATCGAGTCGCCAGAGGATGTGCTCCATGCGATCTCCGCCGATGCCGAGGTTCTCGGTTTTCTTGTCGTTGAAGTGTTTTTGCCACGCAGCATTGAAGGGTGCGCCATCCCAGCCACCGCCCCAGCCTTGCGTGATGCTGTCGCCGATAAGCGCGATGTCGATGCTGCCCGCGGCCTTTACCTTCTCGATGCATGTGGAGTGATGCTTGAGCCAGTCGTTCCCGGTGCTGCCGTCCTTCGGAGTCCAATGGCCCGCGGTGGGTGTGACGAACCACATGTCTGGCTGATGCTTTTGCGCTTCATGCCCAGGCTTGCGGAAGTATTCGCCCTTCGTGACCCAATCAATTTCGGCTTGGGTCAACGGCCAGCCGGTGAGCTGCGGGTCGAGTTTGCCGTCGTTGTAGGGCGCATAGGGATAGAGGAGCGATTTGCCATCGGTCGTCTTTGGCGTTGGCTTGAGCAGCGCTGCGCTCGGAGATGTGTTTGAATTCGTTGGTGATGCAGTTGGTGAAGTCGCAGCAGGACTCGTAGCACCTGTCTTCTTCGCCGGGATGATCACATCTCCGCCGAGGCCTTTGCCGCCGATAAACTTGTCGAGCAGTGGCTTCAAGCGCTCGGCATACACGGCGTAGCCTTCGAGTGAGAGATGGATGTTGTCTGGCACGAAGAGCGGCTTTTTGATGCTGCCATCGGCGTGGGTGAAATCACTCCAGAGATCCAGCACATGCACCTTCGGGTCGCTGTCTAGCTTCAGCGTATCGAGCACGGCATTGGTCTTCTTGATGTTCTCGTAGAAGTCGTTGCTGGGAGCGTGACAAGGTAGGATTTTGGCGGCGATGACCTCCGCGTTGGGGAATTTCTCACGCACATTCGTCACGCACATCTGCGCTCCTTTTGCCGCCGCCTCCACACCGGTCTCGGGCGCGAAGAACATGTTGTTGTTGCCGATCATCACGATCACGACCTTCGGCTGCAAGCCATCCACACCGCCGTGATCGAGCCGCCACAGAACATTCTGCGCCTTATCGCCGCCGATGCCGATGTTGATCGTCTTGTAGTTCGCGAAATGTTTCTTCCACGACTCATTGAGCACGCCTTTGTCCAGCGGACTGCCCCATTGCTGCGTGATGCTATCGCCCACGAGCAATACATCGCATGGCCCCGGATTCGCCTTCACATAATCGACGAGTTTCTCATGCGTATCGAGCCACGACGTGCCGCCCCAATTTCCCGCTGAAGGCGTGACCGGCCACATGGGGGGCAAATGCTTATGCACCTCTGATCCTGGGCGACGCTCAAACTCTGGCTTCAATACATACGCCCGCTCCTCTGCTGAGAGCGGCCAGCCGGTCTTTTGTGGCTCGGCGGTGATGTGGGGATAGTCGAGGGAGCGAGAAGTGCTGAGGGCAAAGAGTAAAAGAAGAAAGGTTGGGTGCATAGCTTGGTTTCAATATTACGGATAGGTGGCTTGGAACTCGACATGCGAATTCGCCATTCACCGCTGCACGATGCGCACAGGCAAGTTCGGCTGCGTTTTGAGCGTGAGTTGCACGTCATCGGCGAAGAGTGATTCGAGTTTTGCGGGACGAAGATTCGGACGTGCCGCGATCTGGATGACGGCGAAGTCGGCTTCTGCAGGCACGAGAGATTTGGCCGTCAAAGTGCGCGTCCCTTTGGCATCCGTGCCGAGCGTGGTGACTTGGGCGCTGCCGCTGGCGAGCGTGTCGGTAATGCTCTGCGGCCAGGATTGATGCAGGCTAGTGGGATCACCTTTGAAGAGGTAGAGTTGGCAGAAAAAGGTGACCGATGGCTTCGTGTTGCGAGGGCGTGCGTCGAGGAAGCTGGCGCTGAGTTCGAGCACCGAGTCGCCTTTTTGACTCAGCGAGTGGCGCAGCGGACGGAGGTCAACGAGTTGGAAGATATCGCAGGACACAGCTTGAGCGTTCGGATCGTTCGAATCGCTGCCGGTGGCGATGAAGCGGAGCTTGCCATCGAAGATGGCGGCTTCATCGCCACTCCAGACGCCGGCTTCAGTTGGGAAACCAGATGCGAGTTGCTTCTCCTCGAAACTCCCATTGATGAGGGAGAAAAGGCGCTCTGTCGTGGCCTTTGGCGATGAGACGGCCCAGACGATGGACGCACTGAAAAGGCCGATGACGAGGCCTGCGGCCATGGAGGCAATGGGGCGGGTGACCCAAGTGAAACGGGCACTCTTGCCTGTTATGAGGGAAGCACAGACAGGAGTGTCTGTGTCACGACGGAACGCTTCCTGACGAAAACGATCATGTAGAGACATGGAGCGCACCTGTGCCTCGGCGAAGAGTTGACGTTTCGTGGGATCAGCGAGCATCGCTTGCTCCATCGCGGTTGTCTCATCGGCAGAGAGAGCGCCGTCTTGATAGCGCATGAGTTTTTCAGTGAAGTCGATGTCGCTCATGAGGAAGTCTCGTTTTGAATTTGAATGCGCATGCAGTCGCCCAGCGTTTTGTGCAGACGAGCAAGGGCTTGATAAACAGTCTCGATCTTGCGCCCCATGATCGCGGCCACGTCGGTGCAGTTGCGCCGCTCGAAGTAGCGCAAACGCAGCAGTTCACGATTGTTCGGTGTGACTTGATCGATGCAATGCCCCAGCGCCTCCTGCATCTCGTCAGCCTTATCTTGTTCCGGCCATTCCGCAGCCAAAACAGCGAGCATTTCATCGCTAAGGCCGACGTAGCGACCATCGCGAGCCCGCAATATGTCGATGGCGCGATTCTTGCCCGACAGACGTGCCCAATTCATGACATGTGCTGCGGTTTCAAACTCAGCCGCACGGCCAACAGCCTTCACACACACCTCCTGAAACACATCCTCTGCGAGATGAAAATCCCGCGTTACACTGGCAATGAATGCCGTGAGAGGCAGGCGTTCGGCCAGTAACGTGGCAGCGATGTTTTCAGGGGTGAGCATGCGTTTTATAGACTACGGATAACCTCACAAAACTCGACATTCGATTTGTGCCACCCTCCAGTGGGCCTTCGGATCAAATCTGGGTTCACTGCGCACCCTTAGCTATAGTAACGATACCGACGGAGGTGGAATAAACCGATCGCTTCGATAGGCGATAACTCTTCAGCAGCGCCTTAAACATGGCTAACGAGAAAGAACTCAAAGTCCCTTGGCGCGGACCCATTCCGGTCCCACATCAGCAGGAGTAAGCACTTTCAAGGTAATGCTTTCGCGGATGGCTGGCTATCCGGCTGGATACGCTTGTATTTCAAAGCCGTCAGCAGACTGGAGAAACGCATTTTTTCCACCAACGATTTGATTGCCGAGATACTGATTGGCTTTGAATTGAAATTGATCCAGTGGCGCTGCGGTATCCGGAATAGTTCCAATGACGGAGTCTCCTCCTTGCGGGCGCACAAACCGGTTGTTCTTGATGAGGCATTCCTCTGGCAATAAAACTTGTTGGGATGAGGGCCAATGCTTTTTGTAAGACGATCCAATCTCTAGATCAGCCTCGGTAATCCCCATCGTCACGTTGTCGGTAAGTGTCAGGAATTTCACCTGTGGATATGTGGCAGTGGGCCCATCCTTTGCTTTTTCCTTGATGTGCGGGGTGAAGTTTGGTGTGAGAGATTCAGTGGTATATTCCCCACAGGAAACTCTGATGCCGTAGTCACAACCAGAGACGAAGTTTCCTTGGACAGTATTGTGTTCTCCGGACATGCGCAGACCATGAGCACCCGCTAGTCCTTGGCCGAGAACAACATTTTCCTTAACGATGTTGTAATTCCCGCGGCGGATATTGATCCCGCCGCGCGTGGCGATGACAGTGTTGCGCAGAACCTGATTTCGATTCGTTTTGAGTGAAATGAGTTCCGTTCCTTCACCGTCGGCATGGTCAAAGAGATTGCCTTCGATAAGGAAGAACGCTCCTTCATCATCACGTTCCTCAAATTTACCGGAACCCCAAATACGAAAGATTTCACGCCCATTCGCATCAGCAAAAGGGATGTCTTTGAAATGGGAGCGCGTCACGCCGTTGCGAACGCTTGCTTCAAGCGCGTTACCAATCAATGGATCGAGGTGATTCTTCCCTTTGAAGTAACAATGGTCCACTAGGTTGTCGTTTCCTTCGAAGAACACCCAGTAGTATTTCGTCTCGAATGAAGCAGGGTTGTAATCAACGATTGCTGTATTGCGGACGATTCCATGGTGGGAATTAAAATGGATGACGGAACCTTCCGTGATTGCGCCCTTGAAAAAACAACCCCTCCACAGTCACGTAGGGTGCGTTGATCTTCAAAGATGAAGAGCCGCCAAGGATCACGCCACCTGGACTTTCGGCCTTGATCACTACCGGCTTTCCAACTGTACCACCTTTATTGATGGTAATTTTCGCGTCTTTCCATTCACCATCCTTCAGTGTTATGACATCGCCTGGTCTTGCGGTATCCAAAGACGTTAAGCGTGATGGACCAGAGATGGAGTAAGTTCGAGCGCAGGCGGATTGCAGGCCTGCACTGAATAGAAAAGCAAATGACCAAAGTCCGAGGGATAAATATGTTTTCATTAGATGCCTCTCGAACCAAGGCTTCAGAACCGAAGCGTAAGGTTTCGATGATTTAGACTTTTACTTCCCCTGCTTCAGATACTCTTCACGCGAGAGGAAACCGTCCTTGTCCGTGTCCCACTTGGTGAAACGCTCGCCAGCGGCGGCGGCATCGGATTGGTGGGTGGTGTAGTATTCGCGAGAGAGTTTACCGGCTTTGTCTTTGTCGAGTTTGTCAAAGCGAGTGCCGCGATCATCGGTTGAGGCGGCAGGGGTTGGCGCTGCGGGTTTGCCTATGTCCTTCTTTTTGCCTTTCTTGGATTTAGCGCCTTCGAGTTCGGCATCAGAACCGAAGGGTGGAAGGTGTTTGGCGAGGGTTTCGAGCAGTTCTTTGTGCTCGGGTTTGTTGGCGAGGCTCACGGTTTCGTTGGGGTCGTTTTGCTCGTCGTACAGTTCGGTGCCGACGACTTGGGTGCCATTGCGAAGACGATAGAAAGTCGCGCGGTAGCGGTCATTACGGATGCTGTAGCCCATGACTTGCCCTTCGGGGGCTTTCTTTGGATATTGGCTGATTGCCACTTTGGTGGATGGCGCTGCGGGGTTGTCGATGAAGGTCTTCAAGCTGCTGCCCGTGAGTCCTTTTGGAGCTGGAAGGTCGCACAGCTCGGCGAGAGTGGGATACACATCGACAAACTCCACCGTGGCGGCGCACTTCTGACCGGCGGTCTTCGAGCCGGGAACGCTGATGAGCAAAGGAGCGCGGGTGGCGAGTTCAAAGTTGGTGTGCTTATGCCACAGGCCGTGATCACCGAGCTGCCAGCCGTGATCACCCCAGACGACGATGATGGTGTTGTCGGCGAGGCCTTCCTTTTCGAGAGCATCAAGCACCTTGCCTACCTGGGCATCCATGTAACTGATGCAGGCATAGTAGCCGTGGCGCAGGTTCTTGGCGAACTCAGCCGGGATGGGATCTTCCTTCGGCACACCGGGGTAGTTGTGAATCTCTCCATTCGTATGGCCCACATAAGGCGGTGCGCCTTCAGGCAGATGATCGATGGCTGGCAATGGGATGCTGTTGGGATCGTAGAGGTCCCAATATTTTTTTGGTGCCACGAAAGGCAGATGCGGCTTCAAAAAACCGACGGCGAGAAAGAAGGGCTCGCCCTTGGCTTTGAGCGCTGCGAGTCGTTTCACGGCTTCATTCGCCGTAGCGCCATCGGGAAGTTGGCTGTCGTCCTTGGGGCTGACTTCAAAGGAGGGACCGCCCTTAGCTTCCTTGTCTTTCTTTTTGACTGAAGGATCGTTGGCTTCAGGTGATGAGTATTCGACAACATTCACGTCGTGTTGCGTAACGATCTGCTTGGTCCAATCCACAAGATCGGTATCAACGGATCGACCAAAAGGCTACCAATGCGGCGCGGTCCATGAGCGGCCGTCTTCATGCCCTTTGTGATAGATTTTGCTCAGTGCTTCACACTGATAGCCGTTCGCTTTGAAATGCTGCGGGAGCGTGATGCAATCGGGCTGCGCAGGACGAAAATGCGTCTCCAAATCCCAAACCTTCGTCACATCGGGACGAAGCGCGGTCAGAATGGCCGTGCGCGATGGACTGCACACCGCCTGCTGGGTATAAGCCTTTTCAAAGACGATGCCACGAGCCGCAATGCGGTCGATGTTGGGCGATTTGATCAGCTTGTCGCCATAGCAGCCCAATTGAGGCCGCAGGTCATCGACAGCGATAAAAAGAACATTCGGCTTCGTCGCGGCATGGAGCGAAGGCAAGGCTAGTAGCAGTAGAGTTAGGATTTGTTTCATGGTGAAGGTAATTGATTGTTAATGATGGACCTGTAGATGGTTATCGTTCAAAGATCGGGATACATTGCCTGTCACTGGAGTCACTTCATTCCTTGGGAAGAACGACAACGGAAGGCTTCCAATTCTCCTTGAGCACCGGCTTCAAGACGGAGGTCATGCGGCGATAGCCTTCAGGCGTGAGGTGCAGCTTGTCGGAGACATAGCACTCCATCACTGGCTCGCCGGTAGCGGTTTCCAACTCGGGGTTCACATCGACGAAGAGAACGCCGGGAGTCGATTTGGCCAGTTCGATCAATGCCTTGTTCGTTTCATCCAAGAGTGCCAGCACGCCTTTCTCGCGCTTCTGAGGCGAGCGAATCACACTCACGATCAAAATGGTTACTTTAGGCAGTGTAGCCTGTGTTTTGGCAATCCACTCCTTGGTGTTCTTGAGGATCTCATACGGCGTTCGCGAGGCATTGAGGTCGTTGCTACCGCAATACCACATAACGAGCGATGCTTGTGATGACGGGACGATCTGATCAAAGAAGAACAACTGATCATCAGTCTTTGATCCACCAAAGCCGCGATTTGTCACCGGCAGTGGTGCGAGATCGTCCGCAGCGGTCGTCCACTTGCGAAAGATGCTGCTGCCCACCATCAAGATGCCACCCGGCGCAGGAGCAGGCGCGGCTGCCAGCTTCGCGACATCCTTCGTGTATTTGCGCTCAGCGGCATGAAGGCCAGCATTGGCGAGCGTGAGTAAGGTAAGGAGAGTCAGGAATTGAGTCGTGTGTTTCATGATTTCGAGAAAAGAATGGGGACAGGAAAATTTAGGGACATAGAAAATGGATTTCATTCTCTTGCCCCCATTCTTCTGCCTATTTATTAACCTTCTTTCCTTTGAAGATGTACTCTTCACGACTCAATAAACCGTCTTTGTCAGTATCGTTTTTATCAAAGCGTTCACCAGCAGCAGCGGCATCGGATTGATGAGTCATGAAATACTCGCGAGTGATTTTGCCGGCTTTGTCTTTGTCGAGTTTATCGAACTTACCAGCACGCTCCTGCTCCTCAGCGCTCATCGTTGTGGCGGGTGGTGTCGCGGTGGTCTTGGGTGTCATCTCTGGCTTCTTGTCGCCTTCCTTTTTTTTCTTGTCCTTATTGGCATGACGACCGGTGCCATCACCACTGTCAGGGATCCCACCTGCCGGGTTCAGTTTAGCGAGCACAGCAGCGAGTTTGGTGCGTGCGGGATGATCGCCTGTGACAATCTTTTCGGTAAAGGGAGCGTCGCTCATATCGAAGAGTTCACCCTTCTCATTGAGCTTCCAATTCGCATCACGCACATACCACATGGCGGCGAGTTGGTTATAGACCCACTCACGTGGAGTGCCAGCTTCGCCACGAAGCTGCGGCGCGATGCTGCGACCATCAAAGATCGTGTCCTTTGGCAAACTGCCGCCAGTGAGTTCGGCAAAGGTGGGTAGGAAGTCGGTGGAGTCGATCAAATCGGCGCTCACTTTGCCAGCGGGCATTTTGGCGGGCCAGTTCGCGATCATCGGCACAAGGCCGCCGCACTCAAGCATGGTGCCTTTCATGCCGGAGAGCGCCTTGCCGCTGATGGTGGCAGGTTCGGACTGGCCTTTGCCGGTGCCGTTGTCGCCCATAAAGATGATCAGTGTGTTTTCGCGAAGCTTAAGCGCGTCAAGTTCAGCCACGAGCTTGCCGACGAGCTTGTCCATGTAAGCCACATTGTCCGCCATGAGGTCTTGGCTATTTGGAGCGCTGTCAGGAGTCGGCAGTAGATCGCCGTGGACGCTGCTCATTGGGTAATAAACAAAGAAAGGCTCATCCTTGTGCTTCTTAATGAACTCCATCATATGCTCATGCATGAGGTCCGGCATGTATTCGTTGTCACCAAGCTTCATCTCTTTGCCGTTGACGAGATACTCTTCGGCTTTGCCCTCTTTCTTATTTCGATAAACACCGCTGCCATTGAAGCGCAGATAGTCATCGAAGCCTGACTCGTCAGGATCACCCGGAAGCTGGCCCCACTTACCGATGGAGGCAGTCTTGTAACCCGCGCTCTGAAACACACGACCAAGTTGCAATTCCTTGTTCGGCATCACCGTGCAGGCGTCCTGATTGCTCGATCCATTACGAAAGGCGTAACGCCCCGTCATGATCATCGCCCGTGATGGCCCGCAAAGCGCCGCCGTGAAGCAATGCGTGAACCGCATGCCATCAGCCGCGAGTTTGTCGATGTGCAGCGTTTTGTAGTTATCCGCGCCATAGCATCCGACATTCCCGATGCCGAGATCATCAGCGAGGATGAAGACGACGTTCGGTTTATCAGCGGCCAGACTTTGGCCGACTAGTATGACGAAGGCCGTGAAGATTGTGAGAAGGTGTTTCATGATGATTGAGTGCAATACGTTATTTAATCCAAAGCAACAGCTGCGTGATGCCGATGTTGCGCTGCACTTCCGGGTCGGTGGGATCAGCAGGGAGTTTTTGCCAGAGATCGAGATACTTTTGCTCGCCTAGCATGAGACCACCAAAGACGAGGTTCGGCTGACGAGCAGGCCAGCCTTCCCAGGCGTTGACGTCGGGTGGGAGAGTCCACTTCGATTTGTCGGCGAGGAAGGGATACAGATACGCGATGGCTTTGGCGATGCTTTTGCCGTCCTTGGTTTCGAAGGTCCAGAGGTTGTCTTCGGGCGTGCTCAGCACTTGGCAGAGCATGGTCATATTATCGAGTTGGAAGATCGAGTAGCCGTAGGGTTTGGTGCGCGCGAGTTCGAGCGGGAAGCCGCCGTCGTCGGCCATTTGCTTGGGCACGAAGACTTCCTTGAACTGCTTCCGGCAGAGCGCGAGTTTCTCCTCGTCGCCGATGAAGTCGGCGAACACGGCGAGCTGAAGATGGAAGGCGACGGCGTGATTGTTCTTCGCATTGGCTTCTTCGTTGCCATTCTTGCTGGTCGTCATCCATTCGGCGAGTTCGCGGAACCATTGGCGCAGATCCTTCGCCATATCGGCAGGGAAAGCTTTGGCCTTCTCCATCGCTTTCACGGCGGCGGGAATCTCGATGATGTGCAGCGTGTCGATGATGCCGATGCCGCGTCCAGGGGAGACCCCGGGGACGGCTTGTGCGAAGTTGAGGCTGGGGTTCATGCGAGTCTTCGCATCGAGAAAGAAGACCTTCAGCAACTCGGCGGCCTTGGTGACATACTTGTCCTCGCCGGTGATCTTGTAAGCGGCGGCGAGCGCGGCAACGGAATCGCGCAGGGTCTTCACGACCATGCGATGCTGCGAGAAATTCTCGGGGTTCGTCTCACCATCGCGCTTGATGTAAGGCAGGCCGTTGGGCTTCTTCGGATCGGGCCACCAGTAGTCGCCGTTGGAATAGAAGTCATTCGGGCCGCCTTCGCTAAGCTTTGCTGGGAAGGCGGTGATGGTGACGGGCGCTTGGTTCAAAGCAGCGGTCGCGGCTTTGAGAATGCGGTCTTTGTCGATGGCTGCAACGTCGAGGGTGAGCTTCGGTGTCAAAGGCGCGGCTGGTGCTTTCGCTTCCGTCGTGGTCTTCGCGGGTTTCGTGGCCTTCGATTCCGTGGCTGGTGCGCGGGCATCGGTGACGTATTTGAACTGCGGCTTGCGACCTTCCGACGAAACGGAGACGCAGACTTTGTAGTTCGTGATCTCGCACTGGATCGTGGCGCGACCATTGCAGAGCTGCACCACGCGCGAGCCGGTGGAGGTGCCGAGGTTGTCGATGAGGCGACCATCACCGGACAAACCGAAGCGCACGATGTTGCTGGCATCAAGGCAGGGCACATCGCTGCTGTCCAACATGCGCACTTCCATCGTAGCGATGCCGTATTTTTGCCCGATCTCTTCGAGCCGCATCTTCGCGGGCTTGCTCCACTTCTGGGTTTGATAGCCGACGGTGAGTTCGTCGCTGAGGTCCTTGCTCACCGCGCGCAGCTTGTTCTCGCCTTCGTTGAGCTTCACCATCCAATTCAGGCCCGCAGCGGGATAGTCGCTAACGTTGCGCTTCTTCACGCCCACGGACTTGCCGTTCACGAACAGCTCCACCTCGGCGCAGTTCGAATAGACCTTCACTTCCTTCTCCTCGCCTGCATTACCCCAACGCACGGGCCAGCCGTGGCCGAAGATGTGGACCATCGGCTTCTCGGACCAGTAGCTCTGGAACACGTAATAGGTCTCCTTCGGCGTGCCATCACGCTCGACGACGCCCTTCTGATTCACCCGCGGCACGGGGTTCTCGGGGCGCAGAGGTGTGGCGAAGTCTTTGAAAATCCAGGCCGCGCTACCGGTGAGCCAGGGCATATCCTCCTGCTCCATGAGATGCCAGTCGAAGAGATTGCACATGTAGCTCTCGGACCAATCGCCGTCCTTCGACATGCGCACCTTGCCGCCCGCAAGTTTGTAGGCCTTGCCCTTCTCTGCCGTGCCTTTGCCGGTCTCGACCTTCGTCACCATCTTCTCAGGATCTTCCGCAAACCGATGCGCATGGCTGTCGCCACCCCACTCGGCGTGGAAGAAGTGCTTTGTGTCCTTGAGCGCCTTTTCCACTGCGGCTTTATATTCGGTGTAGCGACCAGAATACCAGCCTGCCCAAATGCTCGGCGAGTAGATGTCCACGATGTCCTTGCAGAAGTCGCAGCGGCGAATGCAAGTCGGGCGCGAGGGATCGAGTTCATGTGAGAGGTTGTTCAATTCCTTCATCAAGCCGCGAATCTTGTCCTTATCGAAGACCTCGAAGTCGCCCGGCCAATCGTTCTCATTGCCCATGCCCCACATGATGATCGAAGGATGATTGCGATGCTGATCAATCATCGCGCGCAACATGTCCTTCGCCTGCTTTTGATAAGCCGCGCCACCGATGCCACCACGACACCAAGGGACCTCTTCCCAAACGAGCAGCCCGAGTTCATCGCAGAGATCAAGCACCAGCGGCGCCTGCTGATAATGCCCGAGACGGACAAAGTTCGCGCCCATGTCTTTGATCATCGTCAGCGTCTTGCGTACCACATCATCTGGCACCGCCGCAGCGACTCCGGCGTGGTCTTCGTGGTAATGCGTGCCTTTGAGGAGCAGGCGCTCGCCATTGAGTTTGAAGGGGCCGTGCTCGACCCATTCGGTGCTGCGTATGCCGAAGCGCTCGGCGATGGTTTGTTCGCCGTGCTTGGATTTCAGAGTGACCTTGACAGTGTAGAGCGAGGGTGACTTGGGTGACCACAGCGCAGGATTTGGAATCACGAAATCAAACATCTGCTTTTCGTCCGACCACGGCGCGATCATCGGAGAGACCTTATGAACGATGAACGATTTGCCCGTGGGATCCTGAACATCGAACTGAAGACCGAGTTCGTCCGTTACCTTCGACGGATTCAACAATTGCAAGCACACCTTCACCGCAGCATTCCCGCCGTCGAGTTTTGCTTCCACATGCGCCCGTTCCAGCGAAACCGCCGGCGCATAAACCAAACTCACATGCCGATACAGCCCGCCGTAGCGATTAAAGTCACTCAAGTCCGACGGGATACTCTCCGACTCGCGTGAGTTGTCGCACATCACCGAGATCGGCACCTCGCCTTTGAAGGCCTCATTCTTCGCCGCGTCCGTGATGTCCACCGTCCACTCATCGTAGCCACCGACGTGCTCGCCGACTTTCTCGGTGTAAACAAACACCTGCGACTTCTGCCCCGCGCCATCGAAGTGCAGCAGCGTCCGACCATTCGGATAAGGATTGGCAATCTTGAGCTTCGTCCGATACCAACCCGGCCCCTGATAGTAACGCACATCAGGATCCACGGCATCGCGACCATTGAAACAATGCGGCAACGTCACCTTAGACCACGCCACATTATCACTCGCCGCATCGCCACGCCAAACCTCCCACGGACTGCCCAAGCTGCCTTGATAATGCTCCCACCCATCGCTAAGGCGTTGCGTGGAGTCGGCGGCAATGAGATGCGAGCCAAGCAGTATGAAGATCAGGATGATGCGGGATTTCATGGTCAAAGTGTCGGGGTGGTAAGATCAATTACTTCACAAACAAGAGCTGGAAGCGTTTGCTGGGCGAGTCGTCATACTTGGAAATGACGGCTTCGTAGGCGTTGGTGCCGTAAGCGAGGGTGGCCTGGCGGAAGATGGGCATGAATTCGGACTCATGCTTCTCTTTGATCTGCGGCAGCGTCCACGGCTTGGGCGGCACGTCGGCGTAAGGCAGCATGAAATCGATGGCCTTATGGATGCTGCGGCCATCCTCGGCGGTGAAGTTCCAGAGATCGACACCTGCATGTTCTCCGAGCTTGGCGAGTTCGGTGAGGGCGAAAAGATTAAAGCGTGAGTAGCTGAAGGAAGTGGTTCGGTCGAGTTCGAGCGGTTGTTTGCCATCTGGCTCGATCTGCACGGCGATGCGGCGCAGTTTGGCTTCTTCCAGCATGCGCTTCGCTGAATCGTCGCGGCCGAGCACAAGCGCTATGCGAACGGCCTGCACGTCGAAGAAGGTGCCGTGGTTGTTTTTGGCATTGTGTTCGTCTTTGCCCGGTTCGCCCTTTAGAAGCCAGTCATGGTAGGTGCGCAGCCATTCTTTGAGAGCCTTCTGGTCTTCTTTGGGCCAAGCGTTGGATTCGGCGAGCAATCCCAGCGCATCTGCCGCGACGGAGATGTGCAAGGCTTCTAGAATACCCGTTCCGCGTCCGTCATTCACGCCCATGATAGCTTGGGCATACTTCAAATGCGGGTTCATGCGTGTGGCAGGATCGAGGAACCACACACGGGCCAATTTGACGGCACCTTGGGCATAGGCTTCGTTGCCGGTGAAGTAGTAAGCGAGGGCGAGGGTTTCGACGTTGTCGCCCATGACCTTGATAGCCGGACTATCGTTCGCTTTGGGATCGCGGCTTTCGGGGTTCACTTTGCCATCGTGACGGACGTAGGGCAGACCGTCCTTCGTTTCTGGATTTGGCCAGAAATACGGCGCGATGCTCATGTAGTCATGCTTGTCGCCGCTGGGAGGAAGTTTCTCCTTATTCGTCACCGAAGGCGGCGCCTCGGCGAGGGCTTTGTCCGCATCGGTAACGAGTTTTCTGAGCGCTTTAGCGAGGTTTTTGTCGCCTGCAGAGAGTTGCGCTTTTGCCTTGGCCAATGAGCCAGGTTTGGCGCTGAAATAGCGAGGCGCTGGCTCTGCAGCGATGGCCCCTGAGATCACAAACAAGGCAAGAAGAGGGACGAAACGATTCATGCGCAGATATGAATGAATATTCACGGCAGTGCTGGACGAGAACTAAGTGTCACGCGAACGTCATCCGCGTAGCTGCCAGTGAAGACGGAGGTGTCGGTGGATTCAAACAACTGATTGATGTGCAAGCGCACGACAAGAAACTCGGTATTTGGTGGCAGGCGCATCTCCGTGCTGAGCCGCTGCCAGTGCGCAGGATCGCGATCCAGCTTAGTTCTATTACTGCGCACCATCGCGTTTGCTTCGTTCTCCAGTGCGGTGCCGATGTAGCTCGTGCTGTCTGGCAAAGAATCAGCATCCAGTGCAAAGAGGGAGATAGCACAGCCAAACCGCTCGCCGTCAGAAAATGGCACCGCATTCACACTGGCTGAAGCCTGAACTACCGCTCCACTGTTGCTGAACTCATGGCGATGCTCGCGTAAATCAATGAGGCGATAAACATCCGCGATGTGCCCGCCCGCCGCACGAGGTTTGCCTTGAAAATCCGCCCGCAGGAAACGCAGCATGCGCTGTCCTTTCTCAGGTTTCATGTCCTGCTCCGGTCCAACGACCTCGGCATGGTCGCCACGCCAGTAGCCAGCCTCTAAAGACACCTTTGAAGCGACTTTTGTTGCCCCCTCAAAGCTGTCATCCAGAAGGGTGATGGAACCGGCCATTGGCACCACATACGCATAAACAACCGACGCACTGAACAACCCGATGACCAACCCCGCTGCCGCAGCAGCAAGCGGCCGCCAAGAATACCAGCGAGTGCTGCTGGTGTTCACAGGCAAAGACCGACCTGTTACCACCCGCATGGATGCATTTTGAAGTGTGTGCTCCAGTAGTCCATGGATAGAGGCAGTCTGCCAATAACGAGCGCGGGCCTCAGCCGACTGTTCCAGCAGGGCGCTTAGTTTCTTGGCATTAGACTCGCTGAGACGGTCCTCGAGGCAATCTTCGATGAGGACATCAAGTTCGTTGTGTTTCATGTCAGGATGCGTTTTTTAGTTCGGTGGAGACACAGTCGCGCAGAAAGGCGCGTGCTTTAGAAAGAGCT
>Ga0114970_10001642_pt1 | contig 16720 bp, 13 predicted proteins | sample M_140205_XF_Meta_FD_87030 | JGI IMG/M metagenome (GOLD analysis project Ga0114970, IMG submission 87030) | Freshwater microbial communities from Lake Montjoie, Canada to study carbon cycling - M_140205_XF_MetaG | ecosystem: Environmental > Aquatic > Freshwater > Lake | place: Lake Montjoie... | reverse complement strand
CATGTCTTCCGCAGCATTGCGCTGCAGCAGATCGCGGAGCCGAAGAATGCCCATCGGCATTTGCGGCGGCTGGCCATTGAGGTAGCGGAGAACCTGGCGCTGCGAGGTGGCACTGGCCGGGGCGCTGACATCGGCGATGTTCTGTTCCCGAAGCAGCGCGGCGGTTGAGGGAACCGTGGGCTCAATCACGCGAACTTCCAGAGGTGCCACGATCCAGTAGCCCACTTTGAGGAGCGCTTCGATACGCACGCGGCGAGGCGGGACATCGGGTGGAACCCAGATATCGAAGATGTAGGAGCGCGTTGTCTGGTTGGGCATCCGGTGGATGGATTCCGGAATGGCACCAAAGGCGGGCAGGCGGATTTCCGTTAACCAGTCGGGGCACTGATCGGTACCGCAGGGTACGAAGTGTTGCCGGTAGACCGTAACCTTGAGCGCATCCGGGGGATTCGCTCCGACATAGAGAAAGTAGTTGGTGGAGGGTGGTGCGGTGACGACCACCTGTACGGTGAGATGGCCATTGCGGGGAACCGCGGGGGAGAGGACTTCGCGGGGATTGCGTTCGTAATCCTGACGGACTACTTTGCCGAGGGGATTGTAGCGTTGAAATTCTGAGTGGATCTCAATCTCCTGAGCCCGTGCGATAGAGGCGCACAGACCCAGGAGAACGAGACAAGGCTTCCGGATCACTTGATGTAAAGCGTGCCGGTCTGGGTGGAGTTGCCATTGGGGTCCGTGCAGGTAATGGTGACCTTGCCGGTGGGACTGTCAGCCGGGATGGCGATGTTCCATTGGGCAAAGCCCACAAAGCCGAGAACCCAGCCGGCATAGGCCGCCGGAACAGTCTTCGTACCGCCGAAGGTGCAGTTATTGCCTCCGGTGAAGCCTCCGGGGGCGGCACCGGCACCGGTACCTGTGGGGACGTCGTAGCTGAGTTTACCGAGACCGGTTCCGAACATGACAACCACCTGACCGCGAGCTGTTGCATTGGTTACGGTGTTGAGGTTGTATTCGGGCCCGCCGAAAGCGAGCGAATCCGCAGCTGCCGGAGTGAACGTGAAGAATGCGGGTTGGCTGGCCACCACAGGAACCTCGATTCTATCGCTCAGACTGCCGTTGTAGTTGATCTGAACCTGCGTCTTCCGGCCCCCGACTTCGAATGGGACCTGGACATTGAGCTGGCCACTGAACGAGAGAAACATGGGGGCAGGGATGCCGTCGAACGTCACCGAAACATTACCCAGGTTATTGGCAAGTTTGCCGTAGCCGTCATAGGGGCCATTAGAGACGAACGCCGCCGGTCCGATAGCGCCACCGGGAGCAGCGTAGATGGAGTACAGACCGCCTGGAGAAACGACTCCATCACCGTTCAGGCCTACATAGCTGGCGGCGTTGACCACGCTCTTCGAGGTAAATACAGGCTTCCGCGGAACAACCACAAAGTACCCGGTTAAGACGATGACAGAAGGACCCTTGATCAGCACCATGGTCGCAAGCGCCGTGCTTTCCCGGCCGGCGATGTCAACGGTGGTCCGAATCAGGGGATTCGCTCCGAAGTTCACGGTTGTGTCGGCCCTGGTGGTACCCGTGCGAACGGTCATGCCTGCACCGTAAATCCGTACGGTGGTAGTGGCGTCCACGCCACCGCCCAGCAGGCCGATATCGAGAGCCTGGCCGGAGGCCAGTGTCATCGGTCCGGCGATACCCAGCAAAGTGGTGATGTCGCTGTTTCGGGCTGCGCCACCAATCGCAATAGAGGGGATGGTGAGCGCACTGGTACCCGCCGTCACCGCGAGGTCTGCACTTGCAGACGCACCGGCGGTCACTTTCGTGGTGGCAGGCGTCGCGTTCCCGCCAACAAAGGTGGGCATGAAGCCGGTGGTCACATCGGATGCACTCAGGTAGAGGTTGCCAGGTTGCACAAGACTGTAAGGTTCCGAATAGACCAGATAGTCGCCAGGGGCGATCTTTTGGCTATAGCTTCCATCTGCGCCTGTGAGTGTGTTGACCAGCACACCGGTAGTCGTGTCGATGAACGTTACGGGGACATTTTTTGCCGGGTTGCCACCGAGCGTTACCTTGCCTGCCAGAGTGCCGAGGCTGGCATTGGCCGCCGGGTAGACGGAAGCGGCGAACTGCCTGTCATCGGAAGAGACCAGCCGCTGCCCATACACGGGGACGTAACCACTCTGCGTTAAAATTGCAGAGAACGGGAACATGGTCGCGCCCAGAGCCACCGAGTGATTCTGCCCCAATGCGTGACCGATTTCGTGCGTCATGACAGCCTGGAAATCAATACCGGTCGAGCCATCGGTGGAGAACAAAACGCCGTTCGCGACTCCGGAAGCATTCAGGATAATGTCCGCGTCCGCGATGTCGCCCTTTTCCACCAGAGTGCCATCGGCAGCCTGGCCAGCGGACGGGTAGGAAGCTGTCACTGCCAGGCCGAGGGCACCGATCGACCCTCCGGGCTTAAACCCAAGCGCGGTGAGATCATCAGCATTTCTGGCGAACGCAATCACATGTTTGCCATCGTTGAAATCGCGGAAAGAATCGGTCGGCTTCAGCGGCAGGAACTTAAGATCCACGCCGGGCAGATTGCTCCAGGCAGCAAACGCATCGCGAATGGCAGTCACAGGATCACTGAAATCCGACATGACCTTGACCGGGACGCTGATCGCGCTCGATATCGCACCGGGAACGATTCCGGTGTTGATGTAGTACTGAATACCCTTGGTGTCGATGCGGCGCAGTGGGGTACCCGTGGCGTCAACCAGACGGGTGTAACCGAACGCGGGCACCAGCAGAAGGGCACCAGCCAAAAGAGTTCTGAATGTGCGGTTCATAGCTATTGCACCTTCCCGGGGCGCTGCGTGGCGCGGAGGCGGCTTGCAACCCGAACGCCGGCTTCCTGGAGGGTCAGCCCGTCCAGTGTGGCAACAGGCGCCAGGCCCGTCGCACCGGTCTTCACGTCTACGTAATCGACACCTTTCAGCGTCATATCCGCGTGCAGACGGCCACGCGCATCCACGGTGTACTTACCCTGCCCCCAGCCTGTGGTCCGGATCATGCCGTTCGGCATCGTCTGGAGAAAGACGAGAACTTCATCGCCGACATTGTACTTACTGGTGCCGGCAATGGTCATGGTCATGCCTTCGGCGGTTCCACCGGGCTCAGAAAGTTGCACGGAGGTGCTGCGGGCACCCTTTTGGGTGGCGGCCACTTCCACTTCGTAATGGGTCCAGATGTAGTGATGCCTGGCATCCCAGGCAGCCCAGGTTCGAGTCACCTTGCCGGTGACAATCATGTCGGAACTGTCAGTCAATTGCTCAAAGGTAAGGCGTTGCAGGGTAGTGGCCTGCGCCAGAGGCGCCAGAGCAGCTACATACAACCCAACAAGGAGGAAGCCCCTCCTGCTCAGAGATCGATGAGTCATACTCCCGGATTATGGCATAATTTCGAGTTCAAGCGGTTGTGTTTCGGGTCAGAAAGGAGGTACTACCAGTAGGCCCCCGGGACTACCTGGACTACCCGGCACCCATGCCCCCCCAGGAACGCGCTATCTTTAGTGTTATGAATCGGCTTGCTGCAGCCATGCTGTGCTGCGCTACCTTCCTGCCTGCCGCCGACGCCGCGCCGGGTAAGGTCTTCGCCCTGATAGTGGGTATTTCGGAATATAAGAGCCTGCCCCACGATTTGTGGCTGCAGTACCCGGACGCGGACGCGAAGATGTTCAGCGCTTTTCTGGCGAGTCCGCGCGGGGGGAGTGTGCCTGCCGACCAAATTCTGACGCTGATCAACGAGAAAGCGACCACCGGGGCGATCCGCACAGCGTTTAAGACATTTCTGAAGGAAAAACCGGGCAAGAATGACACGGTTTACATCCTGATGGCGGGTCACGGGACAGTGGATGCCCATGGTGCGTACATTCTGACCTACGATGCCGACCCTTCCGACCTGGGGGGGACCGCGCTGCCGATGGGCGAGTTGAAGAGCATGGTGGAACAGGAGCTGAACATCGCGGGCCATGTGATTTTGCTGGCCGATGTTTGCCGGGCAGCCACTATTGCGGGGCAGAAGACGGCGGCGCTGGGGGGCGCGGTGGCTGACATCGGTGACGCTCCGGGCGAATTGCTGGGCCTGATGGCTGCGCGGCCGAAGGAACTCTCGAACGAGAGCCCTGAGTTTGGTGGTGGTCACGGTGCCTTTACCTATGCCCTCATTCGGGGCCTGAATGGGGCGGCGGATGCGGACAAGGACGGTTCTGTTACCTCCGGCGAGATCATCGACTTCGTGACGAAAGACGTGTCCAAACTGACCTCGAACCGCCAGCATCCGCGCGACTTTGGAACCATGGACAGCGGGCTGAAGCTGGCTGATCTATCGAAAACCGGAATTCAGGTTCCTTAAGTGCGGATCTCAGTTCGTTTTGTTCTTCTGAGTCTTGCCGCCAGTGCGGCGCTGTGGGCACAAACCACCCAGGGCCTTATCTCCGGACGTATTTTGAATTCGGTTACCGGTCGGCCTGTGGCTGGCGGCTCGGTGACGTATCACGGCACCACGCTGGCGGCGAATGGCACTGTCAAGAGCGACCAGCAAGGCTACTACTTCCTGCCCCTGCTTTCGGCCGGAAACTACACGATCCGCACGACGGCCGATTCTTACCAGCCGCAGGAACTGCAACAACTGGAACTACCGGTGGCGGGGCGTCTGAATATTGACTTCCGCCTGAGGCCCCTGAACGACGTCTGGGAATCGGGACAGTACCGCAGCGTGTTTCTGCCCGGCACCAAGACGATCGTCACATTTTTCGGCCCCGACGTGGACTCCAGCCGGTCGGGAACGTTTGAAGCGCAAAAGGGTTCTCGCGGCACCCTGGACACGTCGGCTTCGTACGTAATTGATCCGGGCCAGATCTCGGATCTGCCTCTACAGGGACGCGATGTCTACTCGATGCTGGTGAGTCTGCCAGGGGTCGCTGCCGACAGCGCGACGGGCCGCGGCCTGGGCGTCAGCGTGGCCGGGCAGCGAGGTTCGGCCTCGAACTACCTGCTGGATGGGGTAGAAAACGATAACCATCTGATCACCGGGCCGTTGAGTCAGGTTGCTCCTGAGGCCGTGCAGGAGTACAGGATTTCGACCAATAACTATTCGGCTGAGTACGGGCGCACGGCGGGTTTCGTGGCTAACGCGGTCACTAAGGCCGGCGGTGGCGATTATCACGGTCTGCTGTATGAATACCTGAAAAACGAAGCGCTGAACGCGGTGGATTTCGCGGATAACCTGGTGGGGGCACCGCGCCATCCCGCCAAGCAACATCAGTTCGGATACCAGTTCGGCGGGCCTGTGGTCCCTCGGGGCGCTCTCCGGTCGCAGCTTTTCTTTTCCAGTTCGCTGGAGCAGCTGAGCAGCCATAGTGCGCAGAGTCAGCAGACGTATATTCTGCCGACCACCAATACTCTGTCGGCTTTGAACGTTCCCCAAACCCGGATCGCGAGCCAGTTGCTGCGGAAGTTTTCGTTTCCGGTACTGAAGTCGCAACGAGTGGTTGATGCCTATAAGGTGGAACAGCCGGTGGTGATTGACCGCCTGCTGACGCTGCAGCGAGGCGACTACGTCACCAAAAGCGGCAGGGATCACCTGAGCGCGCGGCTCGCCTATGCGCGGAACGACCAGCCATACTTTTTCTGGACGCCTTACCCGGATTTCATCACGCCCTATGGCCAGGGTACGACCGGGCTTGCCAGTAACTGGCAGCGCTCGTGGACCCCACGCATCACCAGCGAATTGAAGACGAGTTTCAGCGATGACAATCTGGGCTGGGACCGGGCTCATCCGGAAATCCCAACGCTGCGTGTCGGGGCGGATTACAGCATTGGAATCTCCCCCACGCTGCCGGGCAGTCCGCTTGCCTACTCATACCGCAACCACAACAAGTCGTTTGAAACGATTTTCTCCACAGTCCTGACGCGAAACAAGCATGTGATTACGACGGGCGGCGGTTTTGTGCTGCGTCGAAATACGGGATATCTGACGTATGCAAGAGACTCCCAGTATGTGTTCGATGGCATCCTGGAGTTTCTGGCGGATAGCCCCAGCCTGTTTTCCACCGCGATGGACCGCATGTCCACCCAAGCGGTGCCTCCGAATTTTGACAGGGCTTACCGCTACAGCAACGCCTTTGCTTTCGTGCAGGACAGTTTCCGGATCTCGAAGCGCCTGACATTGAACTTCGGCCTTCGGTATGAGCGGTTTGAGGCCCCTTCGAACACGGGTGCGGTGAAGGACGCTCTGCTGGTAACCGGGCCGGGAAAGACGTTTGAGCAGACCATTGCGACCGCAAAGCTGGATGCCGGGGGAAATGGGCCGCAGCAGCTTTTTGGCACGGACAACAAGAACTGGGCTCCCCGTGTCGGCTTTACCTGGGACCCGTTTGGCAAGTCCACGACACTGATACGCGGCAGCTTCGGCATGTTCTACGACCGGCCGTTCGACAACCTCTGGCAGAACATTCGCGCCAACCGTTATGTCGTGCCGTTCATTTCTCTGAACGCCCCGACCACCAACTATTTGCAAACGTCCGCCGAAGCCTTAAAGAAGTATGCTCCGGCACCGGGGGACTTCCCAAATCTGACAGGGTTCGATCCGAATTTGAAGAATGGTTTTGCCCGCACAGCGTTCCTGGGCATTCAGCAGGCCGTGCGGGAATCTTTGACGGTGGATATTAACTTCACCGCATCGCAATCGCGCCGCTTGATCACCAGCGACCTGGTGAACCGGAATTTCACGACTCCGGAACTGCAGAGACCGAACCAGGATCTGCCGCAGATTACGTGGCGGTCGAATCAGGGCAAGGCCGATTATCTGGCCGTCTCGGCGCTGGTTCGGTATAAGCTGCGGACCCTGATGATGCAGGGCGCTTATACGATCAGCCACTCGATCGATAACCAGAGCGACCCTCTGACGGGCGACTTCTTTGACGTAAACGGAAACGCCGGGGGCGGATCGCAGGCGCTGATCGCATCCTTTCAGAACCAGTACGATGCGCGTGGTGACCGGGGCAATTCGGCCTTTGACCAGAGGCACAACCTTTTTCTGACGGGTATCTGGTCTCCGGAATCGCGCTGGAAAGTGGCGAAGAACTGGAAAGTGGCGTGGATGTCATCGTTCCGTGGCGGGACGCCCTTTACGGTGCTGGCGCCGCAGTCGATTTCATTCACGGGAGGCGGTATTCAGGTCAACCAGCGCGCCGACCTGCTCGATCCTTCGAAGGTCTTTTATTCGACGCCCAAAGCGGTGAAGGGGGGACTTGCGATTCTGAATCCAGACGCTTTTGGGCAGCCGGATAGTGGGCCGGGGACATCGGGCCGGAATGCTTTCCGTGGGCCGGGACTGTACAACATCGATATGTCACTGGCGAGGACATTCCCCATTCCCACGTTTTGGAAGTTCCGGGAACGTGCCACGCTGACAGTTCGTGCGGATTCGTTTAACGTCCTGAACCACGCGAACCGCGGGAACCCGGGCAATCTGCTGGGCGACCCGACGTTCGGTATTTCAACCTATGGGCGACAGGGAGCGGCATCCGGCTTCCCGGCGATTTCGCCGTTGAACGATGCGGCACGCACGTTCCAGCTGATGATGCGGGTTTCGTTTTAACTAACTGCTTCTCAGGTTTCTTTGCGGTCTTTATCTGGCCGCACCGGCAGGAAAGAACTTCGGCGGCGTGGCCGTGTCTCCGAAGTCAAAGCCGGTCGCGTACGCCAGGCGCAGGATCTTTTCCATCTTGGCGTAGTTGATCTTCTCGGCGGTGTCGGTGATCTGGTGGTAGTCGGGGTGGAAACCGGTGAACCACCAGATAGCCGGAATGTCGTGCATCAACAACGGGTACTGGTCGCTGCGGAAGAGGACGTTCAGCACCGTGTCGTCATCCCATTTGTAGTTGAGGTGAATACCGACAAGCTCGTTCGCGCGCACCACCGCGTTCCGGTAGTCCGGGCTGTAACGCGTGCCGATGATGTTCACTTCGTTTGAGGTATCGGCGGCGATATCGATGAGGCCCTTCGTTTGGTTGCTGTCCTTCTCATCGCGACCGATCATGTCGAAGTTCACCTGCGCGCGAGTGGTGGCCAGGGGACGCAGGGGATGATCCGCGTAATAGTAGGCTCCGAGAAGCCCCCGTTCTTCGGCGGCAAAGACGACCAGCGCGATCGAGCGTTTCGGTTTGATGGGGTTCTTGGAAAAGGCACGTGCGAGAGACACGATACCGACCGTCCCGGAGCCGTTGTCATCGGCACCACGGTAGATTTCACCGTCCACGCGGAGACCGTCGTGGTCATAGTGGGCGCTGTAGAGAATAGTCTCGGCTTTCAGGGTCGGGTCGCTACCTTCGATGAGGCCCGCCACGTTGTATGAAACGCCGCGTTTCCGCTGCGCCGTGGCAACGTGGAGTTCCACCTCGGCGCCTTTGAAAGAGGCTGGGGAGGGCTTCAGTTTTGAGTCAATCGCGGTTTGCAAATCCGCAGGCTTCTGGCCAGTCAGCGCAAACAACTCGTCAGCCAGTTTGGCGGTCAGAGTAAAGACCGGAATCGATGTTTCGCCGTCGATATTCTGGATGGGACGGGGCGTGCGGAGTGCCAGGCTGGCCTGATTGCCTCCGTCTAAAGTGCCCCGGTCGCGGCCCGGCTTGTGATTTGGGTCAGGCACCACCAGAACCGCGACTGCACCGTGGCGGAGAGCGTTCGTCATCTTGGCCCGGGCGTTCGCATAGCGAGTGTTGCCCTTCCCGTTGAAGACGGAGTTCGCATCCTCTTCCTGCGGTTCGTGGTTGAAGATGACGACAATTTTCCCTTTGGCATCAAGCCCGGCGTAATCATCGTACTTCAGTTCCGGAGCCGTGATGCCAAAGCCTGCAAAGACCAGTTGTCCTTTGTAAACGCCATCATTGGGGTACGGACCGAAAAGGGCGGGCGCCTTGAATTCTTTGGTGACGCCCGCAGCGCGGAGAGCCAGCATGGTGCGGGCCCGGTCCATCTTGTATTCCACCAGGGGGACGGGTTGCAGGAAGGTGTCACCCGCGAGAGGCTTCAGGCCGGCCTTTGCGAACTCCGAGGCGAGCCATTGAATCGCCACCTCAGAGCCACGGTCGAGCGACATGCGACCCTCCATGGCATCCGAGGCGAGGAAGGTGAGATCGGCTCGAATCTTCGCCGCCTGGATATCATCGAACCCGGTCGCGAGCCGGTCGCGTGTTTGCGCGAAGCCGAGGAAGCCAGTGGCAAGAAAGAGGAGGCACCGTGCGAAAGTCATTTCCCGGAGTTTAGCAATGCTGCGTTGCGCATGGCGGCGATATCTTCGTGGAGGGGTTCTGTTGCGGAAGGCGCTTTGTTCCTGAGGGACGCGACCGCGAGATCGAGCTCCGGCAGCGCCTCCGCACTGCGGCCTTCTGCCAGAAGAACGGCAGCCCTCACTATGTGAAGATCACTTTTCTGGTGGACACCCGGACCCTCTGCCTTGTTGAAGTGTGTCCGTGCCGTGGTGGCATCGTTTAGCTGTCTGGCATAAAAGTATGCAGCTGCCATGTAGAAGCCCGACCGCATAGGAGGCGCGAGGCACTCGATTTGGGCCAGACAGCGTTCGAGCGATGCTTGTGCCGCGTCCCACTCCCGCAGATCGGCTTTCCACAGATGCCGGAGCAGGTCACTATAAGGGGCGTCCGGCGAACCATCTGCGCTGTCACCCAGCATGTCAAACAGTTGGGGTGGCCAATTTCGGGGACGCTCGGCAAGAGAGAGGCCGGAGAGGCCGGCGAGACCAATCCAGCGGCGGCCCTCTTCACTACCCCGAAGGAGCATCAGGATACGACCACCGTCACTGACGAAGCCTCCGAAGCGCATGGGCATCAGCGTGGCGAAACAGAGCGCTGCGGAAATGAAACCCAGCACCAGCAGGCAGGCTGCCGCGTTCGGGCTCGTGTTGCGAAGAACGAAGGCGGGCCAAAGCATAATCGCACCCAGAGCAGAGAAGACAGGACCGCCGGCAGTGAACTGCAGCATCTTGCCGGCGAGTTCCGGCCCGAAAGTCTGCGGGGTGCAGGCAGCCACACCACCCCACAGGGAGGCTATGCGATTCAGGCCGAAGGTGATGCGGTCTCCATCGCGCTGGATGCGCAGGGGCCCTGCGACGAAGAGGTGGAAGCGGAAGCCCGCGCGGAAGGGTGAGATCTAAACCGTTGAGCGCAATATTGGACCCGTACCGTTTGACGAGGCCCTGAATTTCTATAGCCGGGTTCGGCATTGCAGAGGTCTCCTGAAACTGCTGTTAGGAATCGCTGAGCTGAAGAAGTTCGGCTTCCATGAGCCTTCGAATCTCTTCGTCTGTCAGTCCAAGCTGCCTGGCCTGGACCACCGCTTTTTCCATCAGCGGGCGCGCAAGATCGAGACGATCATGCACTTCGCTGGTGTTGAGCCTTTCGCTGATGAATGCCCCGGCACCATGGCGGACTTCGATGTAGCCCTCATGCTCCAGTTCACGAAAAGCCTTGGCCACGGTGTTGGGGTTCATCACCAGGCTTTCGGCCAGTTTGCGGATGCCCGGGAGTTGGTCCCCCGGCCGCAAGGCACCCGTCTCTACGCCGTGCTTAATCTGCTCCATTAGCTGGAGATAGATAGGGACACCGGAGTTGGGATTGAGACGGAAGTGCATCGCCAGCAGCTCTACAGTCATACTACCGTAGTACAGTAATACTGTCAAGGGTGCACGTACAGAAGTGTATAATCGCGTCGAAAGAGAGAAACCTTATGTCGAATGAACTGAGCCGTCGTGCAGTCCTTGCAGGTAGTGTAGGTCTTGTCGGAAGTACCGCTCTGGCCGCCGCGCCCGCCCCTCCCGCAGTCAGACCGAAGTACTTCCACATGAGCCAATCGACCATCAACTACCAGGCTGAGTTCAACGCCGGGAAGATGGACATTTTCAGTTTCATGGACACCTGCCGGGGTCTTGACCTGGATGGGCTGGACATTCATGTCGGGCAGCTCAAGAGCCAGACGGACCGGGCGTACCTGAAAGACGTGCGCCGCGGCTGCCTGAACCGCGGGATGCCGATTGCTTCGATTTGCGTGAGTACGGAGTTCGGGCGGTCAGCGGAGGCGATCCCCAAAGAACTGGAGAAAGCGCGGGCGGCCATTGAGGCGGGAATGTTCCTGGGCGCACCGATTCTGCGCACGTTTGTCGGCTCGCCGCCCTCGCCCGATAAGCAGGAGGAAGCCTTCCGCCGAGGTGTGGACGCGCTGCGCAAAACCGCCGAGTTCGGCGCGGAAGTGGGCATGACGGTCTCACTCCAGAACCACAGCGGTCTCACCAGTACGGGCGACGACATGCTGCGATTCCATCGCGAAGTGAATCACCCCAACTTCACGCTGCTTCTCGATACTGGGCATTTCGCGGGGCGCAATGGTCCGAACGGGCCGAAGATCCCCGGCACCACTTACGACGATTACTACCGCAGTATCGAACAGGTGGCGCCGCTCACCCAGTTCGTACGCGCCAAGGTCTATGATCTGGACGAGAATGGACGGGAAAAGTGGATTGATTACGACCGCGTGTTTAACATCCTGGGCAAAGTACACTTCAACGGGTTCATCAGCATGATCTACGAGGGGAAGGCGGATAAGTTCGCTACAATCCCGAACGCCATCCGGCTGCTGCGCTCGTATATGAAGAGCTAAAGGCGGGGCAGCCACATACCCATCGTGGCCGCGAAAATACCCGCGCCCATCGCGAGGGTCAGCACCATTAACCCCACCGCCATCGCTACGCGCTGCGGAGCACTGCCACCGGCTTGTGCACGCAGATAAAGCTCGAAGACAGCCAGCGGCAGAACATACTGCCCGAAGCCCAGGAACGTGAGAAACGGTCCCTGAAATGTATGGGGATCAAAGCCGACTGGCCTGCGATGGATCAGCAGCCAAAGCATCAGGCCGACCCGGAAAAGCCAAACGCCGCTGGCCACCAGAAACAGGCGCAAGGCCCAACGTCGATGAGCGCCGAACTGGCGAGCGATGGCGTGCCGCCACGCCATCGCCGCGCAGGCGATCACCAGCACCGCGTTCAGGCTGATGCTGAGATGTTGCGACAGGCCGCCCACGGTGCCGCGCGTCCAAACCATATAGAGGCCGCCGAGACTGATGGCGACAGCGTTCACCATGTAGAGGCGGCCATTCCATCGGTGCAGCCCCGGCGCGCGCGAGCGGATCAGCGGAGTTAACTGAATGGCCCCGCCCACCAGAATCACCAGCGCCGACAGCAGATGCAGAACCACCGCGAAGTTGCCCGCAGTGTCGCCAGGTACGTAGCCGTGCGGCATCACCGTGTTCAAAGCGGTCCAATCACCCCGGATAGCGCCGCGGCCATAGAGAATCGCTACGTAGGAGGCAAAAATCAGCTGGCCCGCGACAGCCACCACTACCCAGAAGCGGCTCGCGGATTTCAGGGCAGTATCGGCGAAGCCTGTGGAAGTCATAAGTGAGCAGAACGAAAGCAGCCGCGCAAAAGTTCCTTCGAACGCTGCCATAATGAGCAGGACTCATGAAGATCCCAGCCAGTTTTCTCTGCCTCGCGATGCTGACGCCGACCAGCGGTTTTGGGCAGTTCGACAAACTGCGGGAACGGCTGACGAAGGTTCCGGGAGCGACAGGTACTGCGGGCAGCAATGATCGCATTGTGGCGGGGCTCAAGGAAGCCCTGCAGGTCGGTGCGGGCAACGCGATCTCGCTGACCGGAAGGCCGGATGGTTTCTTCAGGAATCAGGCTATCCGCATCCTGCTGCCCGAAAAGGCGCGGACAATCGAGAAAGGCCTGCGCGCCGCTGGCCTGGGGCAAAAAGTGGACGACTTCGAACTCAGCATGAACCGCGCCGCCGAGAAGGCTGCCGCGGAAGCCAAAGCCATCTTCGTGGGCGCCATTAAACAGATGACGCTGGACGATGGTCGGAAAATTCTGACCGGTGGCAACACCGCCGGGACGGAGTACTTCAAGGCAAAGACCAGCGACACTCTGAAGTCCGCGTTCCGCCCCATCGTTGCCAACGCCATGGCCCAGACGGACGTTACGGCGAAGTACAAGCAGATGATGGGAGGCCTGCCCTCATTGCCCTTCCTGAAGGAAGAAGGACGCCTTCGACATTGATGAATATGTTGTCTCGAAAAGCCTGGACGGCCTGTTCTACATGTTGGGCGAAGAGGAGCGGAAAATCCGCACCGACCCTGCCGCACGGGTTACGGCTTTGTTGAAGGAAGTGTTCGGGAAGTAGCGTTGGCCCCGGTAGAGTTGGGCCACGCGGACCGCAGCATCATCACCGCTGCATAGAAAACAACGACAATCACGAGCCAGCGCAGCGTGGTGAGCGGCAGGGACTTCACGACGAAGGCGGCCAGAGGCACTCCGGCCAGCCCCCCAAGGGTGAGGCCCACTGCGACGGAAGCAAAGTACGCCTTGCTGCGGACGAAACGCGCACTCGCTGCCGGCATCAGGAAAGCGCCCGACCCCATCATGATGGGAAACGCTGCGGTTGGGTTCATGCCCAGCAGGCTCACCATGGTCATGCAGGGCGCATAGAAGCCGATACCGAGCGTGCTGATGGCCCCGAAGAGGAAGTTACTCAGCACGCCGATGGCAAGGTCCCACCCGTCGAGCTGCAGCGCGGTCCCGCCTGCCGGGAAAAGTTCCAATTGGCGCATCAGCATGGCCGCCACGGCTACCAGCAAAGCACCTCCAACGCAGATCTGAACGGGACGCTTCGGCAGCCCGGCGACGATCCCGGCACCGAACCAGGCCCCTATAGTTGCGGCGGCAATCAGGAGGACCAGCGTGACCGGGTCCACCTGAATGGCAGCGAAAAAGATGAAGGCCTGGAGGACGACCGGGAGGGTATGACCGACGTTCAGAGTGCCGGGAATCAGTTCGTCGGGCACCATTTGGCGGAAACGGAAGATGACCGTGGAGGGCGCGAAGGAACCGATACCGAGGGTGTCAAAGAAGTTGGTGACAAAGCCCGTCAGCAGGGCTTCGAAGGACGGGCGTTTCGAGACGAGGGGCAGGCGCCAGACGGCCTGCGCAAAAACCACCGCGAAGAATACCGTAAAGGCGGAGAGCGCCGCGTAGATGCCCGATAGGAGAGTCATGGCTGGGTCGCCTCAGATTAGCGCGCCGGAATGAGCGACAGCCGCCAGTTCCTCATCCCGGGGCGGAATTAATACGACTTAGCGACCACCACCCGGCGATCCACATCTCCGCCGGTGACGATGCACTTGCCGCCGCCATCGTACTCGTCCACCAATGGAATATTCCGAATGGTGGCCTTGAACTCTTTCAGCCGGGCGTCGCAGGTTGGATCGTCCTTGATGTGAGCCATCACGAACTTGCCGCCACCCTTTTCCGCCGTCACGTCTGAGAGGATTTCTTCCACTTCGCCCAGCGAATTCGCGATCAGGGTATTCGCCTTCATCCGTTCCTTCGCGGCATGGAAGAGGTCCTTCTGCATCGCGTCCAGAACTTCGGCCAGTCGTGCTGTAATGCCCGCCTGCGGCACAACTTCCTTCACGCCGGTATCGCGGCGCTTCAGAACCACGTTCCCCGACGCCAGATCGCGCGGTCCCAGTTCCAGAACCACAGGGACGCCGCGGCGTTCCCAATGGAAGAACTTCGCGCCGGGCGACTGCCCCTCGCGCTCGTCCACTTTTACGCTGATCCCGGCTGCTCCAACCTCTTTCGCGATCCGACGTGCGGCTTCCATCACCGCAACCTGCTCCTCATCTTTGCGATAGATGGGGACCACCACCACCTTCACGGGCGCAATTTTCGGCGGCAGAACCAGACCCTTGTCGTCGGAGTGGCTCATCACCAAACCGCCGATCAGACGCGTGCTGACACCCCAGCTGGTCTGCCAGACATAATCCAGCTGGCCTTCCTTGCTCTGGAACTTGACGTCGAACGCCTTGCCGAAATTCTGACCCAGGTCGTGGCTGGTTCCGGCCTGCAGCGCGAGGCCGTTGCGCATCATGGCTTCAATGGAATAGCTGCGGAGCGCCCCGGCGAACTTCTCGCCGTGCGTCTTTACGCCCTTGATCACCGGCATGGCCATAATGTCTTCCGCCACTTCGGCGTAGACATCCAGAATGCGAAGCACTTCTTCAATGGCTTCCTGATGGTTGGAATGGGCGGTGTGGCCTTCCTGCCAGAGGAACTCGGTGGTGCGGAGGAACATGCGGGTCCGCAGTTCCCAGCGAACCACGTTGGCCCACTGGTTCACCAGGACAGGCAGATCGCGCCAGCTGTGGATCCACTTGGCGAAGAAGTGGCCGACAATCGTCTCCGACGTGGGACGAATGACATACGGTTCTTCCAGCTTCTTCCCGCCCGCGATGGTGACGACCGCGAGTTCGGGCGCGAACCCTTCCACGTGCTCGGCCTCCTTTTTCAGGAAGCTTTCCGGAATCAGCAGGGGGAAGTAGACGTTCTGGTGGCCGAGGGCCTTGAAGCGGGTATCGAGTTCGCGCTGCAGGATTTCCCAAATGGCGTAGCCATTCGGTTTGATCACCATACAGCCTTTGACGATTTCGGCGGGTTCAGCAAGGTCGCCCTGGAGGACGACGTCCTGATACCAGGCTGCGAAGTCTTTCGAGCCGGGAGTGATAGGAGATTCAGCCATGATGTTTAATACTTCAGGTTAACGCTACCCGAGCAATGGGGCTATTTTCGCACGCACTTCTTCGAGTAGGCCAGCGGGGCAGCGAGCGATTTTCTCGGCCCCATTGCTAATCAGAATCGGGCCTATCGCTGGTCGGCCACTTTCCTGCAAGCATGGGCACAGCCCGTTAACTGGACCTTGTTGGGCCGGTCAGGCTTCGACTCCCCCGGCGCCGATACAGGGATCGACAACAAAATCCAGCCGCAGCCAACACCAGTGTCGCCAGCGTCGACGGCTCCGGAGCGGTCGCGACGGCGAAATTGGCGGACCCTAACAGTTCCTGCGCGTCTCCGTCAGTTCCGCCTGCGAGCGACCAGGTACCGTAGAAAACTCCCCGAGCGTCGGTGAGCGGCGATGCGACGGCCACGCTAAACAGCGCAATGTTAGAAGTACTCGCGCCGCCCGCCAACGAAACCGGCACGTTGTCGAAGAAGTTGGTCAGGCCGTCGGTAGTGAAGTCGTTGCCGGCCAGGTTGAGGTTGAAGCCGTTCAGATAGACCACCTCCGGGCTCTGGTTGGTGATCTTTCCTGTGAACGACAGAAGGTCGCCCGCGTCGGCCATTTGCCCACCGAACTGGAATTCAATAACAACTCCCGCTTGCGCGCTTGCCGCCAAAAACAGGGCAGCCATTCCCATAAGAACGTAATTTTTCATCTTCTTTTCTCCCTGCCGCTTACGGCAATGTGATACGTGATGCGCTGCTGAAACTGCCGCCCGTGTATGTGCCGGCGATGCTGATACTACTGGCTGTGCCTGATGCGCCCGCTGACCCAGGAATCGTCTCGACCACCTGCGCGGAAGCCCCTGCGGCAATGGAACCAAGCGCGAAAGGCAAGGGAGTCCCGGACGTGGTGCCAATTTTGACGGTTGTCAGCGAAACATTGTTCGCTACGGAGCCTCCGGTATTGGTGAAGGTGAGCGTGACGACGATGTTTCCCCCCGTGCGGGTCATTGCGCGAGTGATAACGAGATTG
>Ga0114970_10001637_pt1 | contig 16741 bp, 15 predicted proteins | sample M_140205_XF_Meta_FD_87030 | JGI IMG/M metagenome (GOLD analysis project Ga0114970, IMG submission 87030) | Freshwater microbial communities from Lake Montjoie, Canada to study carbon cycling - M_140205_XF_MetaG | ecosystem: Environmental > Aquatic > Freshwater > Lake | place: Lake Montjoie... | reverse complement strand
GCATCCGTTGACGTCAATGCCCGCTCCGGAAGCCGGAGCCGACCGATTGTTTGGCGGAGCATGGTTCGCTATCGATGCGAATACCGAGAGCGCGCGTAAGTGCATTGAATCGGTGGTCGCTTCGCTCGCTGGTCGATCGTTCGTTGTTGACGCTGAACATCGAGTTGCGTACCACGCGGCTGCAGCGATTGCGTCGAATCACGTCGTTGCTCTGCTCGGTTCCGCAGAACGAGTGGCTCGTGCAGCGGGTGTGCCGATCGAGGCGTATTTAGAACTCGTTCGCGCGACGATCGACAATATTGAAGATCTTGGAGTTATCGATGCATTGACGGGCCCTGTGGCGCGTGGCGACTGGGAAACTGTTGCTCGGCATCGAGATGCGATCGACCCCTCAGAACTTGCGTTGTACGACGCATTGGTGGACGCGGCTCGTCGCGTGGTGGACTCGCGCCAATCACTGAGCGGTGAACGAACTCCACCAATTCCTGAAACGGAAAACTGATGCAGGTCTTGTCTACAAAATCAGAGTTTCGTGAGCAGCTCGAAGCAGTGCGCGCGCTCGGTCGTACGGTCGGACTCGTTCCAACGATGGGTGCGCTCCACGAAGGCCATCTTTCGCTCCTTCGCGCTGCAGCAAACGATTGCGATGTTGTAGCGCTCACGATTTTCGTGAATCCGCTTCAGTTCGGCGCAGGTGAAGATCTCGATGCCTACCCGCGTCCGCTTGAGCGCGATCTCGAACTCGCCGAAGCGGCCGGAGCCGATGTTGTCTTCACGCCAACGACAGGTGAGATGTACCCCGAATCGACCTTGACAAATGTTCATGTCGATCGGCTCACTTCCTCAATGGAAGGCGCGAGTCGTCCGACACATTTCGATGGTGTCACCACCGTCGTCACGAAGTTGTTCAACATCGCTGGTCCGTGCAGGGCTTATTTCGGCGAGAAGGACTTTCAGCAACTCGCGGTCGTTCGCCGAATGGTTGCCGATCTTGATCAGCCGGTGGTGATCATCGGTTGCCCCATCGTGCGAGAAAACGATGGTCTCGCCATGTCGAGTCGGAATGTCTACCTGTCGTCAACCGAACGCGAAGCCGCGACGGTCATTAACCGAGCGCTTCGTGCCGGTGCCGCCATGATCGAAGCGGGGGAGAGTGATCCGTCGGTTATCGAGGTGCACATGGCCTCGATCATCGATGCCGAACCGCTTGCCGTGCTTGATTACGCCGTCGTCATCAACCCTGACTCATTGCTCACTCCCGACCGACTGGTGAGTGGAACTACGGTGCGGTTGTTGATGGTGGCGCAGCTGGGAACGCCGCGATTACTCGACAACCTTGGTGTCGACGTACCGTAGGTAGCCATACCCGCACGGTGACCGCACGCGGCGCCAAGCTGAAGGAGAAGACGATGCATCGTCGAATGATGAAATCAAAGATCCATCGCGCTTGTATTACGGACGCCAACCTCCATTACGTGGGTTCCATCACCCTCGATACCGAATTGATGGAGCGGGCCGACATTCGCGAATGGGAGCAGGTGCAGGTCGTCGATATCGATAACGGTGCTCGGTTCGAGACCTACGCGATCCCCGGTGGTCCGGGCACGGTATGTCTCAACGGCGCCGCAGCACGTTTGGTGCAGTCTGGTGACCGCATCATCGTGATTACCTACGCCGACTATGACGAGTCCGAACTTGAGGACTACGTCCCTCGTGTTGTGCATGTCGACCGAACCAACCGCATCATCGATGAATTCGAGGCCGTGACCATCGCTGCTCAAGAATTTCCTGTTCGATTCCGAGCCTGACCCCGTTCTTCGGTCAGACTGCACCCCTGTGACTGCCGAGCTCGATCTACTTGTTGTCGGTTCTGGCGTTGCCGGACTTTCCGCCGCTGTGCGCGCTGCGGCCCGAGATGGTGTTCGCGTGGGAGTCCTTACCAAGGGTCCGCTCGAGCAGTCGACAACCAGGTGGGCCCAAGGTGGCGTGGCTGCTGTTCTTGGCGGTGATCCCGATTCCACTGATCTGCATCTGGCTGACACGCTCGCTGCTGGCGCTGGCCTTTGTGACGTTGATGCGGTACGCATTCTGGTTGAAGAGGGTCCGATTCGAGTTCGTGATCTGGTTTCACTTGGGGCGCGATTCGATCGCGACGCTGAAGGCAAGTTTGAATTAGCGCGCGAGGGCGGACATTCGTTGCCGCGAATCGTTCACGCCGGCGGTGTTGCTACTGGAGCGGAAATCGAACGAGCGCTGGTTGTTGCGGTTCGAAGTGAAGCAACGGAAATTCATGAGCACGCGTTTGCCCTTGACCTTGTGATTGAAAACGGCCGATGCGTTGGCGTCCGTGCGGCTCTGGCCGATGGAACCGTTGGCGTGGTTCGCGCCAGAAATGTTTTGCTGGCATCAGGCGGAGCCGGGCAGATCTTTTCGGTAACGACGAATCCTCTTGAGGCGACTGGTGACGGCATCGCAATGGCATTGCGCGCTGGTGCTGCTGTGGCCGATGTTGAGTTTGTGCAGTTCCATCCGACAGCACTTCATCATGAGCGCATGCCGCGCCCGTTGCTTTCCGAGGCATTACGAGGCCATGGAGCACTCATTCGCGACATCAACGGTGAGCGATTCGTTGACGAAATGCTTCCGCGTGATCAGGTCAGTCGGGCGATGGTTCGCCGCATGATCGAACTTCATACCGATCATTGCTTGCTTGATGTGACTGGTCTCGAACAATTCGATGTTCGATTTCCAACCATCGCCGCGATGCTTTCCGGACTCAAGTTCGATCCGTCACAAGATCTCCTTCCGATTGCTCCAGCAGCGCATTACCTGTGCGGTGGCGTCCTCACCGATCTCAATGGTGCGACGAGCATTCCGGGTCTGTGGGCTGCCGGTGAAGTTGCGTGTTCAGGTGTGCACGGCGCGAATCGACTGGCCTCAAACTCGTTGCTCGAAGGAATGGTGTTTGGCGCTCGCGTTGTCGAAGCCATTGAACTGGGTATCGACGCTCCGGAGCTGACGGGCGCTATGCGCGCGCTCGATGGTGATGGCGGGCGTCGCATTGAGGGATGGAGCGCGCCAGTTTCGTTGTCTTCAGCTGTCGAAGGTGACACCGACGCACTCGCGACCGCTCGTGATGACATGCAATGGGCAATGACTGTTGGTGCCGGAGTCGTGCGAGATTCAAGTTCGCTTTCAGCGACGGCGGCAAAGGTCGAGCACGCCCGCACCCTTGCCAATGCCACTGGTGTCGCCGCGTGGGAACTGGCAAACCTGACCGCAGTGGCCACCGCTCTCCTCGTTGCCGCTGAAGCTCGCACGGAAAGTCGTGGCGCGCATACCCGTGACGATTGCCCGTCGCTGGACCCGAATTTGGCTCTGCGATTGGTGATCGTCTGACCGGTTCGCTCTGGTCGGGCTCGGCAGGGCAGGCTTTCGGAATGTCAGATCTGCTTCAGCCGCCCCGAGTCGTTGTCGTTGATGCGGTCGAACGTGCCCTCGCCGAGGATCTCACGCCACTTGGGGACCTCACTTCTGCGCTGCTTCCGCAGGATCTCGTAGCAACGGCGCGATTCGTTGCTCGTACCACTGGCGTTCTTGCGGGCCGAGCCTGCGCCGCCGAAACGTTTGTGCAGGTCGATCCGACGGTGTCGCTCACGTGGTCGGCTGATGACGGCGACACCGTTCGCCCCGGCACGTTGATCGCTACCGCAACTGGTCGACTCGCATCGATCCTTACCGCCGAACGCACGGCGTTGAATTTCCTTGGTCACCTCTCAGGTATCGCAACGCTCACTAGCCAGTACGTCGCTGAAGCAGCGAAGGGTGGTAGCGCGTATGTGTGGGATACGCGAAAGACCACGCCTGGATTGCGAGTTCTTGAAAAGGCTGCAGTCCGAGCCGGCGGTGGACGTAACCATCGCGGCAATCTTTCCGACTGGGTCCTTCTGAAAGATAACCACATTGCGTTGTTTGGCATCACCGATGCAGTAGCCCGTTCTCGTTCGATGTGGCCGGCACGAACTGTTCATGTCGAATGCGACACGATTGAGCAAGTTCACGAAGCACTCGCGGCTGGAGCAGACGCGTTGCTGCTCGACAACATGACGACAGACATGATCCGTGAATGTGTGGCCATCGCTTCTGCTTCGCAGCACCGCCCCTTGCTCGAAGCCTCTGGCGGGATCACTCTCGAAACGATCGCGTCGTACAGCGCCGCGGGTGTCGATTGCATTTCAGTCGGCGGGCTTACGAATTCTGCTCCGGTGCTCGATATTGGTCTCGACATCGACCCGGCATGACGGAGGAACAACGAATGCTTCTCGCTGTTGATGCAGGAAATACACAAACGGTTGTAGGTCTTTACGATCTCGATGGTGGAACCGCAGCTGGGCGTCGTCCCGAAGCTGGCCTTCTTGACCATTGGCGGATCTCGACCGCTGCCGATCGCACCGGCGATGAGTACGCGGTCATGTTGCAGGGCTTCCTTGCTCTCCGGCGCAACAGTTTTTCGGATATCGATGGGATTGTTATTTCCTCTGGTGTTCCGCAAGTCACCGCAACGTTGCGTCAGGTCACTGCGCGTCACTTGGATTTTGAGCCAATCGTCATTGGTCCCGGCGTTCGCTCCGGCATCCGCATTGATTACGACAATCCCAAAGAGGTCGGTGCCGATCGCATCGCGAATGCCGTTGGCGCGTATGACCTTTACGGTGGGCCGACGATCATCGCTGATTTCGGAACGGCAACAACATGCGATGCCGTTTCTGAAGATGGCGTCTACCTGGGCGGCGCGATCGCGCCTGGCATCGAAATCTCAATGGATGCGTTAGTTGGCCGGGCATCGGCGTTGCGAGCGGTGGAACTGACCGCACCGCGTAACGTTCTGGGAAAGTCCACGGTTGAATCGATTCAGTCGGGCGCTGTTTACGGGTTCGCTGCGCAGGTCGACGGTTTATGTGACCTGATCGAAGCGGAACTCGGAACATGTACGGTGATTTCCACTGGGGGACTTGCGGAAACAAGTACGCCGTTCTCGAAGCGCATTCAACACACCGAACCATGGTTGACGCTTCACGGTCTTCGGTTGATTTACGAAAAAAACGTTTAACGTTTCGCTTCGTTAGTTAGGCCGCAGAGCGAACAGTTCCGAGCAAGTGCTCGGCAGCGGCTTCGAGAGCAGTGACTGCTTCGGTGCCCGCGTACGGAGCCAGTGCACGCTGGCCCGCTTCAACGTAGGAACGAGCGGTGTCGAGCGAGTCTTTGACCGATGGCGATGAACGCAACAGCGTGCGAGCACGACCAAGCGTGTCGGGATCTTCGACCGGTTCGATGGAACCGTCAGTGGGTGCAAGTTTCACAAGCAGCGAACGCAGTTCATCGGCTTCGGCGCCGCCAGCAGCAAGTGTGCGAATCACGGGAAGGGTGTAGGTACCTTCAACGAGATCATGGCCCGCAGGCTTGCCCAGTTCTTCGTCGGTGGATGTGACATCGAGGAGATCGTCGACGATCTGGAATGCCATTCCGAACGAATTGCCGAACGTGGTGAGCGCATCGATCTGAGGGCGAGGAAGGCTGGCGACAATTCCACCGACGCGACATGCCGTGCCGAGCAGTGATGCGGTCTTGCCATCGATGGAGCGCAGGTAGGCCTCTTCGGTGCGGTCCATGCTGAACGCGTGCTGCAGTTCAAGAATCTGGCCCTCACACAATTTGCCGATGGTGGCTGCGAGTAAGCCGGCAACTTCGGTTCCGAGCGATGCTGCAATCTCAGAAGCTTTTGCCAGCAAGTAGTCGCCAGCAAGGATTGCCTTAAGGTTGCCCCAACGAGCGTTGACACTTTCGACGGTGCGACGGGTCGTGGCATCGTCCATAACATCGTCGTGATAGAGCGATCCGAGGTGGACCAGCTCAACTGACACAGCGCCCATGATGACCTCAGGGGTAGCGGCGCCCATTTCGGTGGCCGATGTTGCTGCCGAAGTGACGCAGAAGGCAGGACGAACGCGTTTACCGCCAGCGAGAATTAAGTGGCTGGCGACCTCGGTCAGAAACGGGTCTTCGGTAACCACCGAGGCCTGCAGTGCATCCTCAACCCGGACAAGGTCGGCCTGCAGAACGGGCAACTGGAGGAGGGGCGAGGCGCTTGCCATGGCGTCACGATAGGCCCGCGGCCGGTTCAGACCTCAACCGGGCGGACAGGTTCAGAACTCCTTGTGACAAAGGCACGGCGAACGTGGATTTCCGACGAGGCGATCTCGAAGGTGATGGGTACACTCACTTCACTTATCCCCGTCTGGGAAGCAGGTCACAAAGTGTTTGAACGGTTCACCGATAGGGCCCGCAGGGTCGTTGTGCTCGCACAAGAAGAAGCGCGACTCCTGAACCACAATTACATCGGCACCGAGCACATCCTGCTCGGGCTTATCCACGAGGGCGAAGGCGTCGCCGCGAAGGCTCTTGAGTCGCTCGGCATTTCGCTCGAGGCTGTGCGTTCGCAGGTCGAAGAAATCATCGGTCAGGGCGGTTCATCGCCGAGCGGTCACATCCCCTTCACGCCGCGTGCCAAGAAAGTTCTCGAACTGTCGCTTCGCGAAGCGCTGCAGCTCGGTCACAATTACATCGGCACCGAGCACATTCTTCTCGGTCTCATTCGTGAAGGCGAGGGTGTTGCTGCGCAGGTGCTCGTCAAGCTTGGCGCCGATCTCTCCCGCGTTCGCCAGCAGGTCATCCAGTTGCTGTCGGGCTACTCCGGTCCTGGCCCGCAACAGGGTGAGAAGGCCGGCGCCACCAGCGGCGGTTCGGGCGAAGCATCACCTAGTGGTTCCGCCGTGCTCGATCAGTTCGGTCGCAACCTCACACAACTCGCTCGCGAAAAGAAGCTCGATCCAGTTATCGGTCGTGCACGCGAAACCGAACGCGTCATGCAGGTTCTCAGTCGCCGCACCAAGAACAACCCTGTTCTTATTGGCGAGCCTGGAGTTGGCAAGACCGCAATCGTTGAAGGTCTCGCCCAAGCAATCGCTTCCGATCAAGTTCCCGAAACGCTTCACGGCAAGCAGCTCTACACACTCGATCTCGGTGCACTCGTTGCCGGTTCGCGTTACCGCGGTGATTTCGAAGAGCGCCTTAAGAAGGTGCTCAAAGAAATTAAGACACGCGGCGACATCATCCTTTTCATCGACGAGATCCACACGCTCGTTGGTGCCGGTGCTGCCGAAGGTGCAATCGACGCAGCAAGCATCCTTAAGCCGATGCTTGCTCGTGGCGAACTCCAAACCATTGGTGCCACCACACTCGACGAATACCGCAAGCATCTTGAAAAGGACGCTGCACTCGAGCGACGTTTCCAGCCGATCAAGGTTGAAGAGCCCACCGTTGCCCACACCATTGAAATCCTTAAGGGTTTGCGCGATCGCTACGAAACCCATCACCGCGTCACCATCACCGATCAAGCGCTGGTTGCTGCGGCCAACCTGGCCGACCGCTACATCGCCGATCGTTTCCTTCCCGACAAAGCCATCGACCTCATCGACGAAGCCGGTTCGCGTTTGCGCATTAAGCGCATGGAAACGCCACCCGATTTTAAGGAACTCGAAAACGAAATCACCAAGGTCGTAACCGAGAAGAAGGAAGCGGTCGAGGCTCAGCAGTTCGAAGAGGCCGGTCGTCTGCGCGATCGCGAGAAGGAACTTCTTGCGCAGAAAGAAACCAAAGAGCAGGAAATGAAGGACTCCGGCATCGACTTGTTCGACGAGGTCGACGAAGAAGCCATCGCCGAGGTGCTTTCACTCTGGACCGGTATCCCCGTTTACCGACTTACTGAAGAAGAAACTGCTCGCCTTCTGCGCATGGAAGACGAACTGCATAAGCGAGTCATTGGTCAAGAAAATGCCGTCAAGGCAGTGAGCCAAGCCATCCGTCGAACGCGTGCCGGGCTCAAAGACCCCAAGCGTCCTTCGGGCTCGTTCATCTTCCTCGGCCCATCGGGTGTTGGAAAGACTGAACTGGCCAAGACCCTCGCCGAATTCTTGTTCGGCGATGAAGACTCGCTTATTTCGCTCGACATGTCTGAGTACCAGGAGAAGCACACCGTCAGCCGCCTTGTCGGTTCGCCTCCTGGCTACGTCGGTTATGAAGAAGGCGGACAGCTCACCGAAGCAGTGCGGCGTAAGCCGTTCTCGGTGGTGCTCTTCGACGAAATCGAAAAGGCGCATCCCGACGTCTTCAATACGTTTTTGCAAATTCTTGAAGAGGGACGACTCACCGACTCACAAGGTCGCTCGGTCGACTTCCGCAACACCGTGCTGATCATGACCTCAAACCTCGGTACCGCCGATCTTCGCAAAGCCAACATTGGTTTTGGTAAGTCCGACGAAGCCGTGTCGTACGAGCGCATGAAGGAAAAGGTCAACGATGCACTCAAGGCGCATTTCCGCCCTGAGTTCCTTAACCGCATCGACGACACCATCGTGTTCCACGAACTTTCCAAGCCAGAGGTCACGACCATTGTCGATCTGCTCATCAAGCGAGTTACCAAGCAGCTTGAAGGTCAGGGCATTGGTCTTGAACTCACCGAAGCGGCCAAGTTCCTGCTGGCCGACAAGGGCTATGACCCCACGCTGGGCGCTCGTCCGCTTCGTCGTGCCATTCAACGCATGGTCGAAGATCCGCTTTCCGAGCGTCTGTTGTGGAAGGAATTCCGTGCCGGCCAGAACATCGTGGTCGACGCCGAACCCGATCCCGAAACCGGCGAGCGCATCATCGTGTTTCGTGCCACCGAGGGCTTTGAGCCCCCGCCCATGGAACTGGCCGAAGCCGGCGCACCCGAATAGGGAACATGCATCACAAAGCGTATGAAGGAACTCGGGCCTAGCGCTCGGGCTCCTTCGCGTAGCGAGCCACAAACACTTTGCGATTGCGCTGGTAGGTTGCGCGCTGTGTTTCAGAACCGTCGACTGCCGCGTGTCTTCGTGCTCCTTGCGCTCGTCGTTGTGGTTGCCGCAGGTTGTCGAGTTCAGATCGAAACCAAGGTTGATGTCGGGCTTGATGGCAAAGGAACGATCACACAAGGCATTGGTTTCGATGACGCCGCGTTGAAGCGTGTTGGTGATCCGGCGCAAGCGTTGCGTGCCGATGATCTTGTACAAGCGGGCTGGGAAGTAGACGCCGCGTCCAAAGAAGGTGACCTCACCTGGATTCGCGTGCATCAGTCGTTCGATACGCCTGAAGAGGGCACCGCATTGCTCGCGCAGTTAAGCGGTCCCGACGGGCCCTATCGCGACTTGCTCATCAAACGTTCCGACGGGTTGTTGTCGACTTCGGTGAAAGTCACCGGAGAGATCGACACAACTGCTGGTCTGCAAATGTTTGGTGACCAACAGTTAGCCACAACACTCGGTGGCGACGCGTCTGGTGGGTTGCTCGCGAAGATTGAAGCCGAAGAGAAAGCACCGCCAGCTTCGATGGTGGATCTTGATCTCGTGGTGACCGCCGGAGGTTCCACGAAGACCTACAACGCTTCGTTCACTGACACGGACACTCAAAAGGTGAAGGTCAGTTCCTCGAAGGACAAGTTCCTCCAGATCTTTGAAGCGCTCGTGGTGTTTGGATTGGCGGCTCTCACGGCCACGGTGATTGGCCTCCGGTATCGCAAGCGCCGCCTGCGTACCCGTCGACTCATGCATTCCCGCGGCCGGCGCTGGTAGGCGTCCTCATCGGCTGTACGGTGCGTCGTTCCCCAAGGGCCCGCTGAATTGGGCGGCTCAAAATTGATTATCTATAATCCTTAGGGCAATCGGGCGGAGGGTCTAGTTCAGGTACCTAAGGGGTTTTGATGTCTCGTTTCTCTCGTTCGGTGCGAATCGCAGTCGCCGGACTTCTCGCCGTTTCCGCGCTCACCATCTTCGGCGCTTCGCCCGCTAGCGCTGCTGCCACTGCTTCGATGGTCGACAACGGAAACGGTTCAATCACCGTTACCTATTCGGGTGTTGTCGCTGGAGCGAACGGCTTTGATGTGGTTCTTGCGTTCATGTCACAGGGCGCAACGTGTCCGGTGAATGCATACCCGAACCCCAATCTCTTCAGCCTCTACGCCAACTCGATGGGTGGCGGAGCTCCAGTTATGGCTGCGTCCCCTGCGACGATCGGCGTTGGAACATCGGTTATGGGTCCGAATGGTCCTGGTGCTGTTCCGCTTACTTCAGGTAACTATCAGGCCTGTCTCTACACGCAGGTCAACAGTGGGGCCAACATCACCTACACCAATGCAGGTTCGCTTGCCGTCACCATTGGGCAGGTCACACCGACGACCACCACGACCACAGCATCTCCAACCACGACGACCGCTGCAGGTACTCCCGTCGCTCCGGCCTTCACCGGCTGATCAATCCAGCTTCCAGATTTGAACGGTGCCGCTCCTTCGGGGGCGGCACTTTTCGTTTTGGTTCAAAACCGCGGCAAGTCGTGTGCTTCGGGAATGTGGTTAGGAACCGAAGAACGCGTGTTGTAAAGCTTCAAGTGTGAGTTGATCCCACTCATGAGATTTACCTTGTTGTGAGCCGCGTTCTACAAAGACGCGACTAAGCAGAATGCTGTGTTGCCAGGCAACCGCGCTGGGGAGGTCGATTTCAGCGCGGAGCCAGCCTCGCTCTTGCGCGACTTGAAGAGTGCCAGTCAAACCCTCAACGATCTCGTCCTGCGCACGAAGCACTTCGGCTTCAAGTTCGGGTCGTGCAAACGCGCTGCCGACCACACTTACGCGACGCCATCGACTTTCTCCGCGCCCGGCGAGAGCCTGTTTCCAGATGTCAACGAGAGAGGCGCGCAGTTCCTCGCGTGATTGGCATTGCGAAAGTCTTCGTCCAATAGCGTCGATGTCCTCGCGGATTTGGCGGGAGTAGCGCTCAACCTGAGCAGCGGTGACGAGGCCATCACGATTTCCGAAGTGGTAGTAGAGGACTGGTGGGGTGACTCCAGCTTCCTCGACGATGTGGTTGACGCGCACCGCCGCCTCGCCGCCCGCGTCGATGGCAGCGATGGCGAGATCAAGGATTTTGGTGCGATTGTCATCAGCCACGCAGTGACCTTACGGCCGCCGGGACGGCGAGGAACCGAAACCAAGTCATCTAGGAGCCTGCTTAGTTTCACTAGACATAAGGACATAGTCTTACTAGGGTTAGCCCTCTGAGTTCGACTGAACTCGGTCACCCTCTGGAAAGGTCTGAGATGTCTCGATTCACTCGTTCGACTCGCATGGTTGTTGCCAGTGCGCTCTTTGTTTCAACAGCAGTGGTGTTCGCGGCCAGCCCAGCGAACGCAGCGGGTACCGGCTCAATGGTTGATAACGGTGATGGCAGCATGACCGTCACCTGGACGGCGAGCGCACCTACTGATTCCGTTCTCATCAACTTCTACCCAAGCGGGACAACCTGCCCTCAGTTTGCAGACGGGATCAACGTCTCTTTCAACATTGAAGGTGGCACTGGTGTACCGGTTCCAAAATTGGGAGCCAGCCCCACCCTGCTTTCGGCTGGTTCCTCGGTGAGAGGCGGTTTGCCGCCAGCATCGATGCAAATTCCTGTGGGGCCCCGTATGGCATGCCTCTATGGGCGTGACGGACAGAACCCCGCCCCACTTCTGCAATCGCTTCCCATCACGTTCGCGGCGGTAGCTCCAACAACAACGACAACGACCACGACTCTGCCGACCACGACCACCACCATTGCTGGCGGCGCGGCTGGCGATCCGGTTACTCCTGCTTTCACCGGCTGATCGATTCAGCCACCAGGTTTTTCAGGTGCCGCTCCTTCGGGGGCGGCACTTTTCGTTTGGGCGCCATGACTGTCTCGCCTGGTGCGTAGGGTGTCGCCGTGGCCAAGCTCCGAGCAGTGTTCCGTTGCACCGAATGCGGTACGAGCGTGCCCAAATGGGTGGGTCGCTGTCCCGGTTGCGAGGGCTGGAACACGCTGGTTGAAGAACTCGACGACGTTTCGAAAGTTTCGTCTGCGGCGTTGTTGGGTCGGCGCGATGCGCCCGTGCCAATTTCTGAAGTCGACGCGCACGAATGGCAGCCGAAGCCCACCGGTATTGGTGAACTCGATCGCGTACTCAGCGGTGGCCTTGTGCCTGGTTCAGTCACGTTGGTTGGTGGTGAGCCGGGTATCGGGAAGTCCACGTTGCTGCTGCAAGCAGTCGCGTCAATCGCGGCGTCGGGTTCGAAGGTTCTCTACGTGTCAGCCGAAGAATCTAAACAACAAGTGCGTCTGCGAGCCGAACGGTTAAACGCGCTGCACCCCGATCTGTGGCTGGCCTCTGAAACCGCCGTGCCCCATATTCTTTCCTCGGTCGACGAAATCAATCCCGCGGTGTTGGTGGTCGACTCCATTCAAACGGTGCACACACCCGACATCAGTTCTGCCTCGGGTTCAGTTGCCCAGGTGCGCGAAAGTGCCGCACGCTTGGTCACCACTGCGAAAGAACGCGGTCTGTCAGTGGTGCTGGTTGGTCACGTCACCAAAGAAGGTGGGCTTGCTGGTCCGCGAGTGCTCGAGCACATTGTCGACACCGTGCTTGCATTTGAAGGCGATCGTCACCACGCGTTACGCATGTTGCGTGCGGTCAAGCATCGCTTCGGTGCCACCGACCAACTTGGTCTGTTTGAAATGACCCAACACGGAATGCTCGGTGTTCCCGACCCCAGCCGATTGTTCTTGGCCGATCGTCGCAAGGGTGTTTCCGGTTCGGTCATTGTTCCCACTATGGAAGGCGATCGGCCAATGTTGGTCGAAGTGCAAGCGCTTGTTGCCCATTCGGAACTTCCCTCACCTCGACGCAGTGCACAAGGTCTCGACTCGGGTCGTCTTTCGTTGTTGCTCGCGGTGTTGTCAGAACGTGCCGGTGTCACGTTTGAAAAGCGCGACGTGTATGCGCTGGCGGTTGGTGGCGTGAAGATTGTTGAACCGGCAGCCGACCTCGGGGTGGCGCTGGCGCTTGCGTCATCTCGCTTCAACTCACCAATTCCCGAAGATCTCGTTGTGTGTGGCGAAATCGGTTTGGGTGGTGAGCTTCGTCAGGTTGCTCATGGTGAACGTCGTCTGGCCGAAGCCGCTCGGCTCGGGTTTACGCGTGCCCTCGTTCCTCGCCTTGCTCCCGATCCACCCGAAGGCATGAAGGCCATTCGCGTTGGCACGTTGGCCGAAGCAGTAGCTGCTGTGGGTATTGGTAACAACGCTTCCTCTGAATTCTGAAAGGTCCCAATGCGCATCACCCTTGCGAATGGTGTTCCCGCGGAACTGGCGATGCCAGCCTCGGTGGATGACAACACCCTTGGCGTGGTTCTGTTCCCCGACATCATGGGATTGCGTCCCCTGTTCGACGACATGTGCGCACAACTCGCTGCCGACCACGGGTGGGTGGTGTGCGCTCCGGAACCATTCCCCGGCCGTGAAGACCTTTTGGTCGACGAACGCCTCGGCGCCATGGCCGATTTTGACGATGCCGAGCTTCGCAGAACTGCCGAACTCGCTGCAGAAGCAACCGGACGTGCGCGAGTTGTGGCAACAGGCTTTTGTATGGGCGGGATGTTGGCGTTCAAAGCAGCAGCAACGGGTCACTTCAAACGCGCAGCAGCGTTCTACGGAATGATTCGCCTTCCCGAAGCCTGGGCCGGCGGGCGCCTGCAACAACCGATCGAGGCGCTGGCCTCACCCGATCGTTGTCTGACCCTCGCCATCATCGGCACTGCCGATCACTTCACGCCACCACAAGATGTTGCCGATGCAGAAGCGCTTGGCATTGTTGTTGTTTCCTACGAAGGCGCCGAGCACGGTTTTGTACACGACGCATCTCGCCCAGCCCATCGTGCCGAAGATGCCGCCGATGCATGGCGTCAGGTCGTTGCGTTTCTCGAGGCCTGAGAATCTTTAGAGCTTTCCGAGTTTACGAAGTGGTGTGAGTGTCGTTTCGCTTGCAATTCGATTGGAAATTGCACCAATCGGCGCCCAATTGATTTCAGAGAAGCAATCGGTGAGCAACGAAAGGCTGACCATTCCGATTCCGTGGGCATTGGTGAGATACCAGAACGATGTGGGTGATTCGATGACCGCAGAATCTTTGGTTCCGAATATTTTTCGTATCCATGAGAGTGCTTCGGTGATCCGGAGCTGACTTACGCTCGCAAGGTCGGGATGGTGACGAGTAGCGATGACTGTTTCGACTCGCAATTGTCGAAGTTGACGGTTTTCTGGCGCAACAAGTCCGCGCTGCAGGGCAAATGCTGAACGGATGTACGAGTCATCATCCAGCGAGACAAACGCTGTCGTTCCTGTTCGCCAGATTTGCTCGATCATCTGTGCGATTGCAGTGTGCATCAGCTCGTCTTTTGTCCCGACGTGCGTATAGGCGGAACTAAACGAATGACCTGCCGCACGTGCGACGCGATGCGCAGTGGTCTTCTCGAATCCAACTTTTGCAACAACCGCCATAACAGCACTTACGAATTCGTCGAGTCCCGCATCGCCAGTCGACGGAGTGGGCATGACGAGCGGCGTTGGACTTGGCGAATCAAGATCTTCAAACCACGTGGTGGGATCGAGCGATGCATCACGAATACGAAGCAGGATGTCGCGCCACGGCGGGCGAGATTTTGGAACCATTCGCGACGTGAGAACGCACCCAGTTGGAATAGTCATTCGGACAGTCACGAGTGCTTTGGGCAGGAGCCCATTTGTTTCGCAGAGTTCCCGAAAGAGACCCTCAATGTCAGAGCGAACCGAGTCAACCAGGAGGGGAAAGCGGCGGGCAACGGCAACGACCTCTATTGCACCGCAGGTAAGTTCTGAAGGTCGAGTGAGTTCATTGATGAGCCATTCAGACGGTTCAGCAGTTGGCGAAGAAGCAAATTCGTTGAACTCACGAATGAGCAACGCGTAGTGATCGCGAAGTTTCTCGTCCCAGAGTTCAAGGGCAACGTCTTCCGCAGAGTCGTACCGGCCGTACAGCGGACCATTCGACATCCCAGCGTTGGCGGCAATCTTCGTGAGAGCGAGGCCATCGACGCCGTTAGTAGCGAGCAACTCAAGGGCCGAGTTTGTGATCGCGGTTTGAACCTCGCGGGTTTTCTGCGCTCGCGAAACCCTGGGCCGATCGTTTGAGGGTTGATCGAAAGACCCTTTGGATTTTGTTTGAGGCATTGCGTCATTCTAGCCGAAGAAATTCTTTTCCTAAACGTTCTCGTATTCGAATAAGCATTGTTTGTCTTTAGAGAGCTCTTGAGATCCTCCACCTCAGTATTTGGAACGCCGTTCTAGTGCTCGGCTTCGGGCTAGAACAAGGGAGCATCAATTTTGAGTTCTTGGAGGAACCATGAAGGTCGATATTTCACTCGCCATGTCCGGACCGGTTGGGTCGGTGCCGCGGGCGGCCGAACTTCAGGCTCTTGGTGCTGACGGGCTCTTCAGTTTTGAAAATGCCCACGATGTGTTCTTTCCATTGGTGCTGGCCAGCACTTCGTGTCAGATCGACCTGATGACAAATGTGGCCATGGCCTTCCCTCGAAGCCCGCTGCATCTCGCCTACGCGGCGAACGATCTGCAACTGCTCACCGAGGGAAAGTTTCGCTTAGGTCTTGGTTCACAGATCCGCCCTCATATTCAGAAGCGCTATGGATCGGTGTGGGAGAAGCCCGTGGCACAGATGCGTGAGTGGGTGAGCGCAACAAAGGCGATCCTCGCCCACTTTGCTGGTGAGGGCCCATTCGATTTCAAAGGTCAATGGACTACGCACACGCTCATGACTCCGAACTTCAACCCAGGCCCGAACCCCAATGGCAAAGTTCCGGTGCTTGTCGGCGCTCTTGGACCGAAGATGTGTGAAATGACGGCCGAGGTTGCCGACGGCATCTTGGTGATGCCGTTTAACTCTGAACGACATTTCGCCGAACGCACGATGCCAGCACTCGAGCGCGGGTTCGCCAAAGCCGGGCGCGATCGCAAGGATTTCGAAATCATTCTGGAAGTTATTTGTGCCGTTGGGCAGACCGATGAAGAAATTGCCGCAGCAGCGAACGGTGTTAAAACACTTCTTGGTTTCTACGGTTCGACTCCTTCCTACAAGCCAGTGCTCGATGTCGAAGGTTGGGGCGAGCTGCAACCACAACTCAATACGTTGTCGAAGCAGGGCGATTGGGCTGGCATGGCAAAGAAGATCGACGACGATGTCTTGCGCACGATTGCTGTTGTTGGTACGCCGAAAGAAGTGGCCGCAGAAATCGTTCGTCGTTTCGGACACGAAGCCAATCGGGTGTGTCTCTACTTCCCCGGCTATCCCATCAGCGATGAATGCATTGCCGAAACCATTCGTGAAATCAAACTTGCTTCAGGCGAAGCCTGATGGCACGAACTATTGATACCGGCACAAACGATCTATTGGCTCAACTTCACGACGATGGCGTTTTGGTTGCGACACTGAATCGCCCCGACACCCGAAATGCATTTAGCGGAGCGATGGGTCGTGCGCTGGGTGACATCTATCGGATGGCCGATACCGATGATTCTGTGCGAGTCGTCGTGCTCACCGGCACCCCGCCAGCATTTTGTGCAGGTGCAGATTTCTCAAGCGGGTCAGATGTTTTTGAACGTTCTGATGCGCCGGCGTTCAGCGCGAACCCGGTGAACCCTCCGGCTTGGCGTATTCGAAAGCCCGTGATTGCCGCAGTGAATGGTCATGCGATTGGTGTTGGATT
>Ga0114970_10001636_pt1 | contig 16744 bp, 19 predicted proteins | sample M_140205_XF_Meta_FD_87030 | JGI IMG/M metagenome (GOLD analysis project Ga0114970, IMG submission 87030) | Freshwater microbial communities from Lake Montjoie, Canada to study carbon cycling - M_140205_XF_MetaG | ecosystem: Environmental > Aquatic > Freshwater > Lake | place: Lake Montjoie... | reverse complement strand
GCATCAGTAGTAGGAGGCGTCAAGCTTGCCGAACCAGGTGCCGACCTTGGTTTGTGCTTGGCACTCGTTTCTGCAGTGGTGAATAAGCCACTCCCTGCCGATCTCGTTGTTATTGGTGAAGTGGGTTTGGCCGGTGAAGTACGTCAAGTTGCTCAGGTAGGTCGTCGCCTTGCCGAAGCAGCACGCCTGGGCTTTACCCGCGCCATTGTTCCTGCAAGTGCCTCGGCAAAAGTTGACGGCATTCGCGTTGAAGGCGCAGCCACACTTACTGAGGCCTTAGCGCTTGCTCAACTCACGGGTGCGTTTACGAGTTAGAACGTCACACCTGGGCCAACGACTTTGCAAGCTCCTCGAGATGTGAAGACGGTGCTCCCCCAGCCCACGCATCGGCTTCTACTGCCCTGGCGTACGCCTCCCACTCCAATTTAATGGCTGACCTATTACCCGATTTTGAGTGGCCCTTCATCCGCAGCGCTACAAGTTCTTCATGACCAGGCAAAACTCGCAAACCTTTTTCAGTGACATAGAAAAGCGTTTCTGTGTCATTCACCGAAATGGCGTACTCACCGAGCAGCACTGCAGCTTGCAATGTAGTTATTACATGTGAAGTTGTAATTCCTTCTGCATCGGCCCATGCATAGTTCATACCCGCAAAAGGTAAATCACGTACGAAGCTGAAAGATTCCTCGAGATGCCGCCTATTCAATTCGCTTGGGTCGTCAATATAAAGCTTGAGAAACCGCTGGATGATAAAAGCATCGGTTACCACTTTTTCATTGAGAATCATTTGATTGGTAAATGTTCGTGGAATCCACTCTTCATTTTCAATGGGTTCTCCAGATGAATTTAATGATCGCCTTAAATCTGACACGACATTAGAAAAAGTCGCATCTTGGACATTCTCGCTCCATAAAGCCGTGCGGGCAGCAGATCGAGTTGAGGAATTTTTGTGTTCTACTAACCAACTTAAAAGCTCGAGAGATTTTCCTTTACCAATTGTGATGGTGACACCTTCGGAGGTTTCCACGACCGGAACACCAAGAACCCGAATAATGATCCTCCAGTCACCACTATTAGTACAGACCTCATCATCATTCGCAACGACTGGAAGAGCGACTTCCTCTCGGGTTTCTGCTTGCGAAACAAATTTTATACTGCGCATGGTGGCGCGGCGTTTCGCAACTATGTAGGTGAGAGTAGCAATATTTATTGCTCCTGAGCCGAGTAATAGCGATTCGGAATAATTATTGGAATTATTTGGGTCAATTTTTTCAGAGGCGACTTGGGGTACTGCCATTGCCCCTACCGATTGCGAGGAAACAAAAAATCCTGCGAACGCCACGGCAGCAATACGAATAAATTGAGGAGAGTAGGCGAAAGTTCGCGATTGACCGCGAATATGTGAAACTACTTGCCACATAAACGTGACAAGGATCCAAAATGCTGCAAGAACAAAAAGCCCAAGCAACAACTTAATAATGGGTAATTGAATATCTTCCTGGCGTAACCAATCCATGCTCTACTCCTTCATCCCACTACTGGTTGCGCACAGCGAGTTGCAGATACAGTTCGAGTTTCCACCCCTGCCAGACGCAAGAGAGTCATTTTCTCAACTGCGTTAACGGTGACACAGACCTCAATTCGATTGGCTTCAATACGCCCCTGCGATTGAATTGACTGCAGATACGACTGCGAAAGCCGAATTGCTTGAGGTACATCTATCCGCGGAACACCCGTGCGCAGATCGGTAAGAGCTTGAGCGCCTGCACGGGCAGCATTTTCGGCAGTATCAGCCACCTTAAGTTTTGCTGCCACGACACGTCCGCCATCTATTGCTAACCCGGAACAAACAATAAATGTCATCGTCAGGGATACAACAAAGGCAGAAATGAATCCGCTGTCATAAATTTGCTTTTGCTTCATCACCCCGCCCTATAAGTATCAAGTACTTCAACGGACTCCGCTCGCACGGTTTTTGTACCGACTCCAAGAAGATCTAGCCCTTTGTGGTTCACTTCACATTCCACCACCACTTTTACGAACCGTGTTGGGCCTATTTGTTGTGGCTCAACACTGACTCGCGGATTGTTGCACGACACTCCTATTGCAGCGAGGTCATTCAATGCTGCATCTCTGCCTTCAACAGTTTGTCTACTGATTGCAGATATTGATGCCGCTCTAGCTCCCTGGTCTGCCGCGTGCTTCACCTGTAGAAGCACTTCGCCAGACCTCCCTGCCAAGACAACAAGTAGCACCAGAAACATGAGGACTGGAGTGAGTAAGACTAATTCTACTGATGCGCTTCCAGATTCCCGGCGGCAAATTTTCATCTGTTACGTTCCTCTTCGGTCATGTACTTTTCTTTTACCTCTCGCGCAGTGCGAGTGACCACAGATGGGAAGAATGGAGCGATACGCGGAACTCGTATTGACACAGTTGCAATTACATCACTCCCATGTCGCACAACAGTTGGAGAAGATGCAGCGGCGGCGCCTAGTTCCGCAATCAAGCGCACCGCTGCATTTCTCCCAGCCACCTCAGAAGATCCATATCGTGATGCCACAGCCGCGCCTTCGCTAGCTGCAGCACTTGCCATGTGCGCATCGTGCATGAAAACTGTCGCTTGAAGTGCCAGCCACATGAATGTCAGCACAACCGGAACAACTAATACAGTTTGTACAACGGTTTCTCCCAACTCATCTGTTTCACCAGAGAGCTGAGAGCCACCATTGAGTCGGCGATATCTTCTGAGACGTGCCATTGAGTTTCTAACCGAGGTTAAGAGTATTGGCTTTGTCTTTAACGCGTGACGTGATAGTTGCACCTACAGCAATTGCTAACGCAATGAGAGCTGCGGCCATAACTACTGTTGTGGCACTCACTTCGCCCGCCTCTGTATCTGCCTCTCGTGAAGCCGTAAAGCGGATCCAGTAATAATTGAAATGTTCCTTCATCATTTTCTCCTTTATTTAGTTGTTTACATACTTCCCATAACAAGTTCGAGGGCTGGATAGCCAAGTAGCGTTATGAATCCCATGAATAGAAGCACTGTGGGTACACCCATACGCTCAGTTGCGCTTTGTGCTGCAGCTTCTATCTCATTCATTTGCCGACTGCGAACTGCATCGGCTTGGGCAGCTAACGAGGCCCGGACCCTGGAACCTTGTTCACCAGCGAGTTGCATGCTTCCTGCGACTCTCATCAGATCACTCACGTTGATTAACGATGCAAGCTCGCCTAGAGCTGTCCATTGTGTAATGCGTTCGGCCCGTGCACGCTCTAATGCACTGCGAATCATCTCGAAGGCCCAGTTGTCGCCTGTTTGTGCAGCTGCAATGAGTGCAGTTTCACTACCCGCTCCACCCGCTAAAAGAACATTCACCAGATCGAGATAACTGGATAACGCATAAGAAAAACTTCTACGAGCCTCTACGGCAGCTTTAGTCAATTTTTTCTGAGCATTCATGACGCCGACTACTGGACCACAGCAAAGAATCAAAATTGCGCTGAAACCTGGGATGCGGACCCCTGCCACAGATAAAGAAGCAACGGCAACTACGGACAAAATTCCACCAATGAGACCTGACCGAAGTGCTTGTTGCGCGAATTGTTCTTCGGTGGTTCGCGTAATTGCTAAGTCACATGGTTTTTTCTGATGCGTAAGACGTGAGTGATTCATTTTAAATGAAAAAATAGCTGGTTGATTTTGTGATCTCAATAGCGTTGCTCTGAGAATGAGTAGCACCCCAAGACCAACACTCAACCCAATGAGAAAAATCACGATCTCGCCCCACCGTGTACTGGTTGTTCAGAATTCTTACTTGCAATAAAGCGGTCTGGTAAAGGAATTCGTGCACCACGTTGCAAAAGAACCATGGCTATCACGAAAGTAGAAAGAATTGCACAGAGTATGAGCTGTCCAGAAGGTGTTCCATACGGCGCAAGGTATTCTCGATTAAGAATGAACAATGCGCTGATAAACCCCACGACCGTAGTCATAATGATTCGCACTGCAGTTCGTGTGCGGGCCCTACTTACCCATACACGCTGATGCATTTTTGCCTCTTCTCGAGAACACAAAGCAAGGTGGCCCAGCAGCATTCCAACGTCGCGGGCTTCGTGTTCTGTTGCAGCAACGAGTGCAGCAACAACGAAATCGGCGCTTGGGTGGTTCACTTCCTCGGCAAATTGATACAAACTGCTGCTAACTGACCCATAGGGTAAGTCAGCTGCTAAATGTTCTACCGCTTTTTTAAGTACCTCCGGCGCATGCGGTGCGGTGGCCACAATTGTCTGTTGCAGACCATGGGCTGCTGCCAAAGTATCTCTCAGTTGTTCGGCCCAAAGTGCCACGGCCTCGGCAATGACTTCATCATTGCGCGAAACCTTTGTTCCACCCGAAACAAGAATTCCGATAGATGACATAGCGGCGAAACCCACAGATGCGAGCGCCCAATTTGTGGCCAAATACATGATCGTGCCCGCAGCTACACCTAAAGAAAGCGGTCGAATAAACCTCAACTGCTCTGGTTTCAGATTCTTTTTTGATGGTCGTAACCGCTCAGATCTACTTGATCTAATGGTGACTACCCCTAAACCAACCAAGGCTCCACACAGTGCAGCAGCAATTTCAGACATCGCTGTAGCCAAACTCTTCGAGCAATGTGCGGGTTGATTCTCTCAATGGGTATGCAGATTCACATCCCCCAAGTTTCGCGGGTCGAAATATTTCATTAGAAATAATCTGTAATCCATCTGAGTCAATTACTTCTCTCACCGAGCGAATGCGACGTACTCCTTTGTCAAGAGTAATAAAAACAACGAAATGTACTGCGCTGCCCAGTAACAGATTCACTGTGTCAACTGGTAGCCCGGTAGAAGCCATTGAGACGTACGCGGCAAGCTTGGGAAATACAGATTTCGTGCCGTCGGCATGCATTGTGCACATTGAGCCATTATTTCCTTGGCTCATAGCCATCAGCATGGGAAATGCTTCAGCGCCTCTTACCTCACCCACAATGACTCTGTCAGGATCCATTCGTAAAGCCATTCGCGTGAGATCAGCCATCGTGATTTCACCTCGGCCTTCAATATTTGCAGCTCGAGATTGCAGTGCATCATGATCTGGATGTAGGTCAGCGAATCTTTCAATTCCGAGTTCATATGCATCTTCAATTGTGACAATTCGTTCTTCACGAGGAACTTCATTAAGCAGTGCCCGCAAGAGAGTCGTTTTCCCCGAACCCGTTCCACCAGCAATGACGATATTACGACGCGCACGAACTGCTGCAGATAGAAAACTTCTTACCTGACCGTTAAACAAACCCCGGTCTTCCAGTTCAGGTAATGACGAGATCTCAAAACGGTGACGCCTAATTATTAAACTGGGGTGTTGAGAAACTGCCATCGTTGCAAATAGGCGAGATCCATCGGGAAGTTGCAAATTGAGCTCAGGGTTAGCAGCATCAAACCGTTGTTCGTTACGTACAAATCTTGTGGCAGCACGCCGAATGAGCTCAATAAGCTCCTCGTCGCTATCAACGATTGGTTCAACGCAGATACGTGAACCATCGCGACGTTTGACCCACACTGGAAATGCACCGCGTATATGAATGTCGGAAATATCTGGATCTTCAAGAAGTGGCTGAAGGCGACCAAGACCTAGAACCCCTGCAATAACACTTTCTCCGGCAAAGTCGAACTCTTGAAAAGAAAGCTCAAGGCCAATTGCTCCCTCAAAAACCTCCTTCTCTCGTTCTGTGGCAACAACTTGTCTAGCGAGGGATATTTCATCAGCTATATCTGGTTCACCTCGATTTGAGTTTCTTAAAGTGACACGGTGTTGGGCAAGTGCGTCACGAACTTTTTTTGTAAGTTGCCGTACCAATTCTGCATGCGCATCTGATCGCGTAGGCAATAAATCAATGTTTGGTTGTCGCAAAAGGCTCATTTACTGACCACTACCAGTTTTACCTTTCCTGCTATGGCAGCAGGAATGAGTAAATCTTGTTTTGCTCGCAATGTCACTACGTAATTCGTTTCAAGATCTGTAGGTGGATGTAATGACCAAACTTCTACGGTGTTCTTGTATTCCTCGGTTTCCACTTTCGTTGATATTCCAGGATCGGGGGTCAGAGCGATACGAACAATATTTCCTGGGTACAAGTCAGGTGGGAAATCTCCACTATTCAATTTGAGAGGAACAAGGATTTCATCGGCTAACAGCAGTCGCAGCGGTAACAGAAACTTTTCACTGAGAGGTTCACTTGCATCAACAGATGCAGCCAGCGTGCGTCCTATTAAATTTTTAGCTTCCGCGGCAGTTATAAAATATTGAGCAACATCCGCAGAAACATTTTTCGCCACCAGATCTGTTGCTGCAATAACGTGCCCCACCTCTAGCGCTCGAGCAGATGCAACAACAGTTACCTGTTGATTGCCATTTCCATGTAGCCATGCAGCACCCAACGCGCCACCAACGACCAAGACAACTCCGATAGCAAGTTCTGGTAAGCGTTGCTTTTTGTGTGCTACTGGTTGTTTACGAGTTCGTTGTTGTGCGTTCGAGGCAGGCTTCCGCCGCAAAAATGACCGTGGCGTTCGTACGCCTTCACCATGAGTTCCCAGCAGATCACGAGAGAGTGCAGAGCGGCGCTCAGCCAATGCTTCTCGAGACCCACCAGGAGAATCAATAACAAACCGTTCGTCCACGGCTGTCCTTCCCCTGAATGTGTCTTGTTTAGCCACACCCCCTATGTGTGAAGTTGGTATCTGACCACGGCAATAGAAAAAATGCAATACCCCCATTTATTCCCAATAGCCTCGGGCGTTACGAGCAGTCAGACTCCCCCCGCCGTACTTCGGGTTACAAGGGACCCGTGCTGGCGCGGGAGTATTGAAGTCGATTACGACGAGTTGCGTGGCAGCAAACCAGACGACTGAACTTTGTTTAACTAGTCCTAATGCAGAGGTAATTACTTCGATTCGGACAAACGAATCCTGTAGTACTGTCCCCACGTATGCATTCCTTCATTAATGTTCAGAACAAAGACGTCACTATTCGCGTAGCCGTTGAAGGATCAGGACCCCTCATCGTGTGCGTTCATGGTTGGCCGGAACTCTGGTATTCCTGGCGCCATCAACTCTCGTACTTTTCTGAACGCGGATACAAAGTTGCAGCAATTGATGTGCGTGGCTATGGCGGCAGTTCACAACCTCACGACATCGCTGCATATACTTTGCGAAACTTAGCGTCTGACGTAGTGGCAGTAATTGATGCACTCGATGATTCACCGTCACGGCAAAAAAATTCTCATGGTCAAGCAATTTTGTTCGGTCATGACTGGGGCGCCCCCATTGTGTGGAACACATCAATCCTCCACCCCGAACATATTCGTGCCGTTGCTGGCCTCAGTGTTCCTTTTAACGGAATTTCGGGAACTGCGTTTATTGACATTGCAGAAATGATTTATAAGGATAAATTCTTCTACCAGTCATATTTTCAAGCCGAAGGTGTTGCCGAGGCAGAATTTGAAGCTGATATTGCTATGAGTTTGCGAAAGACATACTTTTCAATCTCGGGTGACGCACCACTAAACAAATTCTTGGAAAATAAACCAGCCAATGCAAAATTTTTAGATGGCTTGGTTGACCCAGACGTTTTCCCTAGTTGGCTCACGCAGGACGACCTACAAGTCTTCGTCGATGCATTTACTGCAACTGGGCTCCGGGGACCACTCAATAGATACAGAGCACAACGTATTGACGCAGCAAACATGACTGAACATGTTGGGTCACTCATCACACAACCGTCATTTTTCATTGGTGGTGAAAAAGATCCTGTACGTTCCTTTGTGCCAGGCATGGACTTGTACGAGAACCCACTGAGCGGCGGCGCAGATTTCCGCGGCTCAGTGATTATTCCAAATGTTGGTCATTGGGTTCAGCAAGAGGCGCCTCTCGAGACAAATATCGCTCTTGAGGGTTTCCTTTCACAGCTGAAGTGAATTTGAGACCTGCGGTTTAGAAAGCCGTCGCTCTATCCTCGCAAAAGCACTACCCCATTAGGTTTCCCGAGGTTGATTCCTTAACTATCCCGCCTGTGTCCCGCGCAATCAAGAAGGTTCACGGTTCTTCCCGGCGCGCGCAAGGAAACTTACTACAGAGCACGTTCGTCTTGCCGGGAGATTTCCCCTAACCCTTTCGGCAGGAGAAATAACATGCATAAGCAATCAGGATGGATGTCGTTTAAGGAGGTCCTCGACGACTTAGGCGTATCGCGTTCCACGATGGATGATTGACGCGCCTGATAGATCAATCAAACGACGACCTGCACTTGTTTTCATCTGATTATCCGCACACAGAGGGTGGGCGAGACCCGATTGCCCGTTTCGAGTCGTGCATGGCTGATGTTCCTGCTGCGTCTGTAGAGAAGTTCAATTCAGGGAACTTTTTGCGAGTGTTTCCCATCGCAATTTGAGGCCTAAATACTGACGCTTCTAGGCGCAAACCCGATGTTTCCCCTTGACCTAGGTTCAAGAATAATGACAATTAAGTCCAGTTGGGTTTCGAAATGGAATGGTGGCATGCGCGGACTCGCTACTTCATAAATCGTTTGACTTATTTGCTTTCAAAGCGGTAGGGATGAACGCGATGGCGCAGATACCGAGTACGACAAACATTGTCGCCATTTGCACCTTGTAGGCGTGGTCGCGATTGCCAATCCACAAAATGGCGAGGACTGGCAACACAATTCCTAAGGTGGCAATCATGACGAGTTTTTGCGGATTCTTGGGTTTGGTGCGACTTTTGGTCAACATATTGATGGCATAGGCCGGAATCACGAAACCGCCGATTGCGGCAAAGAGTGGATTGATCAGGCTCACGCTCTCATTGGTGATCGATTGGGTGATGTACACCGACGCGGCGTTGGCGATAGCGGTCAACAGACAGGCGGCGGGAGGGGTCAGGCGGATGGGAGAAGGATAGCGCATACATCATTCACCCCGAGACTAAAGGTTTATTTTGTGTTATTGTCAAGAGGTGCGCGGGGTACGAGAGGTCATCACTGATTCTCTGAAAGCGGCCGAGTGGCCGTACCGCGACGATGGCCCGCCGTTAGCGATCGGAACTTCATTATTTTATGAAGGAATGATCATTGGCGGTTCGATTCAGGTATTTGAGGATATCGGCACCGTGAGGGTCATGTCTTTTGGTGGAGTCGGTGAACCTGGAGCTTTTCGATCGCAACTTGATGAATTGATCGGTCGTATAAATCCGACGTTGCTTGACGTAAGTTTTGTGATTGATTTGGTTTTGCTGATGCCTGTTTGTCATGCAGTAGTGCGCGTGGATGAAGATGCATCAAGTGAGGACGTTGCTCGTGATGTCATTCGAGCTTTAGGTTCGGTGACCGCGAACTTCGCTGCTGTCGCTCCCGCGTTTTTAGCAATTACTGCGGACAAGCTGTGTGCGGATCAGGCATTAAGTCTTGTGCGTATTCCTAAGGGTGCGAAGAAAAGTTTGATTGGTGGAGAATCGTGAAAGGTTCAAAAATAGGGACAGATCAGCAGGCAACTCGTAAACAACTCGGTGCAAAGGTTGAGAAACTGGGTCTTGAGTCAGATAGCGACTCAGTTCCGTTCGGTGATTTCACTCTGAAGTCAAGCGTTGCCGGTCTAGGAATGTTAGTGCAGGCTCGCATGGAAGTCGGCCGAGTTGATGATCCGGCTGAAGTTGAAGCAGATGCAATGGCTCTGGACTTCTTGCGGTGGCAACAGTCGTCAGGTGCACAAAGTGCTCCTGCTCACGAACAAATTAGTAGCGGTCAAACGTCGCGCTCATCGTCCAATGGAACAATGGAAACTGGTGGTTTCGCAGTTGGTGACAGCATTGAATCCGATATCTCTCGTGAAACTGGACGGGGTTCAGGCCTTGATGGCTCAACTCGCGAACAGTTCGAAGGTTTCTTTGGTGTAGATCTAGGTGGCGTGCGTTTGCACGCTGATAGCAAAGCTGCCGAATTAAGTCGATCGCTTGGTGCTGAGGCCTTTACTGTTGGCAACGACGTATTTTTTGGTGAAGATCGATTTACACCCGGTAGTTCATCCGGTATGGGGCTTTTGGCGCACGAACTCACGCACGTGGTGCAACAAGGTGGATCCTCAATGCGTCGAGTTGATCCGAATGCAGTGGCCGTGTCACGTTCGCCTCTCGCGGGAACACAAATGATTCGACGCGTTGACTACAGTGACTCGTCAACCCTTGAAACCTCGGAAATGGCGGAACAAGCCACAGGTGCAGCAAGCGCGGCCGCCAGCATGAAGGGCTGGGAAGACGCCACTGGGAAGTTTATCATTCCGGATAATGAGCCCGGAGGCGTGCAATCGGCCGAAGGATTATCTCTGGTGTCGTCAACGCTGAACACGATTTCATCGATCACGTCTCTTTGGGATGTGTTTAACGAGCCGAGTACGACTCAAGACAAAGGCTGGGCAATTTTTGGTGCATTAAAGTCGGCAGCTGACATGTCTAAATCGGCGTGTGAAGCAGCTCAGGCTGCATCAACATTATACGGTGGCATTCTGGCGGTGATTCCTGGTTTGGGATTAGCAATTTCGGTGATGTCATTCGCTGACACCTTGATCAACACCTTCCGGCCGTTGTGGACTGCGAGTGGCTCAACCAAAAAGGTTTTGGAGAATCTTCAAAAGCAAGATGTCAAAGCCATGACAAATGAGCAGAAGAATGCGCACGCAATCAGCGTTGCAGCTGTTGAAACCATGTTGTCGACTGAACGTCGACAGATTGCCTTTGCTGTCGTTGACATGGTCGGTGACTTGACGATGATCGTCGGTCAAATCGCAACTCTCGCGGCGGGTCCTTTTGGCACGGCAGTGACATTGCTTGGGGTTGCGGTCAACTTGGGTGGTCAGGCCGTCAAGAAGGCGACCGAATGGACGATTTCCCATATCGCAGCCAAGAAGAAAGAAAAATTTGAAGGAGCCGAGGATGATGTTGCGACCGCTCAGAAGAGCTTTGACGCAGCAGCTCCTGGTGCTGATAAGAAGACAGCGGAAGCGATCTTGAATGATAAGAAGGCTGCGTTTGAAAAGGCCAAGTTGGAACTTGTCAAATCAGATGCCAACACCGCTCTCGAAGAAATCTTGAAAATGGCGTTCGCACCACTGCGTGATGCGACAAACCCAGGCTCAATTGATCCAACAATTCGCACAATGTTGACATCACACGGAATATCTGAGCAATTTATTGCTTCGACGAGTGACGCCATCAAGGGCAATCCTCAAGCCACGATTGATTACAATGCGGCCGTCGAGGAAGTCGCGGCCATCGTCGCGCTAGGTGAACCAATGACCATGGGGGCTCGTATTGCGAGCTGGGGTACCGCCCTCAAGGGATCGTTTACAAAGGTATCTGCGTGGTTTGGTCGACTCTTCAACACTAAAGCCTCAAAGATGAAAGCGACCGACGTTACCGACGACGGGGTCAAGAAAGAAATCGCGCCGCTTATTAGCATCGTCAATAAATATGTCGAGAAGAAAGCCAAGCAAGGCAAAGGTGGCGTCAAGCATGAGGTGTTGCAAGGGTATTTGCAAAAGCCGTATAAGAGCGTGCTTGCGCGAATTTTGGTAGCAAATCCTGCTGAGAGTGTTGTTCTGCCGATGATGGAAAGGGTTCTGACGGAATCTTTGAAAGATGCATTGAGCGGGGCAAGGTTGGGCGAAAGTTTGATTGATACAGCGACCATTACAGTTGTCGCTACGAAAACTGGTGTCACCGTGGAGTACAAAGCTATTGCGGTGCCAGCTGCGGCGGCGCCTGCTACACCTGCCCAGAGTACGGCCCCCCCGCAAAAGTCGGCAGCCCACGCGGCGAAAAAGTTTCCACCGGTCGCCCCGGCGTTGGGTCCCCGCACCCCAGGCATCACTCGGCCAAAGAAGCCTTAGGTCAATCTTTTACTGAAAATGACTGACCTATTGCATTTCTCGCTTGACGAGATCGGAGTTTCAGTTCTTGCACCTATCGGTTTCATGAACGATGAACTCGGCGATGAATCGGTCATTCTTTGGGATGATCCCGATGATCACCGGCCAGAAACTGCGGACACGTTTGAAGTTCGACGATTGACAATAAGGGGAATCGCTGCACTTGAACTTTGTGTTCAGCGATTGGGTCGAGTTTCTCGATGGGCAGATGACATTGAGATTGTTGTCGATGGAATCATTTGTGAAGGTCGAACTTTTTTGAGCGATGGCGACGGGGGGCCAATGAAGGGATTCCTGACCATCGTGCCGCTTGAATTTCCCGTCGCTATACGGGCCGAGTGGAAAGTAGATGACGATCGTTGTGATGAAATGTTGATGATCGCGAAAAGTGCTCGGTTATTGTCCCCCCGGGATGTTCACACTGCGAAATCATCGCTCACACCTATTGATTTTCGGATGAGCGTCAATGTTCCTGAGGGGTGGGCGAGGACGGTCTCGAATGATCACATGGAGATGTCGGGACCCGGAAGTCGTTGGGTTTTGAAAAGGGCGACACAACCTGCGATTTCGGGCACCTCAGAAATGTTATTTGACGATATTTCATTAATGACTGAGCTGGGGATCGGCACTTTGCAGGCTCAGGTTCTGCATTCAAACGACGAATTCCGGGTGACTGCTGAAGGTGATGATCTCTCTACACTGATGGAGATCACTCGTTCGTTGCGTTTTCATCCATTCATAGACCAGCAATAAATCGACCAGCAATCATTGGAATAGAAATGAAATTCGGATCGTCAAAAAATGCCAACCAATGGGAATTGTTCGCCGATGAGATTTTGCGATTCGGGATTGTCAAGCAAGGCCCAGTAGGCGACGACTTAGCCAAACAAGGTTTGCTTTTGCCGGGATTTAAGTCGCAAGACGACATTGAAAAAGAGACACAAAAGAATCTGAATGCGGCTTGGAAACTATTGGAAGCGGAGATTTCAAGCAAGTCACTCTTTGCTTCGGCGGTTCGTCTGGCACGTGCCGACAAAAACGATGCGGCGTTGATCGCCGTGTTGGCTGCGTCTGAAATTCGGCCAGAGCGACGTCGAGTAGTTGCAGGTCTAGGTGGTAAGGCCGACGGCACGGTCACGCTCGGCGTCATTTCTCATGTCTTGCCAGAGTCGCTGTCTTCAGCCGCTCCAGACAGCCGATTGATGCGATCTGGTTTTATTCAGGTGAAAAGCGAAGGGTCATGGGCGACTCGCGAGATTCATCTTGCGCCGTCACTGGTGTGGTCGCTACTTGGTTCGCAAGATCGCGATCCCGAATTACCTATTGATATAGAACACATTTCCGGTGTTGCAGGACCAGGCGACGCTCAAGTAATTTTGGTTGCTGGTCCAGATCGATCGGCTCGCCGCCAACGTGCATTGGTGCGACTTGGTGCCGCGAGGGCGATTGCCATTAAAGAAACAGATGAATCAATCAACTGGGCGGCGGTAGTTCGCGAAGCCACACTGTGCGATGCGGCAATTCTCTTGGACGTCGTTGATTCTGTTCCAGCCCGAATTAAATGGTGGATTGAACGTGCTGATCATTTGCGTTGGGGGATCCTGTCAGAAAACCAAATCCCCTTAGAACAATTGCCCGACCGAGCCTGGGTTGACGATCAAATTAGCGATCGCGTTGCGAGTGTTTCATCAGTTTTGCAACAAATGGGCGGGGCATTGGGCGCTGGGCATCGTTTGACGTTTACACAATTGGACCAAATCAAAAAGTCGCTGCCAGCTCTGGGTGGTGATCCGAGTCATGCGGCACGACGACTAGTGACTGGCGACCTTGATCGATTGACGACACGTATTCGTCCATCTCGCACCTGGGATGATTTGGTTCTGCCAGTTGAAGATTTTGAACGCGTGCGAATGGTCGCTGCTCGTTACCGACATCGTGACACGGTTCTTGATGATTGGGGATTTAAACCAATTCCATCGGCCGGTGTTGTCGCCATGTTTAGTGGTCCTCCCGGAACCGGAAAAACAATGTCGGCCGAAGTCATCGCTGCCGACTTAGGTCTCGATCTTTTCAAAGTCAACCTCGCGACAATGGTTTCGAAATACATCGGCGAAACTGAAAAGAACCTCGAGCAACTGTTTGATGTTGCCGACACTGGCAACGTCGTTTTGTTGTTTGATGAGGCTGACAGTATTTTTGGAAAACGCAGTGAAGTCAGTGATGCACAAGATCGTTACGCAAACCTTGAAGTGTCGTACTTGCTGCAACGCATCGAGCGTTTTGACGGTTTAGTCATTTTGACCACCAATCTCAGTAGCAATATTGATCATGCGTTCTTGCGCCGTATTCACGTGGTCGTTGATTTCCAAGCTCCCAATGAAGGCGAACGACGCACGCTGTGGTTGAAGGCATTACCAAGTGACGCTCCACAAAATGATATTGATATTGACTTCTGTTCGCAGTTCAAGTTGTCTGGTGCTGATATTCGTTCAGTGTCTCTAGGTGCAGCGTTTCGTGCAGCCGATGAAAAGAAACCAATTTCAATGTCTCATCTTGTGACAGCACTATTTGATGAGATGCGCAAACAAGGTCGACTCGTCGACCGTGCGGCCTTCGCTCCCTATGCGGCTTTGCTCCCCCCTGAAGGGCCAATTCGTCGCGTTTGATTGGCTCTCAACGCCCTGCTTCGGTCACCTACTCTTTATCTAAGCAGTCATGACAGTGACTTGGCCACCCATCAAGATCTGAATCATTCCACCGTAGGCGCAGTTTGTGGTGCACGAATTGGTTAATGCTGGCATGCCTCCGATAAGAACCGTTGGAGACCCTGGCTTCCAAGGTGTTGTAACCGGAATACATGGCATTGGTGTAAGCGCACCGAGTGCCGCTGCGGTGGCTGCAGCCACCATTGGGTTGGCAAGCGACTGACACATTCCAAATGGAGGAATATTAACCATAGGGATGCAATCCATAATGTTGCCAGCGGGGGCTGTAGCCATGACACGGCTTTTTGGTATGACGTTGAGAACAGATGGAGCCAAGCCAAAACTGCACTTGAGCATTGCGCCTGTGACAACTTGAATCGCCATATGTCAATAGTAACCTATAAGTATGGTAACGAGTTTTTTTAAATACGAAGATGGTGACGTCAGCACAACTAATCCTGAAATTGAACACCTGAACGATCATCTCTCTCGGATTAGTTTTGAAGTTGATTCAGTTGAATGGGCCAGAATTCAGGAACTGGATCTCTTCGGTGCAAAGAGCCGGCGACGATTTCCTGCTGAAGATCAGGGCAGTGGTCATCTACGAATCACGGTTGAGGGCTCGAGGTATGCGACTGAATCGCCGCGAGGTTGGAATATTAGTGAGTTCGTGATTATTTCTGCGATGTGGCACCAGGTCAATGCACCAGAAGCACGCTGGGAGGGGATTTTGTTTGCATCAGCTCCTGCCTGGATGAAAGCAGTCGATTTCCTCCTGGAAAATGATTTTTTTGTGGACGGTGAGACGGATGATGAAATCTCGTTGACTAAAGAATCAGGGACCAATGTAATGATCTCGGTGTATCAGACAAATCAGGTCGCTTCGATCGTTTTTGCTGAACCTATGATCTCTGGGTCAACAGCCAACCCATCAGCATTGATGCTCGTCAATCAGCTCAACAGCTCGTTTGTGATTGGATCAGTGTCGCTCTTGACCAACGAAATGGGAGCCGAATATCTTTGTGTGAAGTCGGCAATACCAGTGATTAGTGAGGTAGACATGGCGGAGGTTGTCGCAACTCTGGTCGCTGGATTGATTGGAATGATGTCAGAAATCTTTCCGGTGCTGCAGCGAGTACTAGATGGTTCTTTGTCGGTCAACGAAGGTGTGCAACTTTTAACCTGATCTAAAGCTTTGAGCCTTTGACTGATGCCATCAGCAGTGGTTCGGTTGCCTTGTAAATAAAGCAAACGACCGAACGATCCGATTTGTTATTCCATGAAGTGACACTCGGGTACACGAAGGTGTAGTAGAGGATTGACTGCGATAGCTCAACGCCAACATAACCAAAAAACTTATCGATACAACTCTGGTCGGCAAATTTCTCTAGAGCATCAGCCCCCGGATAGGTAGTGGCAGTACTCGCAACAATGCTGTAAGCCTCAAGTGCGTGCGGCTTATCGCAGGGTACGAGATTGAGCTTGTCGGCAGCCTCTCTGAGGACGGAGTTTGTGCAGTCACCAACTTTGACGCTGTATATTGAATTGAAACCAGACCTAACTACCACTCCTGTTGAGTTTCTTTGCGCACCGTTGCCGCATGAACTGATGATAAAAGTAAGCGCAAACATTGCGCACGTGATTCGTTTCATGGCAGTTGGATTCATAATTTTCCTTTAACTCACGGCGATCGTGGTATTAGTACTGCCACTGACTGTTTTCGAACCGCTACCTTGCCTGGTGGCGGATGTGGCACTCACTGTATAAACTCCTGCAGGAACAGTGACTGTGCAAGACACATCAGCCGTGCCGGCGGTAGCGGCAATTGTGCACGCATAGCCCCCGGAAACTGAGACGATAACCGACTCACCATCAGCTCTGCCAGAAACAGTTACTTCCAAACCATAGGTGGCATTGGGTGTGAGGGTGACTGCTGTTGCTGTTGTCATGGTTGAGCTGGTAGTGAACGAAGTTGATGTGCTGGTTCCGTATCCGGTGGCTGATCCGGTGAGGGTGTAGGTGCCGTCGGGGACG
>Ga0114970_10001635_pt1 | contig 16755 bp, 15 predicted proteins | sample M_140205_XF_Meta_FD_87030 | JGI IMG/M metagenome (GOLD analysis project Ga0114970, IMG submission 87030) | Freshwater microbial communities from Lake Montjoie, Canada to study carbon cycling - M_140205_XF_MetaG | ecosystem: Environmental > Aquatic > Freshwater > Lake | place: Lake Montjoie... | reverse complement strand
TGTATCGAGCCGGTCCTGGTAGGTGCGGGTGGTGACCACGCGGGCGTAGTCTTCCGGGCCGGTGTCGAGGTTGTGGTTATAGTAATCGAGGCCCGCGTCCTTCAGTTGTTTGGCCTGGTCGGCAGTGAGCATGCCAAGTGTGGCGCAGGTTTCCAGGCCGAGCGCCTTCACCCCACCGATCATCCGCGCCAGTTCGGGAAGGTCGCGGTCCTTCAGATCGCGCCAGGCGGCACCCATGCAGAAACGGCTGGCACCCCCGACCTTGGCGCGAGCGGCTTGCTCGATCACCACCTCGGACTTCATCAGTTTCGAGGCCTTCAGGCCGGTGTCGAAATGCGCTGACTGGCTGCAATAGCCGCAATTTTCGGCGCAACCGCCGGTCTTGACCGACAGGAGCTGGCTCATCTGCACCTGGATTGGATCAAACCAGTGCCGGTGTACGGCCGCAGCCTGGAAAATAAGCGCCGTGAAGGGAAGGTCGAACAGGGCCATCACCTCATCCAGCGCCCAGTCATGGCGGGGCAGGGCGGGGTCAATCAGGCTGACGGGCGCGTTCATCGGCGATGAAATCCTCATTGGACCCCCTTTAGCAAGAGGCCGACCAGGCCGCATCATATAAGGAAGTCTTTATGTCGTGTTGCTAGCGACAGGGCCGGTGGATATAGAAAGCCACCTTCCGTCATTGCAGCAGGAGCCACTATGGCCGACCACATCATCCGCGACATCGGCCTGGCACCCTGGGGCCGTAAGGAAATCGATATTGCCGAGACCGAGATGCCGGGCCTGATGGCCACGCGCGCCGAGTTCGGCAAGGATCAGGTTCTGAAGGGCGCGCGCATCGCCGGCAGCCTGCACATGACCATCCAGACCGCTGTGCTGATCGAGACGCTTCAAGCGCTCGGCGCGGAAGTTCGCTGGGCCAGCTGCAACATCTTCTCCACCCAGGACCACGCTGCTGCTGCCATTGCCGCCGCTGGCACGCCCGTGTTCGCCATCAAGGGCGAGACCCTGCCGGAGTACTGGGACTACGCCCACAAGATCTTCGAATGGCACGACGGCGGCTATCCGAACCTGATCCTCGACGATGGCGGCGACGCCACCCTGCTTTGCGTGCTGGGTCCCAAGGCCGAAAAGGACCCCTCGATGCTCGAAAATCCAACCAACGAGGAAGAGGAAGCGCTGTACAGCGTGATGAAGCGCTACCTGAAGGAAAAGCCAGGCTTCTACACGGCCATCCGTGACTCCTGCACCGGGGTTTCGGAAGAAACCACCACGGGCGTGCACCGCTTGTATCAAATGGCCGCAAAGGGCGACCTGCCGTTCCCAGCCATCAACGTCAACGACAGCGTCACAAAGAGCAAATTCGACAACCTCTATGGTTGCCGCGAGAGCTTGGTCGACGCTATCCGCCGTGGCACCGACGTCATGCTGGCCGGCAAGGTCGCTGTGGTCTGCGGTTATGGCGATGTGGGCAAGGGCTCCGCCGCCAGCCTTCGTCAGGGCGGTGCGCGCGTGATCGTCACCGAGATTGATCCGATCTGCGCCCTGCAGGCGGCAATGGAAGGCTATGAGGTCAAGACCCTGAAGGACGTGGCCGGCGCGGCCGACATCTTCGTCACCGCCACAGGCAACAAGGACGTCATCACCCTGGACGACATGCGGATGATGAAAAACAACGCCATCGTCTGCAACATTGGCCACTTCGATTCCGAGATTCAGATCGCCGCCCTGCGTAACTACAAGTGGGATGAGATCAAGCCGCAGGTGCACCATGTGGAATTCCCCGACGGCAAGAAGCTGATCATTCTGTCGGAAGGTCGCCTGGTGAACCTGGGCAACGCTACCGGTCACCCCAGCTTCGTGATGAGCGCTAGCTTCACCAACCAGACCCTGGCCCAGATCGAACTGTGGACCAACCAAAGTGCCTACCAAAACAAGGTCTACACCCTGCCCAAGCACCTCGACGAGAAGGTGGCCATGCTGCACCTCGCTAAGTTGGGCGCGAAACTGACCACCCTGCGCAAGGACCAGGCCGACTATATCGGCGTGCCCGAGCAGGGCCCGTTCAAGCCGGATCATTACCGCTACTGACCGACGCTCAGCGACGCTGGCGAAGCGCGCGCGCCTAGGTTAATCCGGCCCCATGCCGCTCGCCCTCATCTTGTCTAGCCATGTCGCCGCCAGCCGGGTGGGCGGCATGGCTCAGTCGCTGGCGTTGAGCCAGTTTAACTGCGACGGCATGCTGGTGCCGACAGTGCTTTATGGCCGCCACCCGGGTTGGGGTGCTCCGGGCGGGGCGGCCGTGCCGCTACAGGCATTCGAGGGCATGCTCGACGGCATAGAAGCCAATGGCCTGTTTGGCCTAACCGACCTTGTCATCACCGGCTATTTCGCCAGTGTCGAACAGGTCCGGGCTGCGGTGCGCGCAATCGACGCTGTGCGGGCAGCGCCCCGCGACCACATTGCCTACACCGAGGCCGCTCGGATTGTTGTGGATCCCACCATCGGCGACACCGGCGAGGGGCTGTATGTGCCCCAGGATGTGGCCGACGCCATCCGCGACGACCTTTGCTCTCGCGCCGACATCCTCTGTCCCAATGCCTGGGAGCTCGAGTGGCTGACCGGCCAGGACGCCTGCGACCCGCAGAACGCCGTGCGCGCCGCCACGCGGCTGGGGCGGCCGGTCATGGTCTCGTCGATAAACATCGGCAACGAGATCGGCGCGGTCTACGCCGACAAGCATGAGGCATGGCTTGCCGCCCACCCGAAAGCCGCCAGCGCGCCCAAAGGCACGGGCGACCTGCTGACGGCCCTGTTCGCCGCCGCCCTGCTGGAAGGCCAAACAGCTTCAGATGCATTGGCCCGTGCCGTAGGTGGTGTGGCTGAGACGATCACCGCCGCAAACGCCTGGGCCAGTCCTGAACTGCCAATCGTGGCCATCGGCGCACACATCAGACGGACCAGCCCATCGGTGCGTATGGAGCGGCTCGCTTGAGCGGCGCAACTCCGCCCCTAATCCAAGGCCCGTGTCCGCCCCAGTTTCAGGCGGTACGCGACCAATTCGAGCGACACCTGGCTGACGGCGAGGACCTGGGCGCGGGGTTCGCCATCGCCATCAATGGCCAGCTCGTCATCGACTTGACCGGGGGCTGGGCCGACCGGCGCCAGGCGCGGGCATTTGGGCCGGAAACGCTAGTTTCGATCTTCTCCACCACCAAGGCGGTCTCGGCCCTGATGATGGCGCGGTTGGTTGGCCAGGGGCGGCTGGACTATCGCCAGACGGTTGCCTCAATCTGGCCCGCCTTCGCGGCGGCGGGCAAACAGGACATCACCGTCGAAATGGTTCTGTCGCATCAGGCGGGCCTTTCGGGATTTCTAGAGCCGATGGAGCCCGTGGAATGGTTCGACCACGCGGCAATCTGCGCCAGACTCGCCGCCATGGTGCCGCTATGGCCGCCGGGAACCGCCAGCGGCTACCACCCCCTGACGTTGGGGTTCATCGCCGACGAAATTCACCGGCGCATCGACGGCCGTAGCCTTGGCGCGGCCCTACGCGAAGACCTCACGCAGCCACTGGGTCTTGACCTGTGGATCGGCCTGCCGGAGTCCGAGCATCATCGGGTTGCCGACATGCAGCGCCCCACCACCATCCCCGCGTTCGGGACCGTCACCCCGGCGCTCAAGGCCGCCTTCCTGACCCACTGGTCCACGATTGGCGGCAAACGATTGGACGGCTGGCTGAGCCACGAATTTCCCGCCGCGGGCGGTCAGGCGACCGCCGCTGCCCTGGCCAGGCTGATGGCTGCCATGGCCTGCGACGGTGCAATTGGCGACGCGCCGGTGCTGGCACCCGGAACTGCCATGCAAGCGGGGTCTGAACGCATCGCCGTGCGGGATCTGGTGCTGCCGTTCGACGTGAGCTGGGGCGCTGGCTTTCTGCGTAACCCGCCCAACATGTTCTACGGACCAGAACCGTTCACGCTAGCCCATTCCGGCTGGGGCGGCAGCTGCGCCTTCGCCGACCCGGTGCGGGGTCTTTCCGGGGCCTATGTCATGAACCGCCAATCGACCGCCCTGGTCGGGGATATTCGGCCTCGCCGGCTGATCGACGCGGTTTACGCGGCGCTCTAACGCCGCCGCCGACCTCTGGACCCGCCCAAAGGTGGCGGCGGCGCGGCGCTATACTGCCGCCTTCTTTCCGATCATGCCCCGCTCGTGCAGCAGTTCGGCGATCTGCACGGCGTTGAGAGCCGCGCCCTTGCGCAGGTTGTCGGCAACCACCCACAGGTTCAGCCCGTATTTCAAGGTGCGGTCATTGCGGATTCGCGAGACGTAGACGGGGAATTCGCCCTGGGCTTCCTTGGGCGTGATGTAGCCCGTCGGCTCACGCTTATCGACCACGACAATACCCGGCGCCTCGCGCAGAATTTCGCGCGCATCGTCCTCGTCGAGCGGGTTCTCGAACTCAATGTTCACCGCCTCGGAGTGGCCGACCATAACAGGCACGCGCACGCAGGTGACCGTCAGCTTGATCGCCGGATCAATCATCTTGTGGGTCTCATTCCACATCTTGGCCTCCTCATCGGTATAGCCGTCGTCATTGAACGCGCCGATGAAGGGGATGACGTTAAAGGCGATCTGTTTGGGAAACTTCTTCGGCTCGGACGGGCCGAGCACAAAGATGCCCTTGGTCTGATCCCACAGCTCGTCCATGCCTTCCTTGCCCGCGCCAGAGACCGACTGGTAGGTCGAGACCACAACGCGCTTGATCTTGGCCGCGTCATGCAGGGGCTTGAGCGCCACAACCAGCTGGGCCGTCGAACAGTTCGGATTGGCGATGATATTCTTGCGGTGCGCGAAACTGACATCGTCCGGGTTCACTTCCGGCACGATCAGGGGCACGTCCGGGTCCATCCGCCAGGCCGAGGAATTGTCGATCACGATCGGCCCAGCCGCGCCGATCTTGGGCGACCAGATCTTGGAGAATGAGCCCGACACGCTCATCAGCACGACATCGACCGTGGAAAAATCGAAGGTCTCGATGTCCTCGCACTTCAGAATCTGCGCCCCGAACGAGACCTCGATACCGATGGATTTGCGGCTCGCAATGGCGTGAATCTTGTCCACGGGGAAGTTCACTTCCTCAAGGATGTTCATCATTTCGCGGCCCACATTACCTGTGGCGCCGACAACAGCGATCCGATAGCCCATTGGAGGCTCCTCTCAACTCACGCGGATTTACAGAAGGGCGAAGCCCTTACTCTCCCCGGTCCAGAGAGGCAAGCTTTGGGGCCGCTTTACAGCCTCGGCGCGGGGGTACCTGATCGGTCAGGGCCCAGCGAGGAATAAGAGAGACTTGCTATGCGCCGAATGATCCTGGTCGCCACCTTCGCCTGCAACGCCGCTGGCGGTGCCTTGGCCCAGACCCCCGCCGCTCCCCCGGCCCCGTCCGCCCTGACGTCGATCACCGGCACGGTGACCTATTCGGACGTGAGCGCGTTTATGTTCAGGACGGCGGACGGCAAGACCCTGATGGCCATGCTCCAGTCCAACACCCTGGTCACCCAGACCTCAGGCGAAAAGATCGTTCCGGCCGATATCAAGGCGGGCGTGAGCGTCACGATCATCGGCACCCCGCCTGGCACCGACGGCATGATGGATGTCACCCGGGTGGTGGTCGCCCCGCCGAAGTCGCTAGTTCAGGGCCCGTACCACCGCATCGCCCATCTGGGCGGTGGTGAGTGTGCCGCCGATGTCGCGCGTGCGGGCACCGCCTTCCAGCGCCTTGACCACGGCGGCATAGAGCCGATCCGCGGTTTCAGCCTGACCCAACGACCAGCGCAGCGCCATTTCGAACGACAGGATCGCCGCCAGCGGATTGGCAACGCCCTGGCCGGCGATATCCGGTGCCGAACCATGGATCGGCTCATACAGCCCCGGCCTGCCCGCCGATCCGAGTGCCGCGGAGGGCAGCATGCCCAGCGAACCAGTCAGCTGAGCCGCAGCGTCCGATAGAATGTCACCGAACAGATTGTCCGTGACCAGCACGTCGAACTGGGTCGGGCGGCGCACGAGCTGCATTGCCGCGTTGTCAGCCAGCATGTGCTCAAGCTCGACGTCGGCGTAGTCTTGCTTGTGCAAGTCAGTCACGACCTCGCGCCACAGCACACCGCTTTCCATCACGTTCGACTTCTCGGCGCTTGTCACCTTATTGCGGCGGCCGCGCGCCAGTTCGAATGCCACGCGCGCAACACGCTCGATCTCGCTGGTGGTATAGACCTGGGTGTCGAAGCCACGGCGCTGGCCGTCCGGCAAGGTCTCAATGCCGCGCGGCTGGCCGAAATAGACCCCACCGGTCAGTTCGCGAACAATCATGATGTCGAGGCCGGCGACGATTTCGCGTTTGAGGCTGGAGGCGTCGGCCAGGGCGTCGAAACAGAGCGCCGGACGCAGGTTGGCGTAGACGTCCATCTCCTTACGCAGGGTCAGCAGGCCCGCCTCGGGGCGTAGGTGTCGTGGCACCGAGGCCCATTGCGGCCCGCCCACCGCACCCATCAGCACCGCGTCGCTGGTTAGCGCCGCCTGCAGGGCGTCATCCGTCAGCGGTATGCCGTGCGCATCGTAACTGGCACCACCATAGGTTTTTTCGTCGATGATAAGATCGTTGGTCAGGGCGGCGGCGATCTTGCGCACCTCGGTGCAAACCTCCGGTCCAATGCCATCACCAGGGAGAAGCAGCAGGGTCTTGGACATGGTCAGATCGGTTCCGATGGGTCGACGTGATAGGAAAGGCTATTGCGGCCCGACTTAGGCCTGCTGGGCGCGATCACGCCGCGACCCAGGGCTGGATCAGTTTGCAGCGATCTTCAAAGGTGGTGATGTCGCCCTCATGCTGCAGGGTCTCGCCGATGGCGTCCAGGCCCTTGAGCAGCTTGTTCTTTAGATTGCGATCGATCTCGAAACGATAGCTGGCCCCCGACGGCGCCGTCACCGTTTGCTGTTCCAGGTCGACCGTGAAGATGTGGTTGCCGCCCTTGGCCTCGCTCTGCAGCGCCTGAACCTGCGCCTCCGGTAGCCGCACCAGGAGAAGTCCGTTGTTGGCGCAGTTGCCGGTGAAAATGTCGGCGAAGCTGGAACCAATCACACAGCGGATGCCGAAATCGATCAGCGCCCAAGGGGCGTGCTCGCGCGATGAACCACAGCCGAAGTTCTCGCCGGCGATCAGGATGCAGGCGTTCTTGTATTCCGGCTTGTTGAGCACGAATTCGGGCTTCTCATGCCCCCGCTCGTCGAAGCGCCACTCAAAGAACAGGCCCCGACCCAGGCCTTCGCGCTCCACGGTCTTGAGGAACTGTTTGGGAATGATCTGGTCGGTATCGATATTGGCCTCAAGGAACGGCGCGGCGCGCGCGTCGAGGCGGGTGAAAGGGGTCATTTACAGGTCCCTCACATCGGCAATACGGCCGGCGATCGCCGCCGCTGCGGCCATGACAGGGCTCATCAGGTGGGTGCGTCCGCCCCGGCCCTGGCGGCCTTCGAAGTTGCGATTACTGGTCGAGGCACAGCGCTCGCCCGGGGCCAGGCGGTCGGGGTTCATACCCAGACACATCGAACAGCCCGGCTCGCGCCAGTCGAAGCCCGCGTCCTTGAAGATCACGTCCAGGCCCTCTTCCTCGGCCTGGGCTTTCACCAGGCCCGAGCCCGGCACGACCATGGCCTGCACATGGCTGGCCACTTTTCTCCCCCGCGCCACGTCGGCGGCGGCGCGCAGATCCTCGATGCGACTGTTGGTGCAGGAGCCGATGAACACCCGGTCGATCCGGGCCTCGTCGATTCTCTGGCCGGGCTTGAGGCCCATATAGTCAAGCGCCCGCTCCACCTGGGCCCGCTTGGCCTCGTCGTGGAAGGTTGCGGGGTCGGGAACCGCGCCGTTGATCGCCACCACGTCTTCCGGAGACGTACCCCAGGTGACCTGCGGGATCAGCTGGCTCGCATCGATCGGGACCTCATGGTCGAAATGCGCGCCTTCGTCGGTGAAATAGCTTTTCCAACTGGCCAGGGCCATGTCCCAGGCTCCGGCCTTGGGTGTGGCGGGTCGGCCCATCAGGTAGTCGAAGGTGGTTTGGTCGGGCGCGACCATCCCGGCCTTGGCCCCGGCCTCGATAGTCAGGTTGCAAAGCGTCATGCGGCCCTCCATCGATAGGGCTCGCACCGCGTCACCGGCATATTCGACGGCGTAACCGGTCCCGCCGGCGGTACCGATGGTGCCGATCACCGCCAGGGCATAGTCCTTGGCCCCCACGCCGGGCACCGGAGTCCCCTCGATAAGGACCCGCATGTTCTTGGCCTTTTTCTGGCGCAAGGTTTGGGTGGCCAGGACGTGCTCGACTTCGCTGGTGCCGATACCCATGGCCAGGGCGCCAAAGGCACCGTGGGTGGAGGTATGGCTGTCGCCGCAGACGATGGTCATGCCCGGCTGGGTGCGGCCCTGTTCTGGGCCGATCACGTGTACGATACCGTTGCGAATGTCGCCCATCGGGAAGAACTCGATCCCGTTATCCTTGGCGTTGCGCTCCAGGGTTTGAAGCTGCAACCGCGCCTCTTCATCCTTAACGCCGGCGATGCCCAGGGCCTGACCCTCGGTCGGCGTATTGTGGTCAGCCACGGCCAGGGTGCGGTCAGGCCGGCGTACCGGACGGTGTGACGTGCGCAGGCCGGCGAAGGCCTGGGGCGTGGTCACTTCGTGGATCAGGTGCAGGTCGATGTACAGGATGGTGTCGCCGTCACTACTGGCGACCGCGTGCGCATCCCAAATCTTATCATAAAGGGTCTTGGCCATGCGGGGATTTAGTGCGCCAGACCCCTCGAAGTCTAGGCTGAGCGCGAAGAACGCACCACATCGGGCGCTGTTTTGGGCGAATTACCCACCAGGGCACTGGCTAAACGAGGAAATTCTTGCCGCAAACTCGGCGCCAGAGGCTGCGCCGCCCCCGATCCGGGGGCGGCCTCGGCCCGCTAGTCTTCGCTGCTGTCGTCACCCGGACGGGCGACCTGACGCTCGGCGATACGCGCGCTCTTGCCGCGGCGATCGCGCAGATAATAGAGCTTGGCGCGACGAACAGCGCCACGGCGCTTGACTTCGATGCTCTCGATCATCGGCGAGAGGATCGGGAAGGTCCGTTCCACGCCTTCGCCAAAGCTGATCTTGCGGACCGTGAAGGTCTCGGACATGCCGCCGCCGGCGCGACCGATGCAAACGCCTTCATAGGCCTGGACGCGCTCGCGCTCGCCCTCCTTGATCTTCACATTGACGCGCAGGGTGTCGCCGGGTTGGAAATCCGGCGTGGCGCGGGCGGCGGACAGACGGGCGATTTCCTCGGCCGCCAGTTCGGCGATGATGTTCTTGGCCATATCAATACTCCTATTTGGGCTGGCCCTTGGGGCCGCCTTTTGCCTGTTGATTGGCGAGATGGGCAGACCAGAGATCCGGCCGGCGCTCCCGCGTCGTCTTCTCCCGCTGGGCGGCGCGCCACTTGCCGATTTCGGCGTGGTTTCCACTCAGCAGCAACTCGGGGATGTCGTGGCCCTCGAAGCTCCGCGGTCTCGTGTACTGCGGATGCTCAAGAAGGCCGTCCTCGAAGCTCTCTTCGACTGTGCTCGCTGCGTTGCCCAGAACACCTGGCGCCAAACGCACGCAAGCCTCGATCAGAACCATTGCCGCCGCTTCGCCACCGGCGAGAACCGCGTCTCCGACACTGACTTCCTCGAACCCCCGGGCGTCGAGCACCCGCTGGTCCACCCCCTCGAACCGGCCGCACAAGACGATAACGCCCGGTCCGTCAGCCCATACTTTCGCACGCGCCTGGGTCAAGGGCCGACCCCGGGCGCTCATATACAATAGGGGCCGACCGTTCCTCTCCACGCTGTCCAGCGCCAAGGCGATCACATCTGCCCGCATGACCTGTCCGGCACCCCCGCCAGCGGGGGTATCGTCTAGGAAGCCGCGCTTATCTTTGGAAAAGCCCCGAATGTCTAGCGTTTCCAGACTCCAAAGGCCCGCTTCGCGCCAAGCCGTCCCGATCAGGGAAACACCGAGCGGGCCGGGAAAGGCCTCGGGAAACATGGTCAGGATCGTGGCGGCGAACATGGGCCGCCCCTTAGCACAGTTTAAGCCAGACTTAGCCGCGCAGCTTGCGGATCAGCGCTTCAAGGTCGCGGGTCAGCACGGGATCATCGGCTTTCAGCGCTTCAATCCGCCGCACAGCGTGCAGTACTGTGGTGTGGTCGCGGCCACCGAACCGCCGGCCGATATCGGGCAGAGAGCGGGTGGTCAGTTGCTTGGCTAACCACATGGCGGCCTGACGCGGCCGGGCGATGGAACGATTGCGGCGCTCGCTGATCAGATCAGCCTGTTTAAGGCCGAAATGTTCGGAGGTGGCCTTTTGGATATCGTCGACCGTGATGCGCTTTTCAGCGCCGCGCAGGTGCGGGCGCAGAATGGCCTGGGCCTCGTCGAGAGTCAGTCGTGAAAGGCCTTCACCGGCACGAGCAACCAGGGTGTTCAAGGCACCTTCGAGTTCGCGCACGCTATCGGTAAATCGATCAGCCAGGAACTGCAGCACTTCGGGCCGCGCGCCGATGCTCTGGCTAAGCTGGCGCGACAGAGAGGTCAGTTTGCGTTCCAGAATGCCAAGTCGCAGCGACCGGTCGGCCGGCTCAATGCCACAGACCAGGCCCGCGGAAAGGTGGCTGCGCAGGCGGGCTTCCACTTCCGTCAGCGCCGAAGGCGGGCGATCAGCGCTGAACACTACGCGGCGTCCATCTTCCATCAGGGCCGTCAGGGTATGGAACAGCTCTTCTTGGGTCGACTGTTTGCCGCCAACAAAATGAACATCGTCGATGATCAGCAGATCCGCAGTGCGCAACTCGTCCTTGAAGCTGCTGGTCGAGCGATCCATCACCGCCCGCACGAAGCCCGACAGGAACCGTTCTGCGGTGAGGTAGATCACCTTCTTATCGGGCGCGGCGCGCATCGCCTCCCAGGCCATGGCGTTGAGCAGGTGGGTTTTGCCAAAGCCATAGGGGCCGTGGAACACGACGGGATTAAAGTGGCCGTCCGCCCAACTGGCGACCCGCTTGGCCACCGCATGGGCGAATTCGTTGGCCGGGCCGGTGACGAAGCTTTCGAAGGTCAAGCGTTCCTGCAGGCCGGCGGTCTTGCCCACGGGTAGCGGTGCGCGAGCCGGAGCATCGGTGGCGATGGGGGTGGTAATTTCAATAAACTCGCCGCCGCTCGGTGTTAGGTCCGCACCAGCGCCCTGGTTCGCCAGACCCTGGACCTGGGCTTCAAACTCATGGCGAGATTTCAGGTCAAGCCGCCGGCCCTGGGGGTCGTTCTCAGCCCAAAGCTCGGCGATACGGCGCCAAGCGTTACGGCGAATCCAGTCGCGCGCCATGCCGGTAGGGGTGACCACAACCAGACGTCCGTCGCGTGTTTCGCGGAGCGCAGCCTGACCCAGCCAAGAGCCGAACGCCGCATCGCCCAGTTCGCGTTTCAGCGTCTGGCACGCGCTGACCCAGGCCGCGCCTGCGGCACCGGAGGCCGAGCTCGTCGTCAAACTGTAATCTGCCACTCTGTCCCGCCCTATTCCATGGCGCGGCGGCAGTTCGACTGAACCGGGGTCCCGCCCCAAGGTCCGTCACGCCCAGCCGGCGCAGATCATTCCAAAGTCCGCGCCCTTGAGCGCGGCATTAACCTTAGATCAGCCGCTCAGCTGGCGGCGCACGCCTTAAAACGCTTAGACAAGCGCTCTCTTTCGGCAGCGAAGGCTATCCGCCGCCGGTATTTTTATCGTCCGTCCCTTTGGAGGGGGAAGCACACTAAGGATTCACACTAGTCCGCCGCCAGGGGCCGTCAAACGGAAAACTTAACGGAAATGTGAGTCTTTTATGTTGACTCCTGATAGTCCCTTTTTTGCAAAGGAAATATCAGATCTTTTCAAGCGCGGGGGCGAATTCGCCGCACACGCGAACACGAAATCAACACGTTCAACGGCCGAGCGTTTCCGCTGGCCGTTCCAGCTCGCTAAAATACAAGCTAAGTCTAAAGAAATCGCGGCCCTTAGGCCGCAGCAATCTTCTTCAATTGAGCCGCGAGGCGCGACACCTTGCGAGCGCCTGTGTTCTTGTGGACAACGCCCTTAGAAACGGCACGCATCAGCTCGGACTGAGCTTCGATAAAAGCGGTCTTGGCCAGGGCGGAATCGCCAGCAGTCAGGGCGTCCTGAAACTTGCGCAGGTAGGTACGCACGCGCGAACGGCGCGCGGTGTTGACCTCGGTGCGACGTGCGATCTTACGGATCGCTTTCTTGGCGCCGGGATTGTTGGCCATTAACTAACCTTAGGTAACAAAGACCCCAGAACGGGGGCCGATCCGAGTGAGCGCGCGGATATAGGGGAATGACCCGCGCCGGTCAATCGCTCCTTGCGGTTCAGTGACGGTTTAAGGGCCATCGACCGAATATCCGAGCGCGCGCAGGTGCGCCGGCAGCCCGTCGGGCCCAAGCAGATGCGCGGCACCTACCACCACAACGGTGCGCCCAAACCCCGCCAGTCAGTGAAGGCTTGAACGATCCAGGCGGCGTTGCGGGCCGTCAAATAGCGCTCGTAGAGAGTGGACGACTGGCGGCGCAGCGGATCTCAACAGCCAGTGTGCGCAGGGCCTTCACATCGCCTGCCATCCAAGCTGTTACCAGCCGATCATAGCCGCGGGGGTCCTCGACCAGTTTACGCAGGGCCTGCTCCAGCGAGGCGATCTGCACGCGCGTAGCCGCGCCCGCGAAGAGCTCAGTCTGTTGATCCAGGGTCTCAAGGGCCATCAGCCTGGCGGTACGGTCCAGATCAGCGGTCAGGGTCTGTTCGAAGCCGCCGGCGGCGTTAGCGCCCTGCTTGGCGGTCTGAGCGCCCGACAGCACCACCTCGACCATCCAGGGGCGCAAGGTCTGCAGGGCGGCGCTGGACGGGCCATAGGTTTCCTCGACCCTGCCCTGCGCAGGCGCGCGCGGCCGGCGCAGGGCAGCAATCCGTCCAAGGTTTGATGCGCCGGCAGGCGGGCCAGCGGCACGACAAGAGCAGCAGCAGAGGCCGCGGTCCCTGGATCGGTCGGAATCTCTAGCCAGAGATCGTCGGCGACCTTGAGGGCCGCATCGAGGGGAGGCAGGCGGCAGCATGTGAATGGATACGAACAGCACCATTTCGGAATCGGCGTCACGCACGGTCCAGACCGGTGGTCGCGCCAGGGCCGGGGCGGCTCCAAACAGGCACGTCGCCAGTGTATAGAGCGTGAGGCGGCGGATCATGTCTGGCAGGCTGGGCAGAAGAAGGTGGAGCGTCCCGCCTGGACAAGGCGCCTAACCCCGCCTCCGCAGCCGGTGGCACAGGGTTGGCCCTCGCGATCGTAAACCTTAAAGCGGTGCTGGAAATAGCCCAACGCCCCGTCGGTTGCGGCGAAGTCCCGCAAAGTGGACCCCCCAGCCTCGATCGCCTCCGTCAAAACAGACTGCACCGCCTTGGCCAAGCGTTTAGCTTGCGCCGGTGTGATCTCGCCGCCGGGGCGGCGTGGGTCGATACCAGCGGCGAAAAGGGCCTCGCAGGCATAGATATTGCCGATGCCGGCGACCACCCGCTGGTCGAGCAGGGTGACTTTTAGGGTCTGTCGCGCCTTGCGAGTGAAGGCCGCCAAAAGAACCTTGTCATCAAACCCATCCGACAGCGGCTCGGGGCCAAGGCCGGCGAACCAGGGATGTAATTCCAGCGCATCTGTTGGGATCAGGTCCATGTAGCCGAAACGCCGTGGGTCGAAATAGGCGATGCGCGTCCCAGCCTCGGTGGTCAGCACCACATGCTCATGCTTAGGAGCCTGGGTCGCCGGATGGTGAAACTGGCCGGGTCTTGATCCACCTTCGCCCGGAGGACGAATCTCGAACCGTCCACTCATCCCCAGGTGGCTAACCAGAGTGTCACCGTTGTCGAGCGCGATGCGCAGGTACTTGGCCCGGCGCTCCACCTTGCCGACCCGTGCGCCGGTTAGGCGCTGGACGAACCCCTCGGGCAAGGGAAACCGCAGATCGGGTCGACGCAACTCCAAACGCGCAAAGCGCTGGCCCTCCAAAACAGGGGCCAGACCGCGGCGAACCGTCTCGACTTCGGGAAGCTCGGGCATATCTCTCCAACGATCTGGCAAACTGAACGATGACGGCGGGTCGCCGCAGGTTTAAGGAAGCCGGCCATGAGCCAGCCGCAAGCCACATTCGGATACCAGGACGTTCCCCCGGCGGAAAAGCCGAAACTGGTGCGGGGCGTGTTCGACCGCGTCGCCGGCCGCTACGACCTGATGAACGACCTGATGAGTGCGGGTGTGCACCGGCTTTGGAAAGACGCCGTAGCGGCGCGCCTCAATCCCCAGCCTGGCGAGACAATCATCGACTGCGCCGGCGGTACGGGCGACATGGCGCGGCGGTATGCCACCATGGGGCAAGGAGCTGCCCAAAGGCGCGGCGGCAAGCCGGCTGAAATCGTCGTAGTTGACTACAATGAAGAGATGATCACCGCAGGACGTGAGCGCGGCGAGTGCGCCGACATTACCTGGGCTGTGGGCGACGCCCAGAACCTGCCGTTACCCGATGGCTGCGCCGACGCCTATTCGATTGCTTTCGGCATTCGCAACGTGACCGACATCTCCGCCGCCCTGGCTGAAGCCAAGCGAGCGCTGAAACCCGGCGGTCGGTTCCTCTGCTTGGAATTCTCGCGGCCGCCGATGCCGGCGCTGGCCCGGGCCTATGACGCCTATAGCTTCGCCATCATTCCAAAGATCGGCGAACTCGTGGCCAAGGATCGCGCCTCCTATCAGTACCTTGTTGAGAGCATCCGCCGCTTCCCCGACCAGACTCGTTTCGCGGGGCTGATGACCGAGGTTGGCTTTGAGAGCGTGGCCTATTCTAATTTCACCGGCGGGGTTGCCGCCCTGCACACCGGCTGGGTGATCTAAGGCGTGGCCGATCTTGCGGCCTTTGCCCGACTGGTCGGGATGGGGTGGCGGTTGGCGAGGGCCGACGCCTTGGTTCCGCGCGAGGCCGAACCCTATCTGCCGTCCGGCGTCGTGGCCCTGGGCGCGGCTCTGCGGCTGGTCGCCGGACCGCAATCGAGGCAGGGCCGGCCAGGGGCGCGCCTAGCATACGTCTTGGAGCGCTCGGGCCCGGTCGCTATCAAGCTGGGTCAATTCTTGGCCACGCGCGCCGATATTTTCGGTGAACCCTTCGCCGATGACCTGTCGCACCTGAAGGATCGCCTGGCGCCTTTCCCCCAGGCGCAAGCGCGGGCCGCTATAGAGGCAGCCCTGGGCAAGCCGATAGAGGCGGTGTTCGCCGAGCTTGGGCCGGCCGTGGCCGCCGCCTCGATTGCTCAGGCGCACAGCGCGACCCTGATCGACGGCACCCCGGTGGCCGTGAAGGTGCTGCGTCCCGGCATCGAACAGGAGGTGGCACAGGACAGTGCGGTTCTGTTGCTGGCCGCGCGGATGGCGGAGCGGCTGATTCCCACAACACGGCGGCTCGAGCTGGAAGCTTTCGCCGGCACCGTGATCCGCGCGTTGAACCTGGAACTCGACCTCCGCTTCGAAGCCGCTGGCGCCGACGAGCTTGCCGCCATCATGGCCAAGGATGGTTTCATGATCGGACCCGCTGTAGTTTGGGAGGGTGTGGGCCGCCGCGCCCTGACCCTAACCTGGGCCAAGGGTACCGCGCTTTCTGACCCAGGCGCCCTAGCGCTGGAGACCCTGGACCGCCCCGCCCTAGCCGCCGCCCTGACCCGCGGATTCCTCAGCCAGGCGCTCAACCACGGCCTGTTCCACGCCGATCTGCACGAGGGCAACCTGTTCATAGCCGCCCCGGCCCAGCTGACGGCCGTTGACTTTGGCATCCTGGGACGGCTTGGGCCCATGGAGCGGCGCTATTTGGCCGAGATCCTGTGGGGCTTCCTAAATCGCGACTACACCCGCGTGGCGGCGCTGCATTTCGAAGCAGGCTATGTGCCGGCGCACCACGACGTCGATGCCTTCGCCCAGGCGTTGCGGGCGGTGGGCGAACCGGTGCTGGGCCGCGACGCCAGCCAGGTCTCGATGGGTCGACTGCTGGCCCAGCTGTTCGAGATCACAGCCCTCTTCGATATGCATCTGCGCCCCGAATTGGTGCTGCTGCAGAAGACCATGGTCACGGTCGAGGGCGTGGCCCGCCGCATTGACCCTGGCCACGACATCTGGGCCGCCGCCGAACCCGTGGTACGCGGCTGGATCGCCCGCGAGCTCGGCCCGTCCGCCAAGTTGCAGGCGCTTTTCAAAGACGCCGCAGACGCCATCGCCGGAATGGCCCGCCTGGCGCGCGCTCAAGGGACGAAACCCGCGCTTCGGGTGACCGAATCCTCGCCGCGCGAGCCCCACCACCCCTGGCTTTGGTTCGCCTTCGGTGCCCTGGCGGCGGGGATAGCCTGCCTAGCGTTCGCCTACCTCTGACCTAGAACGGCTGGGCGGCACGTCGAGGGGTTGGTCTGTCAGCCGCCGCGTTCTCAGCCTTTTGCTGGTCCCAATAGGCCGCACCGGTGGTTGGCTTGAACATCGTGCGGGGGACACCGACTTTGGTGGCAACGGCGAAGACATTGGCCTTGGTGTCGTAGAGTAGAACGTCGCCGTTCGCGCGGACGATC
>Ga0114970_10001634_pt1 | contig 16759 bp, 15 predicted proteins | sample M_140205_XF_Meta_FD_87030 | JGI IMG/M metagenome (GOLD analysis project Ga0114970, IMG submission 87030) | Freshwater microbial communities from Lake Montjoie, Canada to study carbon cycling - M_140205_XF_MetaG | ecosystem: Environmental > Aquatic > Freshwater > Lake | place: Lake Montjoie... | reverse complement strand
TCCTTGCTCGCTATGGCGCCGACTCCAGTGTGTGCCGCCTGACTAGCTCCGAGCCATTTCCCGTCATCGCCATTGCCCAATTCCGTTTGAGCGAGGCGCTGCGGCGTATAGAAGTGACTCCGGGCGTCAATGCCAGCAGGGTGTACTCCATGGGCTTTCGCCACAGCGTTCACCGCACCACTATGGCCGATGCCAACTATTCGGGCTACCGGCCCACTTGGTCCGACTTGGCGGCTGTTTTGATCTGGCGTTCGCGAAAGCTTCATTTGCGCGAGGACTTGGGGCTGAAGTTCAAGGACACTGCCTACGCTTCGGAAGCTAGCACCATAAACCTCTGCCTGAGCCTGGTCGAATGGGCCGCATTTCGTAACGCTAGGGCAACCGTCAAGTCGCACACCGTACTGAACATCTTTGTTCTGGAGTCCGGCGCGTCCTACGTCATGGACCGGGGCCACTTGGACTTTGTTCGCCTGTCTCAGATGCATCAGGCAGGCGCCTTCTTCTTTGTGACCCGCTCTCAGAGCAACATGAAGGTCAGCCGCGTGTACTCGGCCAAGGTGGACAGAGGTAGCGGCATCCTCTGCGATCAGTCCAATGCGTTGGGCAGGTACTACATCGCCCAAGACTACCCCGAGCATCTGCGCATCCAGAAGTTTCTGGACAACAGAGAGAACGTAGTCAAGACGTAAATCCGGTGCGCCATGGTCACCTATGCGCTCATTGCCATTTTTAAGAAAGAGTTTCAATTGAACGACTCGCTCTACACTTTGTTAAATATTTGGTCGATCTCGGTATTCGAAAAAACCAAGGTCTGAAGCGTCCTGCAGGCTGATGAAAACACAATTTAATACGCACGCCCTGCTTCCGCACTCGTGCTACGATTCAATCAAACTTAAAAATCGTCTAGTCCGGAGGTTGCTAGGTCTATCTAGAACCTCTAAAGGCGTTCCCTGTTCAACAATCTGACCGGCATCCATAAATATTACCCTGTCAGCAATCTCTCTTGCGAAGTTCATTTCATGAGTAACAATTATCATTGTCATTCCATCTTTGGCCAATGACCTCATTACTGCCAAAACCTCGGTGACTAATTCCGGATCCAGCGCAGAAGTAACTTCATCAAATAGCATCACGGAGGGCTCCATTGCCAAAGATCGGGCAATGGCGACTCTTTGCTGCTGCCCTCCCGAGAGCTCTGAAGGATAAGCATTTTCTTTATTACTCAATCCTACTCGCGTAAGCAAAGATCGCGCAGTCTTTTCTGCAATATCAAATGACAATCGTTTTACTTGAATTGGCGCCTCCATTATATTTTCCAGAACAGTCATGTGAGGAAACAAATTGAAGTGTTGAAATACCATGCCTACATTAATTCTAATTCGGTTAAGCTCTAACTGCGATTGCAATATAAATCCGCGCTCACCTGCCGGCACCTTACCAATATATTTATTATTTATCTTAATATATCCAAGATCAAATTGCTCCATAAAGTTTATGCAATTCAATAATGTACTCTTACCAGAACCCGATGGGCCAATGACAACAACAACTTCACCAGAGGAAATCTGCAAATCAATACCGTTCAGCACCTTATTTGTGCCAAAACTTTTTTCTAAACCACAAATTTCTACTGCCACGTCAGAATTATTTACATTCATTTTAAAATCCAAATAATTTAATCTATGCTCATAGAGCGCGCCCTATCAATCACATCATTTTCGTCAAATGTCATGATTCGGCCATTATTTAAAATCAGCTCTCCATTTATAACCACATATTTAGCTCGGAAAGCAGTGCCGGCAAAAAATAGCTGGCTATATAGGTCATTCATTGGCAATAGTGATAACTCATTTTTATTAAATGCTACAAAGTCCGCATTAGTCCCAACTTCAATTTTCCCCGGAGCTCGATTGATATAAATTGAAGCATTTCGAACCACCATGTCAATTGCATTTTTAATAGACGGCCACTCCGCACTATTTTTTACGAAAATTCGCGGCAAAATCAATGCAATTTTTAGTGCTTCTAGAATATTTTGACTATCGTTGCTCGCGGCACCATCAGTTCCCAATAAAATTGGGATTCCTGATTTAATGAAACGTTCAATGGGTGCTCGCCCGCTGCCCAGTCTAAGATTGCTAACTGGGTTATGTACTACCGCTGCTCCCGATTTCGCTAATAAATCAACATCACTTTCGCTGACCCAATTAGCATGCGCCAAAGAAACATGAGAATCCAAAAGTTCAAACTCACTCAAATACTCAACGGCCGATTTTCCAAACAAATTGAGCGCATCAACTCTATCACCTTCCGTTTCATCACAGTGCATATGGATAATAGTTGAGTGACTTCTAGCCAAATCAACAGCATCCTTTAGGAGTGCCAATGAGCATCGAGTAGGTGCAGATGGCCCCATTCCTAACCTAACAAGATCTTCGTTCCCGGTCCATTGCTGGAGAGACTCTCGACACAATGATATTTGAGATTGGTACGGTGGCATTCTCCCCTCTAGCCAATCGGGTAAGCCCTTATCTCTAACCATTAAAGCCAGAGTTACCCTCATTCCTGTATTTAGCCACGCATTTACTGCGGTATTAATGCAACGTTCCGATAAAGGCGATTGTCTAAAATGATCAATAACAGTTGTAACACCTCCGCGAATCATCTCGGCCGCACATAATTTTATGCTGACTTCAATTTTCTCGTCTGACATCGAATCTATATTCTTCCAGACATTAGAAATCCAAATACCATGTCGGGATGCGTAAGAAGTTCCACGCTTCAATGCTTCCCCGGAATGAGTGTGGGCATTGATTAATCCGGGAATAATAATAAGATTAGAAGCATCAATTTCACTTTTTGGAGTATAATTTTTGACTTCTCCAGACTCGATGTGAACTATCTTATTTCCTATAGTAACAATGTCGGCATTTTCGAGAACTTCATTATCATGCGCAAATGTTAATATGGTGGCATTCTTAAATAAAAAGTCACATAACATATTGCCGCCCCGCTATTATCGAATTCGGTATCGACGCTCTATCCACACTGTTAGTGCCTGCATGGATATCGTCATTATTAGATAACAAAGGGCCACCCCAGCAAAGGGACTAAATGTATTTGCCTTCCAGGTCATAATATTCATACCGGCACGGAGGAGATCCGTTAAGGCAATAGTGGAAACCAATGCCGTATTTTTTAATAGCGTAATTGACTCATTTGTAATTGGAGGCAATACACGACGCAATGCCTGAGGCATGACTATACGCCTCATTGCAAGAGAATATGACATGCCCAGTGATCTCGCCGCCTTCAATTGGCCTGGCTCTATAGACTCAATACCTGATCTAACTATTTCAGTTACATAAGCCCCATTGGTTAAAGATAATGCAACTATGGCAACGACGAAAGACGATAGTTGTATATCAATTGATGGTAGGCCATAATATAAAAATAACAAAGTTACCAATAATGGAAGGCCTCTAAAGATGGTTACATAGGCGAATGAAATATAACGCAAAAATATATTATTAGAAACTCTGAATAGGCCAAGAAATACTCCCAATAGCAGGCCAATAGATGCAGAAATAATTGTTAGCTTAGCGGTCGTCAAAGCGCCATTAAATAAAGCCGGCATTGACTCCAAAAATAATTTTAGCTCAAAATCCATTATTTCACCTGCGAGTTGATTAATTTCGGTCTGCCGATTTTCGCTATTTTTTGGATTATCTTACAAACGCCCAAAAGCCCTGGCTCACTAAATCTACTTCCGATTATCTGAAGGCCAACTGGCATCCCATTTTTATTAAGCCCCGCCGGAACAGAAGCCGCCGGCAAGCCTACCATAGTCACCAAATAAGTATTCGCAATCCAGTCTATATAAGTATCTAATTTTATGTTATTAATATGCGATATAAAATTAAGCTCAACAGAAAACGGCGCGACTGGCGAGCATGGCGTTACTATATAATCATATTTCGAAAACAGAATTCTGAATCTATGCCATATTTCATTCCTAATAGATTGCGCAATAGCCGATTGCATTGGCGTCAAAGACAATCCAGCTCTTACATTATTGGCCAGATTTTCTCCAAATTTATCTATATTATTCAGTCTTTCGAATTGTTGGCCGACCATCCATTCTGAACGCATCGTCAGATAGGCCTTTCTGCCATAGGAAATATCAAAATCAATTTCCGAGACAGCGGCGTCTTCATGCTCTAACTCGAATATCGTTTTTCTACATATTTCACCCATCTCCTGCTCATACCCTATTCCGGCCATATCAGCAATATAAGCAATTTTTAAGTTCCTTACATTATTTGTCAGTTGCACCTGTCGTTGACAACTCCTCCACGGTGGACTCATGGAAATTGGCGAGAGACTGCTGATACCTACCATCGCGTCTAGCATCATTGCCGCATCTTCAGCGGTACGTGCAAGTGGCCCATGAACTTGTCCTGGGTCCCAGGATAGAGGCATCGGGTAATTTGGAATCAAGCCCGGCGTCGGTCTGATTCCCACCAATCCGCAAAAGGCCGCGGGTACCCTAATAGAACCGCCATAATCTGTTCCATGGGCCAATGGCAACATTCCACTGGCGACAGCGGCCGCAGAACCTCCTGATGAGCCTGCTGGCGACATGGCCAGATTCCATGGATTATAAGTTTTACCAAATAGCACGTTATTTGTTGTGGCGCCTGCCGCAAACTCTGGCGTATTCGTCTTGCATAATATAATTGAGCCAGATTTCCTCAATCTTGCGACGACCTCCGCGTCCTCCGTTGGCACATTATCCTTATACAGTGAGCTTCCATAAGTTGTAGTCAGTCCTTTGGTCTCCGTTATATCCTTTATACCGATAGGAATCCCATGCATAGGCGATCGCCAGTTTCCCCTCATAATATCAGATTCGGCAATTTTAGCGGATTCCATTGCATCCGCAATATTAATGTTTACTATTGCATTAATAGCCGGATTTAGTTTTTCTATTAAATTAATATGCTCTACCAAGACTTCAACGGGGCTTATCTTCTTGGCTTTAATTAACCGACTTAACTTCGCCGCAGAAAAGCACGCGGCTATTTCATTATTATTAATCATGGCGATGAAGAAATATGATGCTTAAATTCTTGTCAACTTTAATGAAGCTGAGACAATAAGCCATCATCCAGGATCTTTCCATTGCTGACGACATATAGCGGCCGACTGTGGTTACGTATGCACTCTACAATATCGTTTTCTTGAAGAACGACGATATTGGCTTTTGACCCGACTGAAATTTTATGATTTTTTAAATTCATTGTAAGTGCCGCATTTTTTGTGATCATTTCAAAGATGCACTCTATGTCCGACTTCTTTGTCATCCAAAGGAGATGCGACGCCAAAAACGCAACCTCCAACATATTATTTCTACCAAATGGGTAATAAGCATCGGAAATGTCATCTTGGCCTAGAGCTACATTTACCCCTTGCGACAGGAGTTCCCTAACATTGGCATGAAGAGGGCCTGTGTGTGGGTCAGTAATTACTGAAATATCGGCTAACTTGAGCAAGCCCAACAATCTGTGCAAATACGGCGCCGGATAGAGAGCCATCGCTCGGCAATGATGCGCTAGGCAACGACCCTGCCAAGAATTCTTAATTGATTCAAGCGCCATCATTTCCAAGGTACGCAGACCAGCATCCCCAGCGTCGTCTAAAAGCATTGAGATATCTTTATCGTATTTTTTTGCCAAGTCGAAGCAGAATTTTATGTGCTCTTGACAATCCATATCTGAATACTCTATCCAAGGGATACCTCCCACCACATCCGCTCCTAAGGCCATCGCCTGCTCCATCAAGTCTGCAGTTCCTGCATTCTTAATTATTCCATCCTGAGGAAAGGCAACCACTTGTAGTTCCACGATTCCTCGAAATTCGTCCCTCACCTTTAATAGCGCCTTCACTGCATCAAGCTTGGATATTGAATCCACATCGGCAAAAGCTCTTATATGTAAGTTGCCATAAGTCGCCGCTAACGCTGTGGCACGTCTTGCTTTAAGCAGTATATCCTCATATCCATATAATCTCTTTACCTCTGCCGCCATGTCAATAGCGGTCGCGGCATTCGACATACCCGCTCCTTGATAAGCATTTAGCGTTTCTTCATTCGTAAGATTTAGCGTCCAAACCTTGCAAAGATGCAAGTGTGGATTTACAAAAGATTCGGAAACCAATCTTCCATTAGCGTCGACCTCTAGCTTTGCCGTAGATTTAATTTCTAAATCCACATTTGAAATCTCATCTCCGACGATGCCAATATCCACTAGATGATTCGACTCGCCCCTTAATTTCGCATTGCGGATAATTAGATCGAGATGCTTGGTCATACTATTCCTTTGGTGATATTAACGTCTACAATACTATTCACCGACCTCAACAATCGCTATCACTGGCCCTCCCCCTTGAGGACCCTGGTGCATTGCATCTACAGAAACGAACACAGCTGAATCTCCGATTGCCGCTGCAGCTACCCCACCCACCGCAGCCTTAGAATGCCTGTGGTGATGAACGTCCGAGTCGTCCAACATGATCTGCCTTCTCCCGCGCAAAAACCCGCTTCTATCTGCCTCGCATTTGATAAAGCAATTGACTAGCTTTCCATTGAGGTCCTGAGCCTGAGGTCTATCCGGGAGTTCTAAGCCCGCATTTACTATCGCTTCATATATGCCATCGACGTCTAAGGCATCCTTCATGATGCTGTGTCCAATTCTAAAGGAGCCTCCTGCCCCTTTTCTATTTCCCAATATGATAATTTGTGCGGCATCTAGCTCCACACCTGAGGAACACGAAGCCACCGAAGAATACAAATCTAGATCTTTACAAATCGATTCTTCTGTGGGCATCTCAATTTCCCCCAGAGCCAGCGCTATCCCCAGCGCCGTCGTGCCATTTGAGATACCCATAGAATCGTGGATCTCACAGGCAAGTGTTTTACCGCGACTTTCAGCATCTCGGACGGACTCCATGGTAAGCAAGGGGGTCTTGGTTTGTACATAATGAACATCTTTTGGATTGTCAATTCCTGCCGCCAGCATTGCCTTTCTCACGCCATCAGCCACTGTTTTGACCATTGCCAATCGTCCGATATCCTCGGGCAAGATGATATCGCTTATCGCAGTGCCAATGGTCAATCGCTCCTTGTCCATTGTTCCTGATTTGTCATTTTTTGCAAATACTGTCGCATGAGGGGTTATTACCCCATCACACCCCCCAGACCAAACCATTGGGATATTATTAATTTCTTCATCTTTCCTTGACCCCAGCTTACGCAATACTTTTCTAAAAGCCTGGTCCGACAAGATGCGCGTGAAGTCGTTGACACCACCATTTCCCTCGGTCTTGCCAATGACAGCAATGACTTGGTCTGCTGAAAATCGACCTTGGGAGATTACCTCTTCAAGACCCGACGCATCTTGAACACTGTTGATAACAACTTTAGCGACTTCTATAGCCATCTTGCACCCCTTATTGAACGTAAATGAACGAGAAAAGGTTCATGGTATGCATGTGCGAGCGTTGGCGCAATCAGTTATTGCGGACTTTTGCGTTCAGTTTTTGTGAATTCATGAGTGTTTCAGCTGTTCTCAGCGGGAGCATATCCATCGTCCGTGCGAGCGCATTTGGCTGTTGGGGCTGGCAAACGCACCCGCTAGATCCTGTTGGCTCTTAGATTCCGACCTGCACAGTGGGCATCCACGAGTGTCTAGACACCGTGATCCTGTCAATGACCAAGCAATGACGCCATGCTGGAACGGTATGGGTCTCGCGCTAGGCCAAATGCGCGACAGCTACTGCCAACCCCTGCGCCACCGCCCTCCTGAGTTGAAATATGAGGAGCGGGCACTGATGTCGGAGCGCCTGTCAATGTGCTCTATTTTTACCAGCTCACCGCATTAACGATCTGACCCCGATGCGCCGCGACCGCCGAACCACCACCACAGGGTGGCCCCGGCGATCACCATGGGAATGCACAGCCACTGGCCCATGCTCATTCCCAACGCCAGCAGTCCCAGATGCGCGTCGGGTTCGCGGAAAAACTCGGCGGTGAAGCGCAGCACGCCATAGCCCACCAAGAAGGCCGCCGCGACCTGACCGGTGGCGCGCGGCTTGCGCGCGTAGAGCCACAGCAGCACGAACAGCAACAAGCCTTCGAGCAGAAACTGATAGGCCTGCGAGGGATGGCGTGGCAGCTCGCCGGCGCCGCGAAACACCATGCCCCAGGGAAGGTCCGGGTCGCTCAGGCGGCCCGGCAATTCGCCGTTGATGAAGTTGCCGACACGCCCGGCGGCGAGCCCGGTTGGAACGCAAGGCGCGACAAAGTCCGCCACCTGCCAAAAGGGCCGCTCCCGCGTGCGCGCAAACCAGAGCATCGCCACCACCACGCCCAGCATGCCGCCATGAAAACTCATGCCGCCCTGCCAGACGGCGACGATGTCCAGGGGGTGCGACAGATAATACATCGGCTTGTAGAACAGGCAATAGCCGAGCCTGCCACCGAGCACCACGCCCAGCACGCCAAGAAACAGGATGTCCTCCACATCGACCCGCCGCCAAGCCGCTGGGCCCTCCAACCCGGCGTAAGGAAGGTGGCGCAGCCGCCGTATCGACAGCGCCATAAACAGGCCAAATGCGGCCAGGTAGGTTAGCCCGTACCAGTGAATGGCCAGCGGCCCGATCTGCAGTGCGACCGGATTGATGTGCGGATGGTTCAGCATGTCCGGGATTGTGCACCGCCGCCACCCCGTGACTTGTCGCACAATGCGGGCGTTAAGGTATTTCAGCAAAGGGAGACTTTTATGGATCGCCGATCTGTTTTCCAAACTACCGCCACCCTCGGACTTGGTGCGCTTGCAGGCTGCGCGCTTCCCGGAGTCGCCCAAACCGGCGCCAAGACGCCCTTCCAGGTGCCGGCGATGCAGATCCCGATCGTCGGCAGTGATATGGCCTTTCCGGTGCGCCGCGTCTACTGCATTGGCCGCAACTACGCGGCGCACGCGCGCGAGATGGGCTCGGACCCGACCCGTGAGCCGCCTTTCTTCTTTCAGAAGCCGACCGATGCGATCCAGAATGTCGCGGTCGCCACGGTGGCCGACCACCCCTATCCAACGCTGACCAAGAACTACAGCTACGAGGTTGAGCTGGTCGCGGCGCTGAACAAGGGCGGGCGCAATATTCCCATCGCCAGCGCGCTCGAGCATGTCTACGCCTATTCCATCGGCCTAGACATGACGCGGCGCGATCTGCAGGACGGCATGAAGAACGAAAGAAAGCCGTGGGAGATCGGCAAGAGCTTCGACAAGTCCGCGCCCATGGGCCCGCTGCATCTGGCGTCGCAGACCGGCGCCTTCACCAAGGGGGCGATCTGGCTCAAGGTCAACGGTGTCATCAAGCAGAACGCCAACCTGAACCAGATGATCTGGTCGGTCGCGGAGCAGATCAGCAAGCTGTCCGAGGCGTTTGAACTCTTTCCCGGCGACATCATATTTTCCGGAACGCCCGAGAATGTCGGCCCCGTCGTACGCGGTGACGTGATCGACTGCCATATCGACGGACTTCCCAATCTCGGCGTGAAGATCGTCTGATCGACTCGCCCCTGTTCCCAACCAACACCAACACCAACCGAGACCGCCAATGGACATCAAGACCGTCACGATGAATCGCCGCAGCAAGAACATCACCGAGGGAAAGTCACGCGCGCCCAACCGCTCGATGTACTACGCCATGGGCTACGAGGAAGCAGACTTCAAGAAGCCGATGATCGGCGTCGCCAATGGCCACAGCACCATCACGCCATGCAACAGCGGTCTGCAGAAGCTGACCGACGCGGCGATCGACGGCATTGAGGAAGCCGGCGGCAACGCGCAGGTGTTCGGAACGCCCACCATCTCCGACGGCATGGCGATGGGAACCGAAGGCATGAAGTATTCGCTGGTCAGCCGCGAGGTCATCTCGGACTGCATCGAGACTTCGGTGCAGGGCCAATGGATGGACGGGGTGCTGGTGGTCGGCGGCTGCGACAAGAACATGCCCGGCGGCCTGATGGGCATCCTGCGCGCCAATGTGCCGGCGATCTATGTCTACGGCGGCACCATCCTGCCTGGACGTTACAAGGGACAGGACCTCAACATCGTCAGCGTCTTCGAGGCGGTGGGGCAGAACGCCGCCGGCAGACTCAGCGACGCTGAACTGCTCGAGATAGAGCGCCGCGCCATTCCCGGAACCGGTTCCTGCGGCGGCATGTACACCGCCAACACCATGTCGTCCGCCTTCGAGGCGCTCGGCATGTCGCTGCCCCATTCGTCCACCATGGCCAACCCGCATCAGGAAATAGTCGATTCGGCGCGCCAATCGGCGCAGGTGCTGGTGCAGGCCATCGCGCGCGACCTCAAACCACGCGACATCGTGACGCGCAGATCGATCGAGAACGCGGTAGCCGTCATCATGGCCATTGGCGGCTCCACCAACGCGGTGCTGCACTTTCTGGCCATCGCCCATGCGGCGCAAGTCGAATGGACGATCGATGACTTCGAGCGCATTCGCCTCAGGACGCCGGTGCTGTGCGACCTCAAGCCCAGCGGCAACTATCTGGCGGTTGACCTGCATAAGGCCGGCGGCATACCGCAGGTCATGAAGACGCTGCTGGCGGCGGGACTGCTGCATGGCGACTGCATCACCATCACCGGCCAGACCATCGCCGAAGTGCTCAAAGACATACCCGACGCGCCGCGCGCCGATCAGGACGTAATCCGCCCGATCGGCAACCCGATGTATGCGCAAGGCCACCTGGCGATCCTCAAGGGCAATCTGTCGCCCGAAGGCTGCGTCGCCAAGATCACCGGACTGAAGATGCCGGTAATGACCGGGCCCGCGCGGGTGTTTGATGACGAGCAGTCTGCGCTGGCCGCCATCCTGGCCGGCAAGATCGTCGCTGGCGATGTAATGGTGCTGCGCTACCTCGGGCCCAAGGGCGGTCCGGGCATGCCCGAGATGCTCGCTCCCACCGGGGCGCTGGTCGGCCAGGGTCTGGGCGAGTCGGTGGGCCTGATCACCGACGGCCGCTTCTCAGGGGGTACCTGGGGCATGGTGGTCGGCCATGTGGCACCGGAGGCGGCGGTCGGTGGAACCATCGCCTTCATCGAGGAGGGCGACTCCATCACCATCGACGCGCACCAGTTGCTGCTGCAGCTCAACGTCAGCGACGAGCTGATCGCCAAGCGCCGCGCCGCATGGACCGCCCCACAGCCGCGCTACCGGCGCGGCGTGCAGGCCAAGTTCGCCTTCAACGCCTGCTCGGCCAGCAAGGGCGCGGTGCTCGACAACTACTAGGCGCTGGCCGCACAGGACCGGAAAGACGCTGACGATGGTGAAGGCGTTGCTCGCGCACGGCATGCTGGTCGGGGCACTCGCACTATGCGGTCCCACGCTGGCGGATCAGGAGCTGGCGAAGGCGCGCAACTGCATGTCCTGCCATGCGTTGGACAAGAAGGTGGTCGGCCCGGCGTACAAGGATGTGGCGCTGAGGTACGCCGGCCAGAAGGACGCGGTTGACAGGCTTGCGGCGAAGATCGTCAAGGGGGGATCGGGCGCCTTCGGGCCGGTGCCGATGCCTGCCAATACCCAGGTCAGCGACGCCGAGGCCAGAAAGCTGGCGGCCTGGGTGCTGACGATCCGCTAGTCCGCGGCCCTCAGTAAGCCTGGCCCAGCTGCTCCAGGATCGCCGGGTTCTCCAGCGTGGAGGTGTCCTGCGTCACGGCCTCGCCCTTGGCGATCGACCGCAGCAGCCGGCGCATGATCTTGCCCGATCGGGTCTTGGGCAGGTTCTCCGCAAAGCGGATGTCCTTGGGCTTGGCGATCGGCCCGATCTCCTTCGCGACCCAGTCGCGCAGCTCCTTGGCCATCGCCCTGGCCGCATCGCCCTCGGGCCTGGCACCCTTGAGCACAACGAAGGCGCACACCGCCTCACCGGTCAGTTCGTCTGGCCGCCCGACCACCGCCGCCTCGGCGACCAGCTTGGTGTGTGACACCAGCGCCGACTCGATTTCCATGGTTCCGAGTCGGTGGCCCGACACATTGAGCACGTCGTCGATACGCCCGGTGATGCGGAAATAGCCGCGGTCGGCGCTGCGCACCGCCCCGTCGCCCGCCAGGTAGAGCTTGCCGCCCATCTCAGGCGGGAAGTAGGACTGCTTGAAGCGCTGCGGATCATTCCAGATGGTGCGGATCATCGAAGGCCATGGGCGCTTGATGACCAAAATGCCGCCGATTCCATTGGCCAGGTCGTGGCCGGCCTCGTCGACGATTCCCGCCATGATGCCGGGCAGGGGCAGCGTGCAACTGCCGGGAACCAGCGGCGTCGCGCCGGGCAGCGGCGTCATCATGTGGCCGCCGGTCTCGGTCTGCCAGAAAGTGTCGACGATCGGGCAGCGCTCGCCGCCGACATTGCGGTAGTACCACATCCAGGCCTCCGGGTTGATCGGCTCGCCGACCGATCCCAGAATGCGCAGGCTCTTGAGGTTGTAGCGATCCGGGTGCACCTTCGCGTCGCCCTCGGCGGCCTTGATCAGCGAACGGATCGCGGTGGGCGCGGTATAGAAAATCGTGCACTGGTGGCGCTCGATCATCTGCCAGAAGCGGCCTGCATTCGGAAAAGTCGGGACGCCTTCAAACATGATCTGCGTCGCGCCCGCTGCCAGCGGTCCGTAGGCGACATAGCTGTGGCCGGTAATCCAGCCAATGTCGGCGGTGCACCAGAAAACATCCTCGGGCTTTAGGTCGAAGGTCCAGTCCATCGTCAGCTTGGCCCACATCAAATAGCCTGCGGTGGAATGCTGAACGCCCTTGGGCTTTCCGGTGGATCCCGAGGTATACAGGATGAACAGCGGATGCTCGGCACCTACCGCGACGGGGGCGCATTCGACGCTTTGGCCCGCCAGCGCTTCGCTGAAAGTCCGGTCGCGCCCGGAGACCATGTTGCAAGCGCTCTGGGTGCGCTGGTACACGAACACCGCGCGAACCGAATCGCAGCCGCCCATCGCCAGGCCCTCGTCGACAATCGCCTTCAGGGGCAGTTCCTTGCCGCCGCGCATCTGGTAGTTGGCGGTGATCACCGCCACCGCGCCGGCGTCGATGATGCGCTCCTGCAGCGCCTTGGCCGAGAAACCGCCGAACACCACGCTGTGCGTCGCGCCAATGCGTGCGCAGGCTTGCATCGCGATCACGCCCTCGAGCGTCATCGGCATATAGATCAGCACCCGGTCGCCCTTGCAAATACCCTGCGCCTTGAGCGCATTGGCGAACTGGCCTACCCGCGACAGCAGCTCACGGTAGCTGGTCTTGGTGACCGTTCCGTCGTCGGCCTCGAATACGACCGCAGTCTTGTGCTCGACCGGCGTTCCCATGTGCTTGTCCAGGCAGTTCGCGCTGGCGTTGAGCTCGCCGTCGTCAAACCAGCGGTAGAACGGCGCATTGGACTCATCCAGGATCCTGCCAAAGGGCTTGGTCCAGACCAGGTTCTCACGCGCCAGACGGGCCCAGAACGCCTCGTAGTCCTTTTCCGCCTCGGCGCACAGCGCATGGTAGGCGTCCATTCCCGATATACGGGCGTTCCTGACCATCGCCTCGGAAGGCGCAAACACCCGGTTTTCAACCAGCACCGATTCAATCGCACTCATCGCTTTGTCTCCTGAAATATCGGCGCTATTTTGCCAAAGCCCCAATGTCGGCGAGCCCACTTACAAGGTACTGACGCCCTGCGCCATCGCAAGCCCAAGCCAGACCATCCGCTCGAACCAGCCGCGGGGGGGTACCGCCGCAGCCGCGCTCCTACAATCCCGCAACAACCACCCGCCCCACGCATGCCCGATTCTGCCCCCGTCCGCATTCCCCCTCCTGGGCCCCTGTCGCGCGCCATTTTCGCCAGCCGCTGGCTGCAGCTTCCGCTGTACCTCGGGCTGGTGGCCGCGCAGGCGGTCTATGTCTTCTATTTCTGGGTCGAACTCTCGCACCTGCTGGCAGCCGCCTTCGGCAGCCAGAGCGACCTGCAGGCGCTCGTGGCGAGCATGGGCTACCGGTCCGACTTCCAGATCACCGCGCTCAACGAGACCATCATCATGCTGGTGGTGCTGGCGCTGATCGACGTGGTGATGATCTCCAACCTGCTGATCATGGTGATCATCGGCGGCTACGAGACCTTCGTCAGCCGGATGAATTTGGACAACCACCCCGACCAGCCCGAGTGGCTCAGCCATGTCAACGCCTCGGTTCTCAAGGTCAAACTCGCCACCGCGATCATCGGCATATCGTCGATCCACCTGCTCAAGACCTTCATCAACGCCGCGAACTTCGACACCAAAGTGCTGATGTGGCAAACCATCATCCACATCACCTTCCTGCTGTCGGCGATCGCGATCGCCTTTACCGACCGCCTGATGGGCCAGGCGCGTCCTGACCCATCGACCGACGCGCACTGACATCCGCAGCCTGAATTACTACCCGAAGGAGCCCGCATGGCAAACCCGCACCGCAAGCAGACCCTGATCACCGCCGGACTGCTGTTGCTCGCGGCGCTGGTATCGGTAGTGGCCGCTACGCCGCAGGCCGGCGGGCCGGTGTTCATGGGAATACCGGTGGACTTCATCCTGTTTGCGCTGACGCTGGCTGGCGTCGCGCTGCTGCACGAGCGAACGCTTGAGGTCGCGCTGACCGGGTTGGTGGTGATCAGCTTGTACAAGCTGGGCTTCACCGGCTTCAAGACCGGCGCCGGTTTGGCCGGACTGGCCGCCCACATGGGGCACGAGGCGGTGCTGGTCGGCAACCTGCTGGGCCTGCTGCTGGGTTTTGCGCTGCTGGCGGACCATTTCGAGCGCAGCGAGTTGCCAAAAATTGTTCCGCGCTACCTGCCCGATGGATGGCTCGGCGGCTTTGTGCTGCTGGTGATGGTGTTCGTGCTGTCGGCTTTTCTGGACAACATCGCCGCTGCGCTGATCGGCGGCACCGTCGCCGGCGTCGTATTCCGCCACAAACTGCACATCGGCTATCTGGCCGCCATCGTCGCTGCGTCCAACGCGGGCGGCGCGGGCAGCGTCGTCGGCGACACGACCACCACCATGATGTGGATCGACGGCGTCGACCCCCTGCAGGTGCTCGAAGCCTTTGTCGGCTCGGGGGTCGCGCTGCTGTTCTTCGGCATCATCGCGGCGCGCCAGCAGCACGCGCACGCGCCGATCAACGCCAACGCCGACCCGGATGCCCGCGTCGACTCGGCGCGGCTTGTGATCTGTGCGCTGATGCTCGTCGCTGCGGTCGTCGTCAACGTTGGCTGCAACCTGCGGTTTCCCGAATTGCTCGAGCACTGGCCGGTCCTTGGCATCACCGTCTGGCTGGTGCTGCTGCTGACGATGGGCTGGCGCCAGCCCACCTGGGGCCTGATTCCGGGCGCCTTGCGCGGCGCCGTGTTCCTGCTGTCGCTGGTGCTGTGCGCCTCGCTGATGCCGGTCGAAACACTTCCGCCAGCAAGCTGGCAAAGCGCGTTCGGGCTGGGTTTTGTGTCGGCAGTGTTCGACAACATTCCGCTGACCGCGCTAGCGCTCAAACAAGGCGGCTTCGACTGGGGATTCCTGGCCTATGGCGTGGGCTTCGGCGGCAGCATGATCTGGTTCGGCTCCAGCGCCGGCGTTGCGCTCGCCGGAATGTACCCGCAAGCCAGGAGCGTCGGCGCCTGGCTGCGCGGCGGCTGGCATGTGGCGGTGGGCTATGTGCTCGGCTTCATCGCCCTGTTGCTGGTGGTGGGATGGCACCCGCAGCCCAAGGGCAACAAGGCCCCGCAGCCGCTGCCTGCGGCCATAGCGCCCGCTCCCCAGGGCTGAGGCTGCCGGATCGGCGCATGCGGCGCCCACGACGCGCAGCATGCTGCGGAATGGGCCGATAACGCCAACAACTGCACACGCCAATCGGCCCGCCGCAGCGGCATCGCGGCACAATGGCTTTGCTCGGCCGCCCGGCCAATCCAGCATCCCAGGCTTATGAAAAAACGCGATTTCCTGACCCGCTGCGCCGTTGCCAGCATGCTTCCCGCTGCGCCCGCACTGGCGGCCCCCGCCGGCAGCGAAGGACCGGTGCTGCTGACCATCAGCGGCGCACTGGGCCGGACCAACCGCCCCGGACTCGACCCGGCGATGGACCAGATGATGCACAAGCACGGCATCGGCTTCGACAAGGCCTTCGGCTTCGACGCGCGCGCGCTGGCCCGCCTGCCGCAGGTCCGTATCAAGCCGACGCTGGAGTACGACGCCCTGGCGCACACGCTGTCGGGCCCGCTGCTGAGCACGGTGCTCGAAGCCGTCGGCGTTGGGCCGGACCGGTCGGTACAACTCGGACTGCGCGCCGTGGACGGGTACAACGTGCAGATCAGCCTGCACGACGCGCGCGCCTACCGCATGCTCATCGCCACCCATGCCGACGCAAAGCCGCTTGCACTCGGCGGGCTAGGGCCCCAGTGGGCGGTATTCGACGCCGACCACCTGGCGCCTTTCAAGGACAAGCCGCTCAAAGAGCGCTTCGCACTGTGTCCCTGGGGCCTGTACCACATCGGCGTGGCGCCTGCCTAGCAGCAGCTCGCCAGGCAGGTGCCTGCGCCATCGGCTGCAAACAGGGCCATGCGCCGACGGTGGGTAAACTCGGAAACGTCCTCCATCCCGAGCCATGCGCCAAAGCCAAT
>Ga0114970_10001633_pt1 | contig 16762 bp, 20 predicted proteins | sample M_140205_XF_Meta_FD_87030 | JGI IMG/M metagenome (GOLD analysis project Ga0114970, IMG submission 87030) | Freshwater microbial communities from Lake Montjoie, Canada to study carbon cycling - M_140205_XF_MetaG | ecosystem: Environmental > Aquatic > Freshwater > Lake | place: Lake Montjoie... | reverse complement strand
AAATGTATTATTTTTAGTTTCATTCGTGTGAGCGGTTGAATACGCTGTATCATATATAATTTGTAAATTATTTGTATCATTATTTATATTTATATGATTATTTATATTTATATTATTAGTTAATAAGTTGGAAATTTCGTTAATTTTATAATTTGGTAGAAAAGGTAAATTGGGCAAATATAACTGATGTCTTTCACCCAATTCATCTATAACTATTGTTTTCTCATTTTTAGATGTTTGTTTGTTTTGTACTATATATAAATCTACTTTTGTATTGACATGGAAAAACTTTTTTGTTGCTTCTGGACCATAAATATGTAAATATAGCATATATTTATGTGTTAATATGTCCCATAAATTGGTTTTATTTTTATTATTATTATTTTTATTATTATTATTCGGACTTCTCCAATTCGGTGGATGAATAAATGCCAAATATCCATTTGTATTTAAACATTCTAGTGATTTTATCACAAATTTTGGCCATAGGGCAATTGTTTTTTTATTATTTTCATTGGTTTCTTCATTAAATGGTAAATTTCCAATGATAATATCAAATTTATTATTATTATTATTATTATTATTATATGATTGAGATAAAAAATCGGCACATGTAATATTACTATTTGTACCAAAAATAGTGCGAGCTATTTTAATATTATTTAAATTTATATCAACCATATACAACATATTTTTTAATATATGATGACTTCGTTTATTTTTATTGGGTATTTTTTTAGCCAACCCAGTCATAAGACGGAAAAATACCAACATAAAAAAATTGCCTGTGCCGCTGGCTGGATCTAACCATTTTAAAGTGGGATCGGTCCAAACATGGTTCGGTAATTGATCCAATAACTCATTTATTAATATGGGAGGAGTAAATACTTCTCCAAATTTGTCTTTTTCATTTTCTCGGACTGGTAAATACTTTTCTATTTTATCTAATAATTCATCATATGTCATTGTTGTTATTAACATTTTAAATAAAAAGGGTGGTTACTCTTAGAATTAGATGATATAATAAACCTTTCAACGTGAAACAAGTTTAAAAGGTTTGACCAAACCAGCCACACAACTTTGATAATAATAATATTATTATTATTATCAATTGCTTTGCCTACAGTGTTTTGGCGCAACCTTTTAAACTTGTTTCACGACGAAATGTTGTTATTATTTTGGCGCAACCTTTTTTAAAGGTTGTTTAGAGATACAGCCTCAAAATTTCATACATTTGACCATAACAAACTGGATCTCGGTGTTCAACATGGGTACAATTTGTTTCATGAATATGAAAACTATTATTATCATCTAAATATTTCAATCCCAGCAAATCCAATTGATACAGGTCTGTATCGCGAATATCAATAATATTATAGTCTTCGTCATAAAAACTAAACTTGGCACTTTCAGCCGGTGTTACAGTAGTATCTTCAGATGACCAAATCATAACAAAATTTATCAATGATTTAATATTTTCCTTTTGTACAAAAGATGAGGATGAAATATGCTCATTGTTCAGTTGCGGCAAATAAACACATTTATCTAAATAAACAGCCATTTGAGTTGGATCTCGCCAGTACCCTGCAATTGACAAATGCTCTTGGAGAAAGTTACTATACATGTCTAATTCTACATCATTTTTAACTCCGCCGTGGGGTGATACAAGTGTAATTAAATTAAACACTGGAAATTTGTTACAATATTCTACATATCCTCGTGCTAGCAATCCGCCTTGAGACATGCCAATAAAATCAAATCCATCACGTAATTCTTCAATGTCATATATTGTATTACATAATTGTGATAGTTGGTCGGGCATGGGGGTGTATATACTAGTTCTCTCACCATTACCAATTTCTAGATTAAATACTGTCCTATTAAATGTTTTCGAAACCCAATCACTAAAGTCAACCATTTTTTTAGATGAACTCGCAATACCGTGTAAAACCACCACAGGAATATTATTTATATCAAAATCAACATCACTATTGTCATTATATATAGGACATGAATGTACATATGTTTTATTAATATTAATATTATTAAATGATGATAACAATAGCATAAGCAGCTTAACGTGGAACATCTTTGTATTATAGTGTATATTAGCAGTCAGTATTTAAGTAGAATTATTATAGTTTTTGCCCTAGATTTTTCTAAAATCTATTTTCTAAAAGCTACGCATCTTATTTCTCTCATTAATTACCGATTGTAAAACATCACTAGGAATGTTATTCGCAATCATATATTGTACCAATGCGTTTGTATCTTTGGGAAAACAAGCCCCACCATATGAAATTTGATTATCATGTCCCGGCACGGAAGTATGTTGTGGATGAATCCAATTATTTTGTAACATTAATTTTTTAACAGTATCATAAGATACGTTCATCTGTGTACATAACAAATATATTTCAGTAAAATATTGAATTTTTGTAGAATAAAAACTGTTACATGCTAATTTGGTTAATGCGGCTTCTTCAGATTTACAAACAGATATCACCGCCAACGGAAATAGATTTTTATAAAATTTTTCAACTGAATTCACATATGATATAGATTGTTTGGTATGCCCTAGTATAATATGTTTTTGTGTTGAAAAATCGTCTACTGCAGTACTAGCACTTAAAAACTCTGGATTATGAATAATATTTAAATTTGAATATAAATTATTCATTTCTGAACAGTAATTCGGTATTACGGTTGATTTTATTAAAATAATTTCAGTGAAATTATTTTCTGAAAGTAGAGATAGAGTATTATTTATTTCAGTCATATCATAGGATTTTAATTCTTCATCATAAATTGTTGGTAAACATATAAATAAAAAATCGCTCTCTAATAAGCATTCAAATTTATTTAATCTATTTAAATTTTTATATTTATCGTATACAGATAGTTGAATATCATCTTGTAGATTTAATAAAAATTGTTGAATAGCATTGCCAACAAATCCACATCCGCAAATACCTACTTTTATTTTCATTTTTAATAGAATAGAATATTATATAGAAAATATAATATTATATTATATACAATAATATATATTATATTTTATAGAGGGTTATCCATAATAACAATAATATCATTTTCTTCTTTTCTTTTTTCTTTTCTTTCTTCTTCTGTTGTGTATATATTTTCGTTATTATTACATATAATATTAATATAACCATCATCAGAAGCTTGTTCTGTTATCGCTAGCGCTGACTCTTCTGTTTGTTCTGCTATCGCTGGCTCTTCTATCGAACGCGTCTTTCCCCATTTTATAACATCCATATGTGCAATAGAATACCCATAGGTCAACAGTTTAATAAGAGAGCCACACGATAAAAAAAATAAATACGCACAATAATAATACATTGAATTTCTAAAAGATAAAGGTCGAATAAAAACAGGAATTAATAAAGCATACAATATTGGTATAAATATAATTGTAGAAAGGTATAACATCAACATCGTAGGCTGAGTAATTATAGCTTTTAAAAAAAATATAGTTGCGATAAAAATAAACGGCGAGAAACAATACATTGTTACATTTACAAACGATGATATGCGTTCAAATATATTAATGTTCGGCAAGTAAACCAGCAGCATATCATTTGTCATTGCGCCTAAATTCCATCTGCGTCGCTGAGATATAAAAACTTTTGCTATTGTTGGCACACTGGTATAGGCTATAGCCTTTAAAGTTTGCGTAGATTTCACATAAGGATACATAGATAACATGTGAGTAATATGATTACGATCCTCACTAGCATATGAACGAATATGATTAAAAATATTTTCGTGATTCATTGGCAAGTAGTTTAAAACATGTAAAATAGCATTTCCGCATGTTTCTTTAGATACTCTTAATATCTGATTGCAACCAGATAAACAATTTACTTTTTTTGTAATAGTAGACTGTGTGTACCGTCGTAAACACTGTGAAAACATATATTCACCATATTGATATAAGATAAATGGTGAATATATACTTATCGTGGGCTCTTGTAAAATGTCTACATAACCAACACAGCCGTGAATATTTTCTTCTTTTTCTATACCTTGAATAAGTTCATATGAACAATTATAATCAAATATAGTATCTGCGTCAATACCTATAATATAATCTATATTTGTTTCATAAATATTTTTAAACATGTCAAACATGTATTTAAATAAGCTGTCTGATATAGTTTCTCTATCGTTATGATTATTATAACTAAAACACATTTTTCTGGTTAAAACCAGCGAATCTCTTTTGCCATAATTTTTATTTTTTATAATTAAAATGAAATCAAGTGTTTCTGTGAGATGAGTATACTGTCCGTTGTATATTTTAATTATATTTCTACTATTTTCCCATGTTTTATAATCGAAAAATTCACCTAATTGAGTATAATCGATGTTGAGTATTTTTTTTAGAATGACATCAGTAGACTCTTTATTATTTTTTTCTGTAGAAATACCATCACATATAATTAATAATGCTCGTTTATCAGTGTTTACTGTCCTTTGTAGAGTTAATGAATTTAATGAATCAGTAAGTTCTTTTTCGGATTCATTATAACACGGAATAACATATAAATAATTTTTATTGTCTACTCTATTGGGTTGAATAGGTTCAGCAGCAATCATTTTATGACCAGTGATACAAAACACACTGAATGTATTTATAACGGAAGCCAACGCTAGAATAAATAAATAGATATACCAGTTATTCTCATAAATAATAAATGTAGTTGAACAAACTAAATTAATAATAAATAAAAAAAAAGCAATCAAATATTTCTGTTGTTTAATAGAGATAATCATATTTTATTATTATTACTATACTACTATTTTATTTTTATATTTTTTTTATTTTTTTATTTTTATATTTTTTTAATTTTTTGTGACTTGTATAGGTTTGCGTATTATTATAGACTAATCAGTTTTTCGACTGGCGCAGGTACAAGTTTAAATTTATGATCGATATCTACCGCCAAATTGTTCTCTACTAACCATTCACTAACAGACCGTCTTTCGTAATAGACGTCCGCATACAACATACCGTGATTGTTTTCTATGTCTTTCAATTCAACAATTGAACCACAGATGAGGGGGAATAATCCATTGACGGCTTTAGTGTCCAAGTTGCTTTCAAACAAATCCCCACGAGGTTTAAATGTAACAAATTCTTTGGCTACATGCTTTAATCGGATTGGAAAGCGATGAATGGGCGAATCTTTATTGGGGAACCGTGCGGCTACGACAATGGTATAATCAGGTCGTATATCCGTAACTTTGGCATATTTAATTTCGGGAATGAAATACGGAATGGAATCATAATTCATAATATATTGTAAATATGTTTTTCCATCTGTATCCACATTATCAATTTCTACATCTGGTGTATCTTCGTATTCGATTTTAGTTTTGCGTGATGATAATATTGCTCCCATTTTTATATCATTATTACAATACTTATTTATAATAAAAAGTAATCAATTTTTTATTTTTAGTTGTTTTTATTATTATATAAAAAATAACTAATAAAAGTATTTGAATTTTTTATAATAAAAAATAAAAATAATAATTTTATATTTTTTCTCATTCAATACGAGAAAAAATATAATATGCAAATTGACTATCAATCGGCTCTAATACCCGAAACGATGTCAATAAAGGAATTCTATTCGCTTACTATCAAGTCAATAATCAAAATAGTTAATAAAGTAGCAACAATCGCCTACTTTTGAGCAGCGCTAAAGGTAATAGAAATAAGAAAGAAGAAGAAAGATAGAAGAAAGAAAGAAAGAAGGAATAAGAAAGAAAGAAGAAAGAAAGAAGAAATAAGAAAGAAGAAGAGCACTCTTACCACCACACCATATAACATTCTTTGATAATCCAATCCAAGACAGTCCATTCAGGACAATAAAGTAGGACTGGAATAGTACCTTTTTATGAAAGGCACGACAAAACATTTGCGGTCAATAAGTACCTTTTTAAGTGAAACAAATAAAAAAGTATGTCAAAAAGACAAGAATTGAGAGGGTTAAGTAATTTTCTAGATAACTCAATTCAAACAGACCACACCTTTTCCACTCGGTTGTATTTAACAAAATAAAACACAACCCAAGTCCGCGAAGAAAGCAGAAAAGATACAAACAACAAAACACATAATATTTAGGTAATCCAATCTAAAGCAGACCAAACCATAAAGGTCTTAATAGGTCAAAAAAGTAAGACTGGAAACACTTTTGAGAAAAGTGCGACAAAACCTGTGGTCAATAAGCACTTTTATAAGTGAAACAAATATAAAAAGTGTGTCAAAAGACAAGAATTGGAAGGAATTTTTAATTTAAAGATAATCCAATTCAAGCAGACCACAGAACCTTTGTAAGCGCGAAGCTAATGAAAAAGGTTCAAGAAACATACATTTCTTTGATAATCCAATCAAAGCAGAACCGATTTATTAATCAATACTTTTTAAAAAAAAGTACGCAAAAATTGCGCGAAAGAACTGGGGGGTCGTAAAATGATAACCCAATTCAAATAGATCAAATAAACTTAGTCGGTCAATAAATCATAATCTAGGTAAATACCTGTTAACGTAAATATGATTGGAAACACTTTTGTAAGCAAAGCTAATGAGAAAAGTGCGACAAAACATTGTAGGTCAATAAGAGTAGAATTGGAAGGGTTTAATTTATTTAAGATAATCCAATTCAAACAGACCTAAACCTTTTGTCAGCAAAGCAAGTGAGAAAAAGTATCGCAAAAACATTAGAAATATGCCGTATCCGAGAGTTGAACTCGGTTCCGCCCCGTGTCAGGTGGCGCTTTTACCGTTAAACTAATACGACGTAATGGGTCAATAAGTTTAAATTGGGAGGTTTCAATAAAAAGATAACCCAATTCAATCAGACCAAACAACCTTTATCAGCGAAGCAAGTAAAAAAGGTTGCGCCAAACTCTGTTCCGAGGGGGGTTGAAGGGGGCGACAGCCCCTTTAAAGATTGCGCCAAAACTTATTTTTAAATTTTTATTCTGTTTTTGGTACAACCTTTTTTTAAAAGGTTGTTGATGGGGCGGATGGGGATCGAACCCATGCGGCTTGGTAGCCAGTGGGTCTTAAGTCCACCTCCTTAACCACTCGGACACCGCCCCAGTTTTAACCTTTTTTAGTTAGGTTGGTATTTTTTAACAACGCGGGGTTGAAGGGGCAGAGCCCCTCTTGGTCAATAAAGTTGAATTGGGTGGGTTCTAAATTGATAACCCAATTCTAACAGACCAAGATGAAGTGGGGGACTTTCACCCCCTTCTTATACACATATAATATATTGTCTTTAAGTAGTAATTTAATATATTTGATTTCTTCGGTAAACAGGTAACCGTATTCCATTAGATATAAAATAGTCTTCTTCACCGGTATATTCTTCTTCGTGAGAAAGTTCTGCGCGTGTCATACTTGTTGGATACAATGAAAATAACTCCAACTGAAATTGGGCGAAAGTCTGTATAGGGGCGTCATGAATCAGGTCTGCGACAACAGAACCACTACTGAATGACATAGGTTTCAATTCAGTCCTACACAAAGGACACGACGTATTATTTTGTAACCATCTATCCAGACATTCTGTGTGAAATGTATGACTACATTCGGTTATTTTTTTAGTTTCCTCGTTGTAGTCAAGTAAACAGATGGTGCATTCGCTAAGCATTGACTTGGACATTTTTAACTGTATAATATAAAAAACTATATTACAAAAGTAAATCAATTTTATTTTTAACGACGTTTATTTTGTTTATTATTATATTTGGTTTGATTGCGTCTGGATTGGTGTTTGTTGATGTTGTTGTTCGCGTTGAGTTTGTTCTCTTATAGGTTGAGTTTGTTGTGTTGCTCGTGGTGCGGAAGTCAACATTATATCTGCTGCGCCATATGCAACCAACTGCATAAGACTACCACCCCTACCGGCAAATCCATAACCATAATTTGTGGTTGGAATTACTTCATCAATAGTAGGCATTGTATGTTGTTGTAAAACATGCCTACATAACGGACACGAATTATTGGTCTGTAACCATCTGTCAATACATTCTTGATGGAAGATATGTTGACACTCTGTCACCTTTTTAGTTTCCTCGTTGTAGTTTAATAAACAGATGGTGCATTCGCTATGCATACATTCATTCGTAGATTCAGACATTTTCAATTGTATAATTAATAATAAAGTATATATTTAATATCAATTTTATAAATTATTTTTAACCCAATCTAAAATGCTTAATAAGAAAATCTTGAAAGGATATATCTTCCTTTGACCAATTATGAGAATCAAAATTATACCATATTGAACCATAATGTATGCCTGAACCTAGATAAATATAATAACTACTTTCTTCGCCTTGTGAAATTGTAGCCATACATTTATCCAATTCATCACCCTCGTATTTCAAATGTTTATCTGCTACTTCGGGTTCATCATTAAAATAAATATCTTCTTCCCATATACGTGTTGTATCATATGGAATACATATTTTTTCTTGCTGTTCTTTTGTAGGGAACTCATTCAAATCAAATACAATTTTTTCATAACAAATATGACCCGCATATATTTTTCTAGACACTTGGGTCAAATAACTATATAATGCACTACCCAAGAGTTCATCGGTTAATTCTATTTGTTTTTCTTTCAGAACAGTTTGTATCTGTTGTTCCGAGTAAGGCGGATCTAATTCCTTACCATCATTCAGTTTCATTTGCGTATAAAATTTATAATTTGCCCAGTGAATAGAGAGGTCAGAGTTTAAGACGAAGACTTGCGTGGTCATGCCTACTACGTTTGTACTTTTAAGAAAAGTAGTAAGAAAATGTTTAAATACTTTTTGAATTGTTTCACTTATAAAATTGATATAAATTGTTTTGCCGTACTTTTCTTAAAAGTACACAATGGATCTACTATATTTTTCGGGCACAAATGACACTCAATTAAAATTTATCATTTCCGACAACGAACGGCGTTCCATTTGGTTTCCTTGTATAATAGATGCAATGGAAGGATTAAAAGTAGATATTGGTAAAGCCAAGAGTCATGTTAATGTAGAACGCTTCACTAATGTAAAATTTATAAGAGAACTAACCTATCATTTAATAAAAAAGAAAGGCGGAAATCTTCTAAAGGAAATTGATACCTACTTATATTGGTTCAAATGTAAAAATACAAAAGATTACGACGGTATTTATATTGATGAAGATACGCATTATACTGCACTTTTTACCAAACTGGATGAAATAGAAGCCAAAGGCGTTAAAGAGTATGTGAAAGAATTTTATAACATGTTTGAACTGTCTTTAGGTCATATGCTTTGGTTCAATCTAAAAGAGGAAATTAGAACTATATTATTTGAACAAGCAGGCGCAATTTCACTCGGTATAGATGATATGAAACTAAAGATAGAAACAACTCTTTCGCCACGAGAATTCTTTGCAAGGTTGCCCCACGATTTTCCGCATTGGTTTATTGACGGGACATTTGAAACAGGTTCGTATTCTAATTTCAGAGAAGATTGATTTAGATTATTATTCTCTTCGTATGAGAATATCCAAAGCCATACTTTCGTCTCGCTTGTGTCGCCAATTTAAAGGCTTTTTTCTTCGGATTACACCCTTTCTTTAAAATATCATAATCTATAGCAGCAGCTTTTCCAGCGGTGAGAGCACTCGCTAATCGGGCGAATCCCCACGAGTGCGCAGTTTGATTGGGTCGAGAACCGGACGAAAAATACGCACCTTTGCCTTTTTTCACAATTTGATTTAATGCATTAAGAGAACAACCCGTTTTTAACGCCAATTCTTTACTCGGTCTTACATTATCTATACCATATATCTTACGCACATTTGCGATATGCTTGGAGGGTTTATTTTTATACGAGTCTACTCGTTTGCGTGTGTAATACTTCTTCTTTTTATATAAACGTCTAGATTTGAGTAACATGTTGAGTTGCTGACGCTTATCTTTTTTAGTTAAGTTGGTCGGTACATAACGAACGGGCAACCTTATTTTTGGTTCTGTCATCTACTATAATTTAAGAAAATAATATATTATCATATCTACTTAAATATAGAGTCTTAGTAATAGTAACAACTACATCTAGAATGGCTGCTTCTGATAACACTTATTGCCACTCTGTTTTGGGCGGAGCACCTGGCCACTGGAAGGAAAGTCCTACATGGAGTGAAGAGAATTCATGGACTGTATCTGATAAATTAAGCGAGGAATGGCTAACACCCCGACCGCAAGGGCAAGCGCAGCAGATGGAATTGCTGGTCTGTAAAACCGACAATCTAAAATATATTGAGCGATTGCTCATTCTCGGCACAGGCCAGCAAAATAAATACAAGTCGGGTATTTCCAAGATTTCCGAAGAAGACCTTTTACTTGTACAAAAGGAAATTGACTCTACACCCAATTGCTACAAATTGCTTGATTTAGTTGCGGACATTTATTTGAAAGGACGTGCCCCGAAACAAGATATGACGATGCACGTTCTAGCTCTGATTTGCCGTAGCAAGACGAATGTCACTTTGCGACGAACCGGCTATGAATTGGTCGGAAAGCTGCGGACGCTGTCGCAATTGTATTTGTTCCTTGGGTTTTACACGGGGGGCACGCCCCTCTCACCCCCCATTAAGGGTAAGAAAGGCAGCAAGATTGCCACCACAACTGATACAACCTCACCCGCAACGAAAGGGTCAAAGGGGTCATCTTCTCCCGCATTGGGGGGTCCTGGGGGGCTTGCCCCCCTAAGTAAAGGTTTTGGTCGTGCTTTTAAAACCGCTCTCAATCGGTCTTTCCTCAAGAAGACCCCAGCTCAACTCGCGTATCAAGTCACAAAGTATCAGAAGCGAGGTGATTGGGGATTTAATGATATTATCAAGTGTACGCACTTGCGTACGGGCACGGGGGAAATTCGCAAGCGTAATACCAAGTATCTTCCAAGCGATTATCAAGCGCCCCCAATCAAACCCGCTACTGCGATGGATTTGGTCTTGCGCTACAGTATGTATGGTTTCGAGGAGTGCTCAAAACTCGCCATCGCTTTTGAGTTGACGACAGACCCCACCTATGCTTATTTGTGTGCGGTTGATATCGCTAAGACCCTGAATGAAAAAGATTCAAATGACCTCATTCATCTTATCCACAAGCATCGGCTTGTACGTGAGCATTTGCCTACGTGGGCAATGAAGAGTTGTGCAGTACAAAAGGCGTTGCTGTTTGGTGATTATCCTCGTGGGGGGGCGAAACCCCCGCCGATGACAGCTCTTTTGCGCAACTTGGCTTCACTCACGAGTATCGGTCTATTTGAAGATAAGGAACTTCTTTCTTTGGTTGTAGCACATCTCACCGATAAAGACGCAGTGCAAAAATCCCGCGTTCATCCTGTCAATGTGATTATCGCATGGTTTGTCTATCGCAAAGGTCATGGTTTCAAGGGCAAACTGATATGGACGCCTGTACCAGCTATTCGAGATGCGCTAGAGCAAATGGCATTTCTCGCTTTCGCTAATGCCCCGCCTACCACGAAGCGCTATGGTGTGTTTATTGATGGATCAGGTTCAATGACGACGGAAACTACTTTTCAAGGTCTCAGTAATGCCGACATTGCTGCTTTGCTGTCATTGGTAATTGCGCGGTCAGGGCAGGGGCATTTGTTTTATGTCTTTTCAGCCAAGGGCACCCCATCTCGCTCCAATGGGGGGGTCAGGGGGTCTCGCCCTACAGATAACACAGGTCTCTACGACGTCGGTCATCACATCCACGCCAACTCTACTTTTCAGGAAGTGCTTGACGCAGTTCAACTTTCAAACTGGGGTTCAACAGACATTAGCAATGGCATTCGGTATTTGGAGCATTCCAATAAGCACGTGGATGCTATTGTTGTTATTACGGATAATGATATTAATACCGGCGATAAACCGCTGGTCGCTCTCAACTCGTATCGTGCCAAGATTGGCAATCCTAATGTCAAGTTGATTACTCTTGCGGTACAACTGAACGACCTGACGATTGCTGATCCGAGTGATAAGGGTATGCTGGATATGTGTGGGTTTGACACGAATTCATATCAGGTGATGCATGCTTTTACACATGAGACGCCTTTTGGTGGGGACGGGGACGAGGCGGAGGCAGATTAAACAAGAGTAATAAAATATAAAAATATAATTTAAACATTATTTATTAAATATTAAATATTAAATAATGTCTGCTTCACTAATAAACAAATTTAAGTGTAATGAATGTGGCGACCTATTTTTTTCTTTATATAAATGTTCTAGTTGTGAAAAAAAAGATATGTGTAGTAAGTGCATTGCTTGGGCTTATGTAAATGAAGACGACGGAGAAGAAAAACGACCTTTGTGTCTTGAATGTTTTGACAAAGAATATGCTGATATAACAATAGATACTGCCTCCATTAAACGATGCAATGATTGTCAAAAACTATGTCGGTGCGACTTTTCTACCTGTTGGCGATGTCATAAAACCGATATTTGCGACGATTGTATTACGACGTATCGTTATGATGATGGAGAAGAATTATGTACTGCGTGTAGTGAAGCAAAGATTAAGAATGATGAAGAGAGGGACCGTGCTTGGAGAGAAGAGTATAGAAAAAGACAACCAACAACCTTTTGAGAAAAGGTTGGACCAAAAACACCAACAACCTTTTGAGAAAAGGTTGGACCAAAAACACCAACAACATTTTAAACCAAACACTTAAGCATATTTTTGGTTAAACCTTTTTTTAAAAAGTTACTTAATAACATTTTATTTATAACTATAAAATGTCATTTAATGTTAACACTTGTATACCCGTTAACACTTGTATACCCGTTAACACTTGTATACCCGTTAACACTTGTATACCCGTTAACACTTGTATACCCGTTAACACTTGTAGTGAATGCAATGAAACGATTTTTTATGATGAGTTTGAAACCTGTTTAGATTGTGGTAAAAAATACATTTGCTCGTATTGTATTAGAATGTTATCGCAAGATGGTAACTCTTATTATGGTTGTATTGAATGCTCTGATAAAGAAACTGAAATGATTGAAAAAAGAAAATTAATGCGTAGAAAAGGATTTATAGCTTCGGTTAGGTTGTCGTGTGCGTATAGAGGCGTTTTGGATGATCCAGCGATGATAGAACTTGATAAAGTATTGGATGATTATTTAAATAATGGCACTCTCTATTTAGATAAAGAAATTATGATTGTGGATAATGATAAAGTAGATAATGATAAAGTATGTGGTATCAAACATAAGAGTATCAAGTATAAAATGATTTTGAATCTATATAATTATAATTGCTTGAGAAGTGATACGTTTACTATTTCACAAAATATAATACTATAAATGTTTGGCGCAACCTTTAAACTTGTTAAATTGCTTCGCTTATACGGCGAAGGTTGTTTTGGCGCAACCTTTCTTACTTGCTTCGCTGATAAAGGTTGGTTTGGCGCAACCTTTTTGAAAGGTTGTAGGAAATAACAATAGAAAACACAAACGCAGCACTCCCCCAAAATCCAGCCCCCGCTTTTTTATAATACTCGTTCATAGTAGGTCCAAAAATTTGAAAATAATAAATAATAATATCCGCTATATAACCTATCGGTACGGCTAATAAAAGAAATAATCCCAACTCCATAATTGTTTTCGGATATAAAAATTTAAATACTAATTTGCTTATCAACATAGTAATGACCAATACAGTCACTACTGTAATACCCGCATAACCAGCGGATATTAGTAGAGAATGATTTTGAAAATAAGGTTTTAATGCTCTAACAGCTTCGGGAGATGTTCTTAACCGAGATAATATATTTAAACCTATATCGGATACAGCGGATATTATAAAGTTTACAACTATAAATAGTAGTAACATTTTCGTATATACTATATAATTTATTTAATTATATAATAAATTGAATTAAATGGTTTTATTTTTTATTAAGTATATAAAAATAAAAAATAAAATTATAATGGATACAACAATATTTTGCGATACTTTTCCATAATGTTTTGCGATACTATTTGGTTCAACCTTTCTTACTTTCTTCATCGATAAATGTTGAGAAAACATATTAAAGGTTTATTTATAACCTTTATTAAATGGCTGCAAAATTAGGTGACCTTGCCAGTAAAACAATGACGCGTTATATTAATGTGAGTGTGAATGGGGTCATTCCTTCTTTATTTATGGGAGCGGGATTTGCCCATGCCATAGAGAAAAAAGAGTACCACTATTTACCCTGTTTTCTTTTTTTACCGGTTTTAAGTACTGGTATTCTACTCTATGAGGGGAGAGACGATGTAGTGCGGTATATACATCGGAAGATTGAGAATAAATACTAATGCTATATTTTTATACATAAAATTGATATAATACTAATTTATTATTATACTAATAATGATGGAAGAAAAGATTGAACGTGTCAGACAATATTGCCTCTATTTCTTAGACGACACACCTGATTTGCCCGTCGATTGTACAGATGAAGAATTTGACACCTATTTCGTTAAAAAATATCCTCTTTTGAACCATAAAGGTCTTAATAATGGGAAGACGGAATGCTTTGATATGGCGGATGCTCTGTTTGATATAAAGCATCCACAGTTTAATGAGATTAGCGGTCTACTCTACAGTAGTATTTTTATAAGTAATTCTTATCAAAAAAATAAAATTAAACTTAAAAAGATTTACTTAGTTTTGAAAGATAAACCTATGGCGCAGGTAGATTTTTAAAGTATGTTTTATTTTTTATTTTTTTAATATTTTTTGTATTTTATTTTTTAATATTTTATTTTTTAATATTTTATTTTTTAATATTTTATTTTTTAATATTTTAATAATTTTTTAATAATATTTTAGTCCAACCTTTTTTGAAAAGGTTGTTTACTTAAGTAAATGCGTTCTCACGAAACTAAACAGTAAAAGTTCTTTTGGAAAACAATTCATTATACCAAACATAATTTCCTGTTTTTCTTCCGCTGGGCGATTTATATTTTGTGAATCGAGCGCCCATTTCATTGCGTTTATACATATTTTTTCTGTTCGCTTTTCAATAGGAATTTCGTAGATTTTCATTCCGTTTTCCAAGACTTGTTTCTCTAATACTTGCTTTGCCAAATTAGATTCCATTTTCTTTCTTTTCTGATTGATTTGATGTGCTAATAATAATTAGTAGTAAAAGTGTTTCAATTTTAAGGGGCAGAGCCCCCTTCAACCCCCACTTGAGCAAAGCTTCATCCTCTGCTATATAGATTTTAGTAGTATTATTTAGCCGGACGGATTGGTTTTTGGTGCAACCTTAAAGGGGCACAGCCCCGACCTCAAGCGGAATTGATGTGCTTCCTCCCCGTAAATGAATATCGTACTCCCTCTACTTTTTTCTCTACAGGAATTCCGTGTGTAAATTCCTTTTGAAAATCGCCACCCATATGAATAATACTGCCCGAGGTGGTCGGGATATCCATTATTATTTTTTTCGTCAGCTTGTCTCGGATGCGAAACTTTCTGACTGCCCCGTGCGATATGGCAATGACTCCGCCCTTATCTATATTCTGCTCATCGTCGCTATGATCGCTAATATAATTTTTACCACCAATGTATTTATTGACTAGAAAGGCATTATTTTTTAAGTCAAAACGCTCGTTCAAGAGTTGCATTAATTTGCTTGAGTTTGGTTTTAAAGGTTTGGCTCTCTCAAGTTGTCCTGAATAATAATAGCCAATGGACTCGTTGGAAAAGAAACCGATGCTTCGCCTCTGAAACACCGTTTTACCGTACATTCTAAGCGGTTTATTAGCAACCAACTCATCTTCAACCTCTGCGATACATTTTAATATTAAATCGGCGTATTCTTCGCCCGAATAGATGTTTAAAAAGGATTTTTCTGTTTTTATAAGGGGGGTACCCCCGCCCGCTACGCAAGCCCTAGAACCCCCCATAACGAGGTTAGGCTCGGATACTGGTAATGTGGATGCAAGCAGAGTTGTTGTAGCCATTTTGTATTTATTACAGGCAATGGCGGTGCGCCGTGGAGTGGGTTTGCCACGAATATCAACGAGGAATCACGACTGAGAAATCAGTTTTACGCCTTACAACGCGGAGCTGAACAGTCCAATTATGTGCCGCCTAAGAATAGCGACATGTATGAATCCAAAATTTATGCGCAGCAATCCACCCAAGCTTTCCCATTACTATTTGATAATCCTAAGTTTGAACCGTTTAATCCTAACCCATGCCCTACGGATTGCGGCATTAATTTCTTTGACAATTGCACGCGGCAACAAATAAAGGAAATCGCCTCTTAACATAAAAATTCATGGTTTCATAAAAATTCATGGTTTTTTTTACACCTTCGCACATTTAAAATGCCGATTATTTTAATATAAAGATAAAGAAATAATACCATATATATAAAAATGTCTATTTCGTATAAAGATTTAGTATTTGAGTCCAATAAGACAGATAATTATATGATGGATTTATGTATGCTACCAGAAGGAGTGAATTTAAGATGTAATGATGTAAAAATGTCCGTTTCTAAACCAAAAGATTACACAGAGTGTAGTTTTGCTTTATCACGTGATTTTGATATATTTTTAGTGTTAATTCAATTACAAATGCCGAATATATTCAAAAACTTGAATTATGGGATGCGGATGGAGACAAAATAAAAGATATTCAGTTGAATGAAGAACTTGATATTCCATTATATATTT
>Ga0114970_10001630_pt1 | contig 16781 bp, 7 predicted proteins | sample M_140205_XF_Meta_FD_87030 | JGI IMG/M metagenome (GOLD analysis project Ga0114970, IMG submission 87030) | Freshwater microbial communities from Lake Montjoie, Canada to study carbon cycling - M_140205_XF_MetaG | ecosystem: Environmental > Aquatic > Freshwater > Lake | place: Lake Montjoie... | reverse complement strand
TAAGGGGAACGCCCGTCAGGAAATTCGCATGCACTGGGGCAAAGGGGATGCGGCGAGTGCGTCGAATGGGCAGGCCGTGTTTAACGAGTCGAATGGCTATCTGAGCGTTTTGCACATGGACGAGCCGGTGAAGGATTCTGCGGGTCAGTTGGAAGCCAAGGATACTGGGACGACGTCAGCGCCTGGGATGATCGGTCAGAGCCGGCATTTTCCCGGAGGAAAAGGCGTCTCTTTCGGCGACAAGATTGCCACTCTGCCTACTGGTTCCAGTCCGCACACCACGGAAGCATGGTTTCGGGCTGACCAATCGAACGCCACGGTTCTGGCTTGGGGGAACGAGGCGGGGCAGGGGAAGGTGATGTTGCAGTTTTTCAGTCCGCCACATGTGAAGATCGAGTGTTATTTTTCTGGGGCGGATGTTGCTGGCGGCAGTCGCTTGGGGACCTCGCAATGGATTCATCTGGTCCATACTTGGGCGATGGGTGATTCCCGTGTTTATGTGAACGGGGTGCTTGATGGGGTCTCGGCGAACCCCAATGCTCCGCTGGCGATTAAAAGTCCTGCGCGCCTCTATTTGGGGGGCTGGTACGACAACTATCGCTTTGTGGGTGAGATGGATGAGGTGCGTATTTCCAAGGTCACCCGCTCGGCGGATTGGGTGAAGCTGGAGTATGAGAATCAGAAGCCGTTCCAGACTTTGGTGGGTCCGCTGGTGCAGGCGGGTTCGGAGTTGTCCGTATCGGTGAAGACGCTGACCCTTGCTGAGGGCAAGAGCGCCACGGTCACGGCTAAGGCAGGCGGGGCAGAGAAGATTTATTGGATTCTGAAGCGTGGTGAGGAGGAGACCATCGTGGCGGTGGATCGTTATCAATGCACCATCGATGCGGGACGGGTGACGGGGGATCAGTCGCTCACCCTTCGGTTGAAAGCGATTTATGCGGATGGAGTTAGGGTGGTGGATGTGCCCGTGACGATCACGGAGGATATCCCTGACCCGGTTTTTACCCTTACGGCTCCTGAGAAATGGGATGGGCGGGCGACGATCAATGCGGTGGCGGAGGTGACGAATCTTCGTGCTATGGAGGCAAAGGGAATGGGAGAACTGAAGACGGAGTGGAGTGCGGGGCCGTTTGCGGTGATCAAGGAAGTCGCGCCGGGGAAACTGATTCTCAAGCGAGCACAGAATAGCGGAAAACTGACGGTGACGGCAACGATCCGCAACGGAGGCAAACCCGTGACCCGGAGTGTGAGCATCGTTGTGACCGAGCCGAAGAGTGATCCATGGGCGCAACGGATTTCTGCAAAAGGGGAGAAGCCTGAGGAAGGCCAATTTTACGCTCGTGACGATAAGAATGAAGGGATTCTTCATTACAACGGGACGCTCTCTGAGGCTGCCGACGCGGTCTTTCTGAAGATTTACGCCGACGATAAACTGATCAAGACGGAGACCGCCAAACCTGCAGGGGACAAGTCTTACGGATTATCTACCAAGCTGAAGCCGGGGCTGATCAAATACAAAGTGGAGTTTGGCACCACGGTGGGTGGCAAGGAGACGGTCTTGGAGACTGTCGGTAATCTCGTCTGTGGCGATGCCTATATTATCGACGGCCAGTCGAACGCATTGGCCACCGATACTGGCGAGAAGTCGCCACCGGAGACCAGTGAATGGATTCGGAGTTACGGTCGTCCTTCGCAGAATCCGAAAGACAACCAAGGCAATCTCTGGTGCCTCCCCGTTTGGAAAGCGGCGAAGGGCGAGAAGGCGGAGTTGGGTTGGTGGGGTATGGAGCTGGCGAAGCGTTTGGTGGAAAGCCAGAAGATGCCGATCTTTATGATCAACGCGGCGGTCGGCGGGACGCGGATCGATCAGCACCAGCGCAATACCACCGATCCGACCGATCTCACGACGATTTACGGACGGATGCTCTGGCGCGTGCGGCAGGCTAAGTTGACCCATGGCATTCGGGGCATCCTTTGGCATCAGGGCGAGAACGACCAAGGCTCGGACGGGCCGACTGGCGGTTATGGGTGGGAGAGTTATCAGCAACTTTTCGTGGAAATGTCTGCTGGCTGGAAAGAGGACTTCCCGAATGTGCGGAACTACTACGTTTTCCAAATTTGGCCGAACTCCTGTAGCATGGGTGGACGCGAGGGTTCGGGCGATATGCTCCGGGAGAAGCAACGCAGTCTGCCCGACCTTTACTCGCAGATGGGGATCGTCTCGACCCTCGGCGTGCGCCCGCCTGGAGGCTGTCATTTTCCGCTCGTCGGTTGGGGGGAATTTGCGCGGCTCGTTCAGCCTCTTATCGAACGGGATCATTACGGCAAAGTGCCCACCGCCTCGATCACCTCGCCTAATTTACGCAAAGCCCGTTGGACGTCGAAAGACACGCTCGCCCTGGAGTTTGACCAACCAGTGCTCTGGGCGGATGGCTTGGTGAGCCAGTTCTACCTTGACGGGAAAAAGGACCAGGTCGCTTCTGGTGCTGTCGCGGGTAATGTGCTCACTCTGAAACTCAAGGAGCCCTCCACGGCGACGAAGATCACATATCTCAAGGAAGTGGCTTGGAATCAGGATAACCTGCTCAACGGGGTCAACGGCCTCGCCGCGCTGACCTTCTGCAACGTGCCGCTTCAGTCCGAAAATTTGCCAGCTGCGAAGACCGCGCAACCGTGATCGCCGCAGGGCGCGACCGCCTGCGTTAGGGAAGGTCAGGCGAGCGGCGGAAGGCGTCGACGGCTAAGCCAAGGAGCTGCAAGGCTACGGCGCGGGCTTTTCATTGGATTGCGGCAGAGGAGATTCGGGGCGTGAGGTTGCTCGGCAAGGATCGGAGGATTGGCTGTTCTCCAACCAAGGCTCTCACAAAGACCTCTGGGCTTTTTTGCTCTTGGATCGCAAACGAGTCGCCCAAGCGTTCCGCTTTTTCGCCATACAACCACTCCTGCGTCTCGCCGAAATAGCGGCGTTTTCGTCGTGCAATTCGCGGGAATTTTACTTTCGTCACTCCCTTGAAGCGAGCTTCTTCAAAACGCCTAATTTGCCACCCAAAGATCACCGAAGCCTCATTGTGAATCCCTCAAACATGGGAAAGGTTGCCAGAGCTGAATTTCCTTTCAGTTAAAACCAAACAACCAAACCAATAAGTATCCATCGTCCCATGAAAAATTATATCCCATCCGCATTGACGCTCGCCGTCGGGCTCGTCCTCGCGCAAGCCGCTAATGCTCAGATCCAAGGCCCGAGCACTGGCTCCACTCCTTATTTCACTCCGACCCGCGGGGATGTCGTCACCCATTCCATCTTCACGGTGGACAACACCGGTCTTAACGCTGATGACTCAATCGGCGGTTACGGCATGTCTGGAATCCCCGACGGCCTAGGAGCTTACGATAATGGAAATGGCACTTTCACCGTGCTGATGAACCACGAAATCGGTTCCACGCTCGGAGCGGTACGCGCCCATGGTGCAAAGGGGGCTTTTATCTCTGAATGGGTGATCAACAAGAACACCTTTGCGGTGAGCTCAGGCGCTGATCTCATGACCAATATCTATCAATGGGATAACGGCACCCAAGCGGTCGGCACTGCGCCAGTCTTGGGCGGACTCGCCTTTAACCGCTTCTGCTCGGCGGATCTTCCTGTTCCCTCAGCTTATTTTAATGCGAGCACTGGTCTCGGGACCACCGAGCGCATTTTTATGACTGGTGAAGAAAGTGGTTCCAATGGCTGGGCGATGGGGGTTGTGGCGACTGGCGCGAATAAGGGGAGCGGCTATGTCCTCGGAAAGTTTAACCTCACGACCAACGGTTCGGGACTCACGGGCGTGGGTGGTTGGGAAAATGTGGTTGCGAACCCTTTTGCTCAAGACAAGACGGTGGTCATCGCGAACAACGACGGCGGCTCTGGGATTATGAGTAATTCTGTCTCCCTCTATGTCGGCACGAAGACAAACTCTGGCACGGAAGTCGACAAAGCAGGACTCACGAATGGCACGCTCAAATTCGTCAATGTGGCTGGCAACGTTGCTGAGATCACCAATACCACCAGCCGGACCACGGGAATCACCAGCGGTACCAGCTTCACCCTCAGTGGCACGGCTTCGACGACCTTCTCGCGCCCCGAGGATGTCGCCTGGAATCCCGCGAACCCTAGCCAAGCCTACTTCGTCACCACCGACCGCCTTGATCAGGTCAGCGATGGCGTTGGCACGCAGATTGGTTCGACCCGACTGTGGCGTTTGAACTTCTCCGACATCACGAACCCCGAGACTGGCGGCACGATCGATTTGCTCATCGATGGCCGCGTCGTGGACGGGAAGAAGGTGAACATGTTCGACAACCTCACCGTCGGCCCAGACGGCATGGTCTTCCTTCAGGAGGATGTTGGCGGGGCGGCTCACAATGGAAAAATCTTCATGTATAATCCTGGTACGGATACGGTGACCTCCATCGCCATGCATGATGAGGCGCGCTTCGGTAATGTTGGGATCAGCGTGACCGCGCCCTACTCAAACGACGAGGAAGGGTCGGGGATCATTGACATCACCTATCTCATGGCTGGCAGTCCGCTGAATACTGGCAACGCTGGCGAGCGCTGGTTGCTCTCTTCCGACCAAGCCCACTACACCAGTGGCATCACCACTGCGCAGGTGGAAGGCGGACAGCTCATCGCTATTCACATCGTCCCTGAACCAAGCGCTGCACTCAGCTTGATCGGTGGCGCCTCCATGCTCCTCGGCCTGCGCCGTCGCCGAGCTTAAATAGCGGCTTCAACGTCCGATTAAAGTAAAAAAGGGGGCTCCTCGCTTAGGCGAGGAGCCCCTGATTTTATTTCGGCCTATTCACTTTTCGGCGTGAGTGATCGGCTATTGATCCGTCAAGGCGCGGCGTTTTTGAAAACGAAGTGCCTGTCTACTGTCTCCGCCTTATTCGGCTCCGTCGTTTGTCTCTTCCGTTTCTGGATTTGCGTTGGCGGATGATTCGTCTTCTTCGTCAGGAATCACTGGCGCAATGCTCGAAAGCATCACTCCTTCATTCATGTTCACGAGGATCACCCCTTGGGCGACTCTTCCCGTTTCGCGAATGCCCGAGACTTTAATCCGGACCATCTTTCCTTGGTTGGTGATCATCATCAGTTCGTCCGCATCACGCACCGTCAATGCGGCAACCACTCCGCCGGTCTTGTCGTTGGTTTTCATCGTGATCACCCCGATCCCTCCGCGACTTTGGAGCCGGTATTCTTCAAATTTCGTCCGCTTACCCAAGCCATTCTCGCCTGCCACCAGCAACATGGCGTCTTTATCCACCAGCGATGCCCCAACCACGTAGTCGCCCTTTCGTGGCTTGATTCCATAGACGCCGATCGTTCCACGTCCTTGATCGCGAAGCTCTTCTTCGCTAAATCGAATGCTCATTCCCTGATGGGTGATGAGCACAATCTCATCCAGTCCAGTGGTTAGCTTGCAATCAATCAAGCGGTCGCCCTCTTCAATCTTGATGGCGATAATTCCCGACTTGCGGATGTTTTTGAAGTCGCTGAGGTTGGATTTTTTGACGATCCCGCTCTTCGTCGTGAAGATGACGTGCAACTGGTCGCTCCAGGTGTCCTCGTCTTTTTTCTGGCCCTGAATGCGAATGGTGGCGGCGATTTTCTCCTCAGGTCGCAAGTCGAGCAGGTTGATAATACTGCGTCCTTTCGATGTCCGACTTCCCTCGGGAATCTCGTAAACGCGTTCCACATAGCAACGCCCATCCGTGGTGAAAAACATCAGGTAATCGTGGGCTGTTGCCGTAAACATATGCTCCACAAAGTCTTCGGGATCTTCGCTGTTTTGGCTCTGTCTCGTTCCCGCTCCAATCACTCCTTTTCCCGCCCGGCGCTGGGTGACATAGGCAGAAGCCGCCGTTCGTTTGATCGCGCCTTTATGGGTCAAAGTAACGATCACTCCTTCGTTGGCAATTAAGTCTTCAATGCTGATTTCTCCTTCTGCCGCCACAATTTGGGTTCGACGAGGGGTGCCGTGTTTTTTTTGAATTTCCCTTAACTCCTCGGTAATGATGGACAACACGCGCTGCTCTTTGGCGAGGATGTCGAGAAGGTCTTTAATCGTCGAGACCAGCGCGTCGTATTCGCTCTTGATGCTATCGCGCTCCAGGCCAGTCAATTGGTAGAGGCGGAGATCAAGGATATGCCCGACCTGTTTTTCGCTGAATTTATAGTTCCCGTTGATCAACCGGGCTTCATCACGAATCAAAATTCCCAGTTGCTCGACAAATGGTCGCGTCCAAGAGAGCGCCATCAACTTGCCTTTGGCGTCGTCGCGGTCGTCGGAATCGCGGATGATCTTGATAAAGTCGTCGAGATTGGCGAGGGCGATCAGGTAGCCCTCGAGTTTCTCCGCCTCAATTTCCGCCTGCCGGAGTAGGTAGCGGGTCCGCCGCAAAATCACCTCGCGCCGATGCTCAATGAAGCAGGTAAAGGCGTCTTTCAGACCGAGCAAGCGTGGCTTGCCGTGATCGATCGCCAACATATTGGCACTGAACGATGACTCAAGGGCGGTGTGCTTAAATAGGTTATTGAGAATCACCTTGGGATTGGCGGTTTTCTTCAGTTCCACGACCACCCGGGTGTTTTCGTCGGACTCGTCACGGACATCGCTAATTCCTTCAATGACCTTCTCGTTGACCAAAGCGGCGATCCTTTTGACCAACTCTGCGCGGTTCACATTGTAGGGAATCTCCGTGATGATAATCTGCTCTTTCCCACCCTTCATCTCCTCAATCCCCGCTCGACCGCGTACCCGGACAGCTCCTTTTCCTGTGGCAAAGTAGGAGAGAATTCCGTCTCTCCCTTGCAAAATACAGCCCGTCGGAAAGTCTGGTCCTTTCACAAACTGCATCAACCCAGCAAGGGTGATGTCCGGATCGATAATCTGGGCGCAAATTCCGTCGATGCACTCGCTGAGATTGTGTGGAGGAATATTCGTGGCCATTCCCACGGCGATACCCGTGCCTCCATTGACGAGAAGGTTTGGAAAGGCCGCGGGAAATACCGTCGGTTCCTCTCTTGTCTCATCGTAGTTCGGCACAAAGTCGACGGTCGCTTTGTCCATGTCGTCCATCAAAGCCGCTCCCAAGTGGCGCAACCGGGCCTCCGTATACCGCATGGAGGCTGGAGGATCGCCTTCCACCGATCCGAAGTTTCCTTGGCCATCGATGAGCATATCTCGCATCGCCCAAGGCTGAGCCATATGCACGAGCGTCGGATAAATCGCTTGATCTCCGTGCGGGTGATAGTTGCCCATGGTTTCGCCGACGATCTTCGCGCATTTCAAATGCTTGCGATTTGGTTGCACTCCTAATTCGCTCATTGCGAATAATATGCGGCGTTGGGATGGTTTGAGTCCATCCCGTGCATCGGGGAGCGCGCGGCTGATAATCACCGACATCGAGTAATCGAGAAAAGATTTCGACATCTCTTCGGCGACATTGACGGGCTGAACTTTTTCGTTGGGATTAAGGTTGGACATGGAAAAATGGGTGCCTGATTTTTTTGAAAATGATCGTTTTTTCGAAGGAAACTCGCCTACACATCCAAGCGAGCATTCAAGGCATTATCTTCGATAAACTGCCGGCGAGGTTCGACGACATCGCCCATCAGAATGGTGAACATTCGATCGGCTTCCACCGCGTTGTCTTCGTTCAAAACCACCCGCCACATCTTCCGCTTGTTCGGATCCATCGTCGTCTCGAAGAGTTGTTTCGGGTTCATTTCTCCCAGTCCCTTAAATCGCTGAATACTTAAGCCTTTCTTGCCGATTTCAATGACTTTTCCAAGGATCTCTGGGACGGAAAATAAAGCGTGGGTCGTCGCCTTATCTCCTTCACCTTCAATTAATTCAAAGATCGGGTTGTCGTTGTCAGAGAAGTGTTCAACCCTGAGTCCCTTGCGGTTTAACTCGAGAATGATTTTTTGCACGGAATTCGACTCATGCAATTCCACCAAGCGAGCTCGTCGACGAGCCTGATCATCTTTTTTCTTGGAGGCTACCTTTTCTGCGACTGGTGCCACATCACCCTCCAACACTAGGTCCGCACTGACCACCTCCGCCACGGGGTCATCAAAAAGGGCGAGGTCACGGTTTTCTTCATGGAAGGTCCGGACTTCCGCTTCCCCAGAAAAGTAGGTCACCCGCTCGGTATTGCCTTCGCGGACTTTGACCATGTAGCTCGGGAGAGCTCCAGTTTGCGGATCGCGTTGGGTTAAGTAGGCTTCAAACTCTCCGCCATGGCGCCGAATGGCATCGCTAAATTTGGCCAAGCGTTCGAGCAATTCGAGAATGTCCTTGAGCTGCGATGCCGTGATCACTTTGCCGTCGGCGAGGTTTTTTAATTTCACTTCCTCCGACCCGAGGGTGATCAAAATCCGGTTGAGTGCGGCGTCGTCATCGACGTATTCCTCCCGCTTCTTTCGCTTGATCAAATAGAGCGGAGGACAGGCAATATAGACATGTCCCTTGCGAATGAGATCGGGCATTTGCCGGTAGAAAAAGGTCAGGAGCAGGGTACGAATGTGGGACCCATCGACGTCGGCGTCGGTCATAATAATGATCCGACCATAACGAAGCCGTTTCAAATCAAACGCCCCTTCATTTTCTTTGGCATTGTCGCCACTCGGCGCGCCAATTCCTGTTCCGATCGCGGTGATTAATGTTTGAACCTCAGTGTTTTGGAGCACTTTATCCAAACGGGCTTTCTCGACATTGATGATTTTTCCTTTAATGGGGAGGATCGCTTGAAAGCGTCGGTCTCGACCCTGTTTCGCCGACCCGCCGGCGGAATCACCTTCGACCACATAAAGCTCGGTCAGTGCGGGGTCTCGCTCTGAGCAGTCCGCCAGTTTTCCGGGCAGTCCACCACCGCTGAGTGCTCCTTTTCGGACGGTCTCTCGGGCCTTTCTCGCGGCTTCCCGCGCCCGCGCCGCCATCAAGCACTTATCAATGATCTTTTTTCCCACTCCAGGGTTCTCATCGAAGTGCAGCATCAGCCCCTCGTAACTAATCGAGCCGACAATTCCGTCGACCTCTGGGGAGATCAACTTGACCTTGGTCTGGGATTCAAAGCGCGGGTCAGGATGTTTAACGCTCACGACTGCTGCTAACCCCTCAAGCACATCGTTACCTGTAATCGCGGCGTCCTTCTCTTTGAGCAAAGAATTATTCTTGGCATATTGATTAATCGCCCGCGTGAGCGACCCGCGAAAGCCACTGCTATGCGTCCCGCCATCGGGATTGGGGACGGCGTTGGTGTAGCAAAGGAGTTGCTCGTTATAGCTGTCATTATAGTGGAGCCCGATCTCCACGATCACCTTATCTCGAGAGCCCTTGATCATGATCGGCTTTGGATGCACGAGTGCCTTATTCTCCGAGAGTCGTCCCACATATTCCTCCACCCCGCGCGGATGCTGGATTTGCACTGGAAGCGTCCCGTCTTGACGCTCGTCGATAAAGGTAAAACTTAGAGGCGCATTGATATAGGCGAGATCATTAAGCCGAGTAATGATGCGCTCCGATTTAAACTCGATCGTCTCCAAAAAGATCTCCGTGTCGGGCATGAAGGTGATGAGGGTTCCCGTTTGCTTCTTCGATTGAACCTCAGCGATCACGTGGAGACTTTGTTTGGTCGCTCCCCGCTCAAAAGACATGGCGTGAATTTTTCCATCCCGGGTTACCTCGACTTTGAACCACTCTGAAACCGCGTTGACGCACTTTGCGCCCACTCCATGGGTTCCTCCCGAATACTCATAGTTTCCTTGGCCATACTTCCCGCCAGAGTGAAGCCGAGTCAAGACGAGCTCTACGCCTGGGATGCCCTCTTCTTTGTTGATATCCACGGGAATCCCTCGGCCGTTATCGCGGATGGAAATCGATCCGTCGCTGTGAACGGTCACATCAATATGGGTGCAATAGCCTGCCAGAAACTCGTCAACCGAGTTATCTAAAACTTCCGACACGCAATGGTGGAGTGCGCGCTCGTCGGTCCCGCCGATATACATGCCGGGCTTTTTTCGAACCGCTTCGAGTCCCTTGAGTGAGCTTAAATCGTCAGCATCATAGGTGCTTTTTTTGGAAGCGGTTTCGGATTTTGGAGCGTCGGGATTAGACATATTTTAAGGAAGAAAAAGTCGGTCTTTGAACCTAGAAAAGCATCAAGAAAACGACAAGAATTTTCTCCCCTTATTTTTCCTCGTTTATCCAATCCCTTGGGGCGTGTTCAGTCGTCAACCACAAGATATTGATGGACACGAAGAAGATCTTCACGATCAATTCCCCTGATTGAAATCCGCACTCCGACTCGCCGCTCTCGCCTTTTTTTGCGTCCTCACTTTTGTCGCTCGTAGCCACAATCTTCGAGACGTCTTTATCGAGGGCCGATTGTACTTTCTGGACGCTGATTGTTACTCACGGATGACTCGTGCGCAGATGGTTGCTGAGCATCCTGGAATGATTATTCGCCACCACGATTTTGAAAACTTTCCCCAAGGAGTAAAGACGCACACCACGGCGCCTCTCGACTACCTGATCGTCCTGCTGAAATCAGGGGTCGCGATTACTTTGCACGTCTTCGATCCGCAAAAAACCACTTCCCTGCACGCGCAAGCGCTCGACATTGCGGGGGCGTTGATTGGTCCGCTCCTCGGGACTCTGGGCACAGTATTTCTCGCTTTCTGGGCTTGGAGTTTGCGTTTCCGTTTTTGGGGGATCCCGTTGCTTCTTTATGCGACCAGCCCGATCCTCGTTCATGGAACGGTTCTTGGTCGGCCAGATCACCAAGCCTTGCTGATTCTTCTGCTCACCGTGGCTCTCGGGGCGGAGATCGCCCTTGTTCGCCCCACCCTTGATCTCCAAGTGAAGTCAGCGACTCACCAACGGTTTTGGAGTGTGGTCAGCGGTTTATTTTGGGCGCTGAGTCTCTGGGTATCGCTGTATGAACCGCTGGTTTTGCTTGCCACCGTGGTGGTCATCGGCCTCGCTTTGGATCGGCGATCGATGTTTTCTCAAGAGCGTCGACGAGGCTGGGTGGTTTTTCTGATCAGTCTCACGCTGATCATGATGGTTGAAGGTTGGCATATTGATGCCCCTGATGCCGCTTTGCGGGCGAACTTTATTCGATGGCAGGCCACGATCGGTGAGCTCGCTCACCTGAATCTTCTCTCTCCCCAGCTTTCCAGTTGGTTAGGTTGGCTCGCTTTGCTCACGCCACTTGGCCTCTTTTTCTCTAGAAAAACCGATCGGCGATCTCTTCCTCTGCTCTTGCTGCTTCTCGTCTTGCTTTCGTTGACGGTTTGGCAGATTCGCTGGGGCTACTTTCTTGTCGTTGGGGTGGTGCTTGCTCTGCCGATCTTTCTGCCTGTGCTTGTCAAGCCTTGGATTATTCGGACGGCATTTTTCTGCGGGCTCTGGCCCCTGGCTGCGGACTGGGAGGCCCGGTTGTTTCCCGACTCGGCGGCTACTCGTCGTCTCGAAATGAAGCGCGCTGAGTCGGTGGCGTTAAGGGAGATCGTGGCGACCAAGGTCGGCACGAATGGCGGACCTTTTCTGGCGCCTTGGTGGCTTTCTCCTGCCATCGCCTACTGGACTGGTCAACCTGGCCTCGGGGGAAGTTCTCACGAAAGTCTACCGGGCATTGTCGACGGCGCAAAAATCTATCTCGCTCCTGACGCCGCCACCGCCCTCCCGATTTTGCGATCGCATCGGATTGCGTGGATTCTTGCCGATGTGCCTGAGCGAGTCATCTCCACCTCGGCCACGCTTTTGGGAGTCGATCGGCCGAGTCAGTCGATGGCCGAGCAGTGGGCTCGCCCGATTCGCGACGAGCCGAGAGATTCTGCGATCATTCCCGATCCGTCGATTCCTCTCCATCAAGGTGAAATTTTTTACCAAATCTGGATTGTTCAGCCCGTCTCCGATCTGCTTCCCAACTAATGAATACGACTTTTGATTTTTTGGTAATCGGTGGCGGAAGTGCGGGATATGCAGCGGCTTCTCTTGCCAGTCAACTCGGGATGAGGGTCGCCTTAGTGGAGGGGGGAGAGGAACTCGGGGGCCTCTGCATTCTTCGTGGATGTATGCCGAGCAAGACGCTCCTCGAAAGCGCTCACCGAGCCGAGGCCATCCGGAATGCGGGTGAATTTGGGCTTGATGCGGAGTTGCTGAGCGTGAATTCCCTCGCCATCCACGCTCGCAAGCGACGATTGATCAAGGAGTTTGCCGATTATCGTCGTGGTCAATTGGAGAGCGGTCGATTCACTTTTATTCGTGGTCGCGCGTCCTTTATCGATTCCCAGACGATCGACGTTCAACTCCGCTCTGGCGAGACCACGCAACTGACTGCCCGGTCCATGCTCGTCGCTACCGGCTCTTCTGTGCAATGGATCGACTTTCCCGGTCTCAGCGAAATCGGGGTTTGGTCGAGCGACGATGTCCTCGACGCCCCGTCGATCCCCGCTTCGGTGATCATTCTTGGTGGTGGGGCGATTGCCTTGGAGTTGGCCAGTTATTATTGCGGGGTGGGGAGTGCGGTTACGGTGATTCAGCGTGGTCCGCAAATCCTCACGGGAAGTGATCCTGACCTTGCCACCGAGTTGGCGGCTTCTCTGGAGCGGCGCGGGATTGATATTTATTCTGGCACGACGCTCCTCCGCGCGGAGCGCTTGCCTGCTGGTGCGCGGATCGTTTTTCAGCAAGGCGATGGTGAGATTGAAGTGGTGGCGGATCAGGTCATCTCCGCGCTTGGTCGGCGACCGAATCTCGATGGACTTGGAGCGGAAAAAGCGGGGATGATCGTCTCCCGCGGTCGCCTTTGTCCCCAGGCGACGCAGCAGTGTGGGCCTGCGCACCTTTTTGCGGCTGGGGATGTTTGTGGACCGCACGAGGTCGTGCACATCGCCATTCAGCAGGGAGAAATTGCCGCCCGGAATGCCGCCCGCGTTCTTGGCAAGTTGCATGGAGAGTTGGAAGAGACCGACTATCGATTGAAGCTTCTCGCCATTTTTACTCATCCGCAACTTGCTACCGTTGGGCTGAGTGAGTGCGAGTGTCGTGAGCAAAAGATTGCCTTTCTTTCGGCGAAGTATCTTTTTGCTGATCATGGGAAAACGCTCGTCCGTGGCGAGGTCGACGGGTTCGTTAAACTGATCGTTGACAGTGCGTCGCGGCGGATTATCGGCGCCTCCTGCATTGGACCAGAGGCATCAGAATTGATTCATGAAGTGGTGGTGGCAATGCACTTCAAATCGACTGCTGGAGAGCTTTCGCGGATTCCTCACTACCATCCAACGCTCAGTGAAATCTGGACCTACCCTGCGGAAGAATTGGCGTGAGTCCCTCGCGAAAGTGCCTGGGTATTTTAGCGGGGAGCGGGGGAAGATTTACCAAACCAGACCTGAAACTTGCGGCTGCCGTTCGCTTGATCGGGATCGGTGATTACGCTGAGTCGGCATTCCATTGCCGCCGGTTGATCACTGAGAATTCCTTGTAAACGGGTTGCTTCGGCCTTGTCTCTGGCTTCATTGAAGTAGCGGATTTCATGAGCGTCAGATCGTCTTCCGGGATTCTTGGCGATGATCGCTTCAAATCCTCCCGCCTCCAGTGCGGCGACCAAGCCCTTGGCGGTTTCTCTTTGGAGATCGTCCACCACAAACAAAAAGACGCGCGGTCGTTGCTCGCTGGTGGGGAGAGATTTGTCGATTTCCTGTTCAATCCGTCCGAGCGTTCGGCCGAGGTTCGAGCGGATCTCGCTCAACTCAGTCTCCACCGCTTCGCTTGACTTGAGCTTGGTGGCTTTCGTCCGAACCGAGCTGAGGTCGGTCAATAGGGGGACGAGTGTTCCAATCTCCGCCCGAGCCTTGACCAGCCTTTGTTGGGCGTCGCTTGCCTTTGTCTTGGCGTCTTTCTCCTCGGCTAACGCCGTGACCGACCGAGCCTCGGCGGCGGTCATTTTTGCAAGAGCTTCGTCAATCCGTTTTTGGGCACTCCGTTCTTTTTCCTGCATGGTCACCTCTCGCTGTTTCAAAGTATCCGCCTGAGCCTGCCAAGTCGTTACCTCATAGAGGGAAAAGAGCAGCCAAAGCAAGCCGATCGCGATGGGGAGAAGTGCCACGAGAACCACCCTCTGGCGGAGTTTCATTTCCTTGAGGTTCGCTTTGAAGATCGACTGCTCGAGATCAGCGTTTGGACTATTGATTACGGACATAAATAATTGGGGAAACTTAACCGACCACTTCGTTCGCTCGCTGGAGCAATGGTTGGCGTTGGCGGGTTGGGAGGGTGGCATCGGCAAGCCCGCTTCTGGCGTAGCGCAATCCCAGCAGACCTTGGCCAAGAAAATCGCCCCGGGCATTGACCAAAAAAGCCTGGCTGGCGAGAAAACCTCCAAAGCCGGCGAGAAGGAAAAAGTGAATCCACCCCAAGAGGATCGCCAGTAGGGCAAGAATGGCGCATCCGCAGGCGCCTAATGATAATCCGCGGCCAAGTCGTCGGAGTTGTCGGAGGGTTTCAACGCGGGTGGCCATCGCTTCGTCTAGTGAAGTAAAGTCGGGCTTCGGCGATTCTTCCAGCGCTCCGGCTGGCAGGGCGGGAAGTGCAACACCCAAGTGCTTGGCAACGCTGAATGCCACCGCGTCTAGTTCGATCTCGCGCTTTTCCAATCCCAGTCCGTCGAGGGCCGCGGTGATATCGTGTCCGACTTCTGCTGGATCGAATCCAGCGAGGTCATAGAAGCAATGTCCAGCGAGGACCCAGCACACTTTGAGTCCCGCGGCTCGCTGAAGAGCGAGCAAACGCGGAAGTTTCGTGCGGAGCACAAAGTCGGACTGCAGAAAGAGTTCGCTAACGATCACGATGGCCAACTGTCGTTGCCCAAGAATTTCTTCCAATTCCACCACGGGGTTGGCGCTGGTTTTGATCCTACGCTCATCCCAAATGGAGGAAGTTTCTCCGCTGATTAGTTGTTTGAGTCGGAGTTGAACTCGATCAAGCCACTTCTTTTCGGCGAGGCAATAGGCGATGAAAATTCCAGAGCGAGTTGACATGGAGGAGTGTGGAAAATCATGCCATAGATCATGGAAAAATTTCAATCATCCGCTTCAATTGGCGACGATTTAGATCAATAATAGTCCAATCATCCGCCAATGAACTGGGCGGAGTTGCTTCGCCAAAAGATCAACGACCGAGACTTTTTACTTGAGGGTTTTCAAGTAGGCAAACATGTCGCTCACTTGTGCGGGGGTCATGGTCTCCAGTAACCCTTCTGGCATAATCGAGCGACGGAGAAACTGGGAACTGCGGATCTCGCTTCGGGCGATTCGCCGATCTTGAGCACCCGGAGAGCGGAGGAGGATGGCGTCCTTTTCTTCGCCAGCGAGAAACCCTTCGAGGAGGTCGCCGGTGTTCATCTCGACGCGAAAGAGTCGATACCCATTTTCCATGGCGGCATTTGGAGTGATGATATTCCGCAAGAGGGCTTCTACTCCCATAGCTCCGGCGCCAGAAAGATTGGGGGCAAGGTTGCCACCTTGATTTCCAATCAGATGGCACGCTTGGCAGGTCATCGTGACCAGTTTGCCTTTTGCGACGTCGCCTGGTTGCTCGGCGAGCGCCCGATACTTGGCAAATTTTGCATCGAGTTCAGTTGATTCGGTGGCAGTTAGAATCGGAGGAAAGTCGCTTGTCTTGATCGTTTTAGCTCCACTTTGGAGCTTGCCCCATCCTTCAGAACCAGAGGCGTAGAAGATCAAATCGGTTGGTTGCTTCACCCCTTCGTAACTGCGATCGAAGTCGTGACGAATTTCCTCGGCGGTCCGCGCCCGATTCCAGATGCGGAACTCGCTCAACGCCCCGCTCAACCCGTTCTTTTGGGTCGTATATCCTATGCGAACATTTTCGAACTTTTGGGGTGTGGGCTTGCTCTGCTCTTGGTCGAGCGAACCGTCTTGGTAAATTTTCAGAGAACCGGTGGCGTCGCGGGTGACTGCGAGGTGAATCCAGACCCCAGGAACGACGGGCTTCTTGGCGGCGATACTATCCCCAGTCGCCGTCCAGACGCGAAAGTTCGATCCGAAGAAGTTCATATCGAGTTGTCCGGGGATTCCGAGGATGCCATCGCTGGCTCCAATCTCTCGTCCTTTCGGATTGAGAAGAACCCAAGTCTCCACCGTAAACGGTCCGTCCAGAGTGATGCCGGTTTCGCTCCAGGCGTTATCGCTTCCGTCCAAGGCGAGCACTGGGCGAAAAAGTGCGGTCAGTTCGTTAGTCAAGGCGAGAAGATCAGCGTCGGAGCCGAGGATTGTCTGGAGCTTATCTAAAAGGGGTCCATTGAGTTCACTCTTGGCGATAGTTCCTGCTCGGACCGCGGCGACAATCGCCTGAGCCCCAGACTTTTGGGTGGTCAGTCGATCGAGAGCGTTTCGGCGTTGCGCGGGGGTTAGGCCGCTCCACATTCCGATGAGAAGTTTTCCCGCTTGATCGCTTTTTGAGGTAGAGAGTGCGTTCAGAGCCTCTTCGCGGATCAGTGGATCTTTTGATTCTTTGGTTAGTCGGGCGAAAAGTTCCGCTTGAGTGCTGCCCATTTCGCGGAGTGCTCGAAGCGCCACCAGTTGCCGTTCTGCGGGAGCGTCGGTGGTGAGTAAGTTTGTCAGGTCAGGCTCCAAGGCGGTTAAGCGAAACTCTGTGGCCAATCGGAGGGCGAGTTCGCGGGAGGATTGATCGTCGCTCGCGATGAGT
>Ga0114970_10001628_pt1 | contig 16800 bp, 16 predicted proteins | sample M_140205_XF_Meta_FD_87030 | JGI IMG/M metagenome (GOLD analysis project Ga0114970, IMG submission 87030) | Freshwater microbial communities from Lake Montjoie, Canada to study carbon cycling - M_140205_XF_MetaG | ecosystem: Environmental > Aquatic > Freshwater > Lake | place: Lake Montjoie... | reverse complement strand
ATTTCAACATAGGCGCGAACGCACTCACGCTACAGGTGGATGCGATACCGGAGCCTTCACGGGCATTGCTGGCTGGTCTTGGTCTTGCCCTCATCGCGCTCCGCCGTCGTCGCAGGAAGTAGTGAAAGCGTCCCGCTTGCCAAAAGCAGCAACCGGGACGGTTACTCTACGGTCAGAACTCACCACGGAAAATGCAGCGGGCATTCGGGGTCTCGTGGATCACGATCTCGCAGAGCCCGGGGAGTTGCGGCGCGAGTTTCTTCCAGAGCCAGGCGGCCATGTATTCGATGGTGGGATTCTCCAGGCCTTCGATCTCATTTAGATAGGAATGATCGAGGCGATCCATGATTGGTTTCATCGCACGTGAGATTTCAGCGTGATCATAGACCCAGCCAATCTTCGGATCGACTTCGCCTTCGATTGCGATCTCCAGTTTGAAGGAGTGTCCATGCATCTTGGTGCATTTGTGGTCACCGGGCAGATTCGGCAGTGTCTGGGCGGCTTCGAAACGAAAGTCTTTGATGATGCGGGCGCGCATGTCAGTTGGGTTTGGCGATAAAATCCTGCGGAGGAAGAATGGTGAGATTCAAACGATGGACGACGCCATCAAACGGAGTGCTGTTGGGATATTTGGCGGCCTTTAGAATGCCGAAACTTTGCCCGGCTGCGATGCCTGATTTCGGTTCCTGCGGAAAACCTTTATCAAACGGAGCTACACCGAGCACCTCACTGTGTCCGGGAACAGCAATCGAAATGACACCGCCGAGATCAATCATCGCACGAATATTAATGCGACCCTTTTCCAAAGGAGCCCCGTCTATGATTGCCTCCTTGCCATTCGCGAAGACTGTCAGCGTCGGTTTGGCGGCGACCAGATGCAGCGCGTAGCCGGATTGTGCATCGCCATGCGTCAGCAAGGTGCTGTCTTGGTCAATGGTGGGATCGAACTCGAAGGCGGCGTTGATGAAGATTCCCCTGCCCTGCAATTTGGGTGCTTCAGCCGCACTGATTTCATCGCCAATTTTCAATACCAAATCGGCGGAGCCAGCGGGACTGGCAGCCACAACCACCTCCGCAGCCGGGCGCACGGCACTTTTAAACTCCTGTGGAAAAAAGGCGGCCAAACGGTTCTTTTCTGCGGCGTTCTCAGGTTTGGCAGCGAGATTCGTCCACTCGTTGGGATCGGTTTGATGATCGTAGAGTTCCTCGCTGCCATCCGAGTAACGAATGTAGCGCCAGCGCTCGTCACGTGCGGCATAACCGGCGTTCTTGCCGCCGCCCATACAGGTCACGGCAGGTTTGTCGCGTTTCGCTGCCGGATCGAGCAGCAACGGCTTCAAGCTGCTGCCATCGAGGTGTTCCGGCAGCGGCAATTTCACGAGATCACAGAGCGTGGGATACAAATCAATCAAGGCGACGGGTTGTGACGAAGTCGTATCGGGTTTTGTCAGTTCAGGTGCATAAATCGTCAGCGGAACACGTGTCGTTGGCTCCCACAGTTTGCCTTTATGCCACATCTGTTTCTCGCCAAAATACCAGCCGTGATCGGAGGTGAAGACGATGATGGTGTTCTTCGCGTTCGGGCCTTTTTCGACGGCTTCGAGGATGCGGCCAAGCATGGCATCACAAAACGCCACGTTGGCGAGATAGGCACGCACAGCGTCCTTCCAGAGGTTCTTTTCGACGATCTTCTGATGATAGCCCTCTTTAAGATGCGACTTCGCGATGGCAGGCACATCATCAAGATCATCCGCCTTCACCTCCGGCAGTTTGATCGAATCGAGAGGTAACGCATCGAAGTATTTCTGCGGAACATACCAAGGCGAATGCGGACGGTAGAGCCCCAAGGCGAGGAAGAACGGCCGCTTCTGTTTCTTCGTGAGAAATTCGGCGGCAAAGCTGGCGATCTGGCCGTCATCGGTCTTATCGTCCTCCACTTGAATGCCACCCCAGTCCCAATGCCAGATTTTGAGACCGTTGAAGTTCTGCCCGGTGTGAACGGGAAGATCAGGAATTTGTACGCCCGCACTCGGAAAGCGCAGATCCCACGCCGCATCCTGCTCAAAGCCACGCCGACCACCATGCCAGCCCGTGAGGCGGCCTTCCGGCCCACCATGATTCGCGTGGAAGATTTTTCCCGCTGCGGCAGTCGTGTAACCCTGTGCCTTGAAATACTCCGGCAATGTTGGCTTGCCGACGATCTGTACGCTGCGCCGCCAGTCCTGCTCGTTGCCAAACACACCGCTCGATGATGGCAGCATGCCGGTGAGCAAACTCGTCCGTGAAGGATTGCAGAGAGCATAATTGCAGTGCGCATTCGTGAAGCGCATGCCCATCTTCGCCAAGCGATCCATATTTGGAGTCACTGCTTGCGGATGCCCACCCATCCAGCCGATGTAGTCGCGCAAATCATCCGCGATGATGAATAGTACATTCGCTTTACCAGCCGCAGAGGCAGTGCGCGGCTTCGATTTCGTCGCGGCATTGGAGGTAACAGCCAATGCGAGGACGATGCAGATGAGACGAGAAACAGACGACATTAAACTACGCTCGCACGGGGCAGAGAAGATGTCGAGCGAAGGCAAAACACGGTGACGCTCCAAACCGCAAAACCGCCGACTCCGGGACTTTGTGAAATTTTTCACAAATAGGGCTTGCCTGACCTCCTTCATGTGGCTAGAAAAAGCGCCCGCCATCCCGGCCAGACCCTACCTTTCTCCCCCCGGGCAGACCCTACTCACATGTCGATCTTACTTCCTCAACCAGCCTCCTTTTCGCCGCTGCTTGCCAACGTGCACAGCTACGCGTCAGGCTTGTTTGAAGAGAGTAGCACCCTCGGTTTCCTGACCAATTCGGTGCTAGTGGCGCTAGTCGTTCTCTGCATCGTTATGTGGTTCTCGCGCAAAGCGACGAAGAACATGACGCTGGTGCCGCACAAAGCGCAGAACTTCCTCGAGTTCATCGTTGAGTTTCTGTACAACCAAGTAGTCGGCATTGTCGGTGAGAAGCAGGCAAAGTTGGCCTTCCCGCTTCTTGGCACCCTCTTCATTTACATCCTCGTCTCAAACTGGTTCGGCCTGCTACCCGGCGTCGGCACCATCGGCTGGGGCAACGGCACCGGTCCGCTTTCGATCGATGCAGCGCACGATCCGCTGCTGCGCCCGCCAACGGCTGACTTGAACGCAACTATTGGCCTCTCGGTTTCGGCTTTCCTCGTCTGGTTGGTCCTCACGATCAAAGAAATCGGTATCTGGGGCTTCATTGTTCATACTTTCGGTCCTAAAGGCGGCCTCAAAGGTTTCATGGGCATCGTGGTCGCGGCCGTGTTCCTCTTTGTGGGTGTTATTGAAGTGGTGTCTATCATCATCCGCCCTGTGACACTCTCCATCCGACTGTTCGGCAACATCTTCGCCGGTGAGAACGTCATTCACACGATGAGCGACCTGATGTCCAAGACTGGCTGGCTTGGCAGCTTCCTCGGTAGCATCGCCTTGCCACTTCCCTTCTATTTCATGGAACTGCTGGTCGGTCTGCTTCAGGCGATTGTCTTCACGCTGCTCTGCGCCGTTTACATCCAGCTTTCCACCACGCATGACGATCACGGTCATGCCGATGAGCATCATTAATCACGAATTTACCTGCGGGACCATGCGCAACGTGTGGACGCCGGTGACACAACAAACCAAACTCGACTAACACTATGACACTTGAACTTATCTCCCTGGCACAGGCCGCAGCAGCCCACGCCCCTGACGCAGCCGCAGGCATCACCGGCAGCATCACGATGGGCCTTGGTGGCGGCGGCGCTGCTATCGGCGTGGGTCTCGTCGGCTCCAAGGCTGTGGAAGCCGTCGGTCGCAATCCTGGCGCTTTCGGCAACATCCTGACCCTTGGCATTATCGCCATGGCGCTCGCTGAAGGTCTGGGCATTATCGCCTACCTCGGCGGTTTCTAATTGCCCCATTTGCGGTGGATCGCACCTTGCGATCCACCGCTCTTTCTCTTCATATATTTTCAAACTGCACTTGTTCCGCTCACCACCGTTCTACTTATGATCTCTGCCATGCCAACCATCATCGCTGCGGGCAAAGTTGACGTTCTTGTCGAGAAATTTGGCCTTGCTTGGCCAAAGTTCATCGCTCAGGTGATTATCTTCTGGATCGTCTTCATGATCCTCAAAAAATACGCCTTTGGCCCGATCCTTGGGATGCTGGAGCAGCGTCGTCAGCGCATCGCCGATGGCGAAGCAAAGCTCGAAAAAATCTCCCGGGATGCTGCGGACGCCGCCAAGAACTCCCAAGCCATCATCGACAAAGCGGAGGCTGATGCAGCCCGCGTCGTGAAGGAAGCGGATGAAGCCGCCAAGGCCCTCCAAGACCGTCGCCAGCAGGATGCTGTCGCCAGTGCCAATTCCATCATCGCCAAGGCTCGTGAGGCCGCACAGCTCGAACAGGAGCAGCTCATGTCCCAACTCAAGCGTGAGTTCGGTCGCATGGTTTCTGACGCGACCAGCCGCGTCACTGGCAAGGTGCTCAACACCGACGACCAGAGCCGCATCAATCAAGAAACGGCCGCTCAAGTTTCCGCTTAATTTTTCCCGCCGCTCCTCGCCACCATGAAGATCTCCAAGGAAGCCCGCCGCACCTCTCGCCAGCTCTTCCGCGCCTGCATTGCCGGTGGGAAGCTCGACGAGTCACGCGTGCGCACCGTGGTCTCCGGCGTCGCCAAGGGTAAGCCCCGTGGCTACATCGGCATCTTGGACGCTTTTTCCCGTCTTGTGGCGAACGAAGTCGATCGTCAGCGCGCACTGGTCGAAAGCGCCACCGCTTTGACGCCCGCCACGCAGTCCGAGCTGCAAGCCAGCCTCTCGAAGAAATACAACCGCACTCTCAGTCTCGAATTCAGCGTCAATCCCGACCTCCTCGGTGGCATCCGAGTCAAAGTGGGCTCCGACGTGTGGGACGGCAGCGTCAAAGCCCGTCTCGAAGCTCTCAAAGCCTCTCTTTCCTAACCTTCTGCCCTTAGCCTTCAGCTTTTTCTACCCCGCAATACCATGAGCAACATCCTCCAGGAGATCGAATCCCAAATCGCCGGCCTCAAGACCGCCGTCACGAAGTCCAATGTGGGCATCGTCCGTGAAATCGGTGACGGCGCCGCCAAGATTGAAGGCTTGAGCGATGTCATGCTCAACGAAATGATCGAGTTCCCCGGCGGTGTGTTCGGCCTCGCGCTCAACCTTGAAGAAACCGAAGTCGGCTGCGTGCTGCTCGGCTCCGGTGAAGGCATCAAAGCGGGTGACGAAGTCAAAACGACCGGTCGCCTCCTCTCGGTGCCTGTTGGCAAGAGCCTCCTCGGCCGCGTGGTGAACGCTCTCGGTCAAGCCATCGACGGCAAAGGCGACATCAAAGGTGATGCGCAGTATCCGGTCGAAAAACTCGCCCCTGGCATCATCGCCCGTAAATCCGTTTCCGTTCCCGTGCAGACCGGCATCATGAGCATCGACGCCATGATCCCGATTGGTCGCGGTCAGCGTGAGTTGATCATCGGTGACCGCTCCACTGGCAAGACCACCATCGCGGTGGATACCATCATTTCCCAGGCGCAGCAAAACAAAGCCGCTGAACAGGGCAAGCTCGCCGGTCACAAGCCTCTTTATTGCATCTACGTCGCCATCGGCCAGAAGCAGTCCAACGTTGCCCGCGTCGTCAAGACTCTCGAAGACGCTGGTGCCATGGAATACACCACCATCGTCAGCGCATCCGCCTCTGACTCGGCGGTGAATCAATACCTCGCTCCTTACACCGGTTGCGCCATCGGCGAATGGTTCATGGATCAGGGTCAGGACGTGCTGATCGTGTTTGATGACCTTTCCAAGCAGGCCGTCGCCTATCGTCAGGTTTCCCTCATCTTGAAGCGTCCTTCCGGTCGTGAAGCCTACCCAGGTGACGTGTTCTACCTCCACTCCCGTCTCCTTGAGCGTTCCTGCCGCGTCGGTGACAACTACGGCGGTGGCTCCATGACCGCTCTGCCGATCATCGAAACGCAGGCCGGTGACGTGTCCGCTTACATCCCGACGAACGTGATTTCCATCACCGACGGTCAGATCTTCCTCGAAACCGACTTGTTCTATCAAGGCATCCGTCCTGCCATTTCCGTCGGTCTTTCCGTTTCTCGTGTGGGTTCCGCCGCTCAGACGAAGGCTATCAAGAAGGTCTCCGGCACGACCAAGCTCGATCTCGCCCAGTTCCGCGAACTCGCTGCCTTCGCGCAGTTCGGTTCCGACCTCGACGCTGGCACCAAGGCCAAGCTCGACCGCGGTGCTCGCATCGTGGAGCTGTTCAAGCAGCAGCAGTATCAGCCAAAGAGCCTCGCCATCATGGTCGTGAGCCTTTACGCCATGCAGAAAGGCTACTTCGACAGCGTCGCCGTCGATCGCATCAAGGAATGCCAGGCCAAGCTCGAAGAATACTTCACCACACGCAAAGCGGCTGTGCTCGACAAGCTCGCCAACGAGAAGACCCTCGACAACGTCGAAGCCGACATCAAATCCGGCCTCGAAGACTTCAAAGCCTCCTGGAAATAACTCTTTGCTGTTAGCACCTCGCTCTTAGCCTCATGCCCTCCACCCGCGACATCAGACGCCGAATCAAATCGGTCAAAAACACGGCCCAGATCACCAAGGCCATGCAGCTCGTCGCGGCTGCGAAGATGAAAAAAGCGCAGGACCAAGCCAACAATGGCCGCGCTTACACCGAGATGCTCAACAAGGTTCTCGTGAACCTCAAGGAGCAGGCTGAAGAAGGTGTGCATCCTTTTTTCTCCGAAGGCAAAGGCGACAAGACACTCGTCCTGCTCATCGCCAGCGATAAAGGCCTCTGCGGTGCCTTGAACACCAATCTGTTCAAGAAACTGCTCACCGCGAAGATCGAAGGTGACGTCGAATACGTCACCATCGGCAAGAAGTCCGTCCAAGCCATCAACCGCCTGCGACGCACACTCCTCGCCGATTTCCCGATCAAAGATCCCGCCAAGTTCGCCGAAGTACGCGCCGTGGGCCGCTTCGTGCAGGAAAAATTCCGCACGGGTCAATTCAAGAAGGTGCTCGTCGTCTTCAATAACTTCGTCAACACCGTCACCATCGTACCGACCGTCGAGCAGCTCCTGCCCGTCAATCCGGTGACTCTCGGTGGCAAGCGTGACTTCGGCCACGCCATCGAAACACCCGTCGCCTCGGCCTCCACCGAGTACACCTTTGAGCCAAGCGCCGCCGTCGTCTTTGAAACCGTGCTGCCGCAGTATGTGAACGACACCTTTTATCAAATGGTGCTCGAATCCCGCGCCTCCGAGCACTCCAGCCGCATGGTGGCCATGAAAAACGCCACCGACAACGCCAAGCAGATGATCAAAGACCTCAGCCTCGAGTACAACAAGCTCCGCCAGGCCGCGATCACCAACGAACTCCTCGAAATCACCACCGCCAAGATGGCTCTCGAATAAACCCATCAGCCATCTTCCCCTTTTCCTTCTCCCATTCTTATGAGCAACATCGGCAAAATCGTTCAAGTCATTGGTCCCGTGGTGGACGTGGATTTCTCCGCCACAGGCAATCTTCCAGCCATCTACAACGCGCTGGAGATCAACTTTGAGCAGGGTGGCAAACCCGTCCGTCTCGTCTGCGAAGTGCAAAGCCACCTTGGCGACGGCTGGGTCCGTTCCATCTCCATGATTTCCACCGACGGCCTCAAGCGCGGCATGGACGTCAGCGACACCGGCGGCCCGATCACTGTTCCCGTCGGCGAAGAAGTCCTCGGTCGTATCTTCAACGTCACCGGCGACGCCGTGGATGACCAGCCCTCCCCGAAGACCGAGAAGCGCTACGGCATTCATCGCAAGGCCCCTGCCCTCACCGATCAAAACCCTTCCGCGCAGATCCTTGAGACCGGCATCAAAGTGATCGACCTCATCTGCCCTTTCACCAAGGGTGGTAAAGTCGGTGCCTTCGGAGGTGCAGGCGTCGGCAAGACCGTCGTCATCATGGAACTCATCAACAACATCGCCAAAGGCCACGGTGGTTTCTCCGTGTTCGCCGGCGTGGGTGAGCGTACTCGTGAAGGTAACGACCTTTACTGGGAAATGATCGAGTCCGGCGTTATCGCCACCGAGAAGGACGAAAAAGGTCATCCAAAGAAGGACCCTCAAGGTCGTCCCGTTCTCGCCCCAGGCTCCAAAGTTGCCCTTGTTTATGGCCAAATGAACGAGCCTCCAGGTGCCCGTCTCCGCGTCGCCCTCTCCGCCCTCTCCATGGCCGAGTACTTCCGCGATGAAAAGAACCAGGACGTGCTCTTCTTCGTCGATAACGTCTTCCGTTTCTCCCAAGCCGGTTCCGAAGTGTCCGCCCTCCTTGGACGTACGCCATCCGCCGTGGGTTACCAGCCCACCCTCGCCGCAGAAATGGGAGCCATGCAGGAGCGAATCACCTCCACCAAGACTGGTTCCATCACGTCCTTCCAGGCCGTTTACGTTCCTGCCGATGACTTGACCGACCCTGCTCCGGCCAACACCTTCGCTCACCTTGACTCCACCGTCGTGCTTGAGCGTTCGCTCGCCGAGCTCGGCATCTACCCTGCCGTCGATCCTCTCGCTTCCGTGTCCAAGGCCCTCGCCCCCGACATCGTCGGTGAAGAACACTACCGCGTCGCCCGTGGCGTCCAGCGCGTCCTGCAGCGCTACAAAGACCTTCAGGACATCATCTCCATTCTCGGCATGGACGAACTCAGCGACGACGACAAGCTCACCGTCTTCCGCGCTCGTAAGCTCCAGCGCTTCCTCTCCCAGCCCTTCACCGTCGCCGAAATCTTCACCGGCACCAAAGGCGAATACGTCCCAGTCAAAGACACCATCAAAGGCTTCGCCGAAATCCTCGATGGCAAACACGACGACGTCCCCGAAGCCAACTTCTACATGAAGGGCGGCATCGACAGCGTGAAGAAGGCCTAACCCGCAGTTCCATGTTTAAAGTTACAAGTTCCAAGTTGCTCGGCAGCGGAACTTGAAACCTGAAACTCGAAACCTGAAACTTTCCCCGAATGCCCCTCAAACTCGAAATCGTCACTCCAGAAGCCCGCATCTTTTCCGATGAGGTCGATTCCGTCGTGCTTCCGGGTTATGAAGGCGAAATGGGCGTCCTCCCAGCTCACTCCAACCTCGTGACCACGCTGCTCCCTGGTGAGTTGCGCATCACCAAAGGCGGAAAAGTCACCGAAATGGCCGTAGGCGAAGGTTTGGTCGAAGTCACCGGCACCGTCACCCGCATCCTCACCGATGTAGCTATCGACGCCGACAAGATCGACGAAAAAGCGGCCGAAGAAGCCATCGAGCGCGCCAAGAAAGCCCTCGCCGAACTCAAGCCTGGCGAACATCAGGAAGAAGTCGCCGCCGCCATGGCCGCCATCCAACGCGCCACTGCACACCTGGGCATCAAGCGCAAGCGCAGGACGGTCTGATCGTGATGCAGGCTGCCAGCCTGCATGGTGTGGCGGAAATATCACACCGACTTCAGCGGTCATTTCCGTTGCTTGCATTCCCCCCGCTCCTGCTAGACTCGGCATCCCGCCGACATTCGGCATTCGTCATTCTGATTTCGTCATTCCCCTCTCATGTCTCATCGTGTCCTCATCATCGGAGCCGGCGGCGTTGGCCGCGTCGTCGTTCATAAATGCGCCCAACTTCCCGACGTCTTCGGCGAGATCATGCTGGCCTCACGCACCAAATCGAAATGCGACAGCATCGCCGCTGAATTGAAGCGCCCGATTCAAACCGCCGCCGTCGATGCCGACAACGTTCCCGAACTCGCGAAGCTCCTCAAGAGCTTCAAGCCCGAGGTCGTCATCAATGTCGCCCTGCCCTACCAGGACCTCACCATCATGGATGCCTGCCTCGAAGCCGGCGTGCATTACATCGACACCGCGAACTACGAGCCGCGCGATGTCGCCAAGTTCGAGTACCACTGGCAGTGGGCATATCAGGACAAATTCAAGAAAGCCGGCCTCACCGCCTTGCTCGGCTGCGGTTTCGACCCTGGCGTCACAAACGTGTACACCGCCTACGCCTTAAAGCATCACTTCAGCAAGATCGACACCCTCGACATCCTCGACTGCAACGCCGGTGATCACGGCAAGGCCTTCGCCACCAATTTCAATCCCGAGATCAACCTCCGCGAAGTCACCGCCAACGGCCGCTACTGGGAAAACGGCAAGTGGATCGAAACCAAGCCGCTCGAAATCAAGCGCAGCTTCCCCTTCCCCGACGGCATCGGCCCGAAGAACATCTACTGCCTCTACCACGAGGAGTTGGAGTCATTGACCAAGCACATCCCCATGCGCCGCGCCCGTTTCTGGATGACCTTTGGCGACGCTTACATCAAGCACATGGAAGTCCTCGTGAACGTCGGCATGACCGGCATCCATCCCGTCAAACACAAAGGCGTGGACATCATCCCCATCGAGTTCTTGAAGACCCTCCTGCCCGAGCCCGGCACCCTAGGCGCTGACACCAAAGGCAAGACCTGCATCGGCAACTGGATCGAAGGCACCGGCAAAGACGGCCAGCCCAAGCGCTACTACGTGTACAACATCTGCGACCACCAGGAGTGCTACAAGGAGACCAACAGCCAGGGCGTCAGCTACACCACCGGCGTCCCCGCCATGATCGCCGCCCGCCAACTCCTCACCAATCCCGCCGAGTATCGCCAGCCCGGCGTCTGGAACGTCGAGCAGCTCAATCCCGACCCCTTCATGGCCGACCTCAACGCCTACGGCCTCCCCTGGCTCGAAACCTGGCCCACCGAGCCGCTGCCAGGCGAGTGAGGCCACGTACGACGGACACTCCTGTCCGTCGATCCACGCGCCCGCCACACCCGACGGACAGGAGTGTCCGTCGTACTTGCAACCACTGCACCCCGCACGCTCAATCGCGCTGGCTAAACTTGGACGACTGTACCAGTTTCGTCAGCGTCTCACGGTCCGCCTCGTTGTTGGTCGTCACGGTGATGGCGAAATCGTAGCCGTGGATCAGGCGGCTGTACATTTTCTGCACGAATAATACGCTTTGGCCTGAAGGGTCCAGCACCTCCGCCTGCCATGTTTGGAAATCCAGGCCGTCGAGCGTCTCCACGCCCAGCTTCATCTGCCCCAGCTTCACGCCCGCCTGCGCGTAGCTGCTTGCCATCAACTCGATCACCGCCTTGTTCTGGTCCAGCCACGGGCCGGCAGTAGCCACATCGTAGGGCTCCATCGTCGAGAGCAGGATGTTGTGGGGGTCTTTGCGCAGGTTGATGAGCTGCTTGAGCTCGGAAACATCCACCTGCGCCTCCGCCGTCTTCTCCACCACCTTCTGGCCCTGCGTCTGCAGCTTTTGCGCCGTCTGCGGCGTCATCACATCCCACCCGGCAGGCAGGTGCGTGCTCCAGCCGACCTCCGCCACCGTGTAAGCCAGCGCATCGTCCAGCTTCCCGTTCTCAATCGCCTGCTGTTTCTCCGTCAGCGACTGCTCCTTGTGGCAGGCGCACAGCCCCAGACCCAGCAGGATTCCAAGAACGGCGTGGGAGAGTTTCATCGGCGGCAGCATGCGCACCCCTGTTGCGCAGGCCACGTCCCCTCGCAATCCCTTTTGCGCTCGGCTTGCGCATGCAAACATCACGGCGCACATGGCAACACCAAGACCAAAGCTGCGACGACCTGCTACGGTTTAAAAATCCGCGCTACGTCCAAACCATTCACCACCGAGAGCACCGAGGCTCACAGAGACAGAACTCTGATCCCCTCCTATGTGCCTCTCCGTGCCCTCGGTGGTTGAAAAAGGCTTCACGCCACCTCTAAGCGTCACCGCACGCCAGGCACTTCAAGGCTTCACCGGCTGCTGCTTCATTGCTGCCTCAATGTCCATCCGCACTCGTTTGGCACGCTTGGAATCCGCATCCTCAAGCCCCAGAACTTCGTTGTCGCCCGTCTCCGCGCGGCGGGCCAGCGCCAGCGCTTCCGGCAGCTTTCCCTGGGCGAGGAGGCAGCACGCCAGATTGCAGCAGCTTAGCAGCGTGTCTCGATGCCTGTCACCCAGACTGTGCTCGACGACCTGCAACATCTTCCGGTATTCGACCTCGGATTCGGCATGCTTCTGCTGTGCATTCAGCGCAAAGGTCAGGTCAAAGCGGCTGCTCTCGATGTCAATATGCTCTGCACCGAGAGTGCGTTCTCGAATCTTCAAGACCGCGCGGTACTCTTTCTCCGCCTTGTCATATTTGGCCTGTTGATACAGCACATCGCCCAGCCTGCACCGGCTCTCCAAAGTCTCCGGGTGCTCCGTGCCCAGTACCCGCTGCTGAAGGATGATCAAGGAACGATAAGGCTTTTCTGCCTCGGTAAACTTGCCAACTCGATGCAGCCGCCAAGCTTGATTGCCAAGCCGCTCCATCGCCTCCTGCTCGGACGCCGTCGGCGCAGACGCGGTCCTAGCCTGCGCGTGCAACAGTGTGCCGGGCGCAGGAAATTGCGCCTGCAACGCAGCCTGTTGCAGCAAGACAACGACCAGCAGAAAGCAGCGATGAAACTTGGACATCATGACAGCACCCAGTGTGATCGTCTGCGCATGGCGTTGCAAGACCAAAGTGCGCGCCGCAGGCCAGCGTTTTCCCAAGCCAGCCAGGACTGCGCGAGCAATAAAGGCTCCAAGGAGCGCGGACTTGCAGTCCGCAGCAGCAGCGCAAGCACCTCGGCACCCTTGCCACCCTACCACGGCCAATGCTGCAACGACGTGCTGCGGATTAAAAATCCGCGCTCCGTCCAAAACATTCACCACCGAGAGCACCGAGGCTCACAGAGAAAGAACTCTGCGTCCCTCCTCTGTGCCTCTCTATGCCCTCGGTGGTAGAAAAATCTCCGCCACGCTACACGATCGGCGTTTCGAGGGTGATCGTTCGCAAGGCGCTCGTGCGCGTTCCGGCGCTGTTCGTCGCTTCGGTTTCCACTTTCACCACCTGACCGACGGTGAAGGGGCCGATGGCATCGCCGGCATCGGTCAGCGGCACGCTGTGCGTGAAGTCGGCGTCCACGCCGACGACCATCCACTTGAGCAGCTTCGTCGTCGCATGCGCACCGCCGCCGGGGACGTAATCGACGAGCACTTGCAGGCCGTTGGTGCCTCCTTGCAGCACGGTGTTGATCTCGATGGTGTCGGGCGCGGGTGTGCTGCCTTCGGTTGGGATGCTGTTGAGCGCTTCGTATTCCGGTGAGCCGGGATCGTAGCTGGCTTTCATCACCTTGTACCATTTCTTGATGAGCGTGTCCGTCGTGTCATCCAGGTCTTTCAAGTCCTTGCGCGTCGAGTCCAGCAGGCCCTCGGTGTCGCTGATCGCCTGCACCTGCGTGGTGTAGCCATCGAGCAGCGCCTTGAACATCGCCGCTGTCTGCGCCACGCCTTGCAGCACGCGGGTGATCGGCGGCTGCGCGGGCGTCATGGCCGCCAGCGCGGTGTTGGCCCGCACCCACAGCGGATACAGCGCCCGCGCACGCTCCAGGATCGTGCCCTCCGAGCGTGGTGAGATTTGATACACGTCCTTGAGGTCCTTCATCAGCAGCACGTTGTCGCCGAGCTGCCCTTCGAGGATCTGCGGGATGCGCGTGCCCAGCAGCTTGAGCTTTTGCAGCGTCGTCTGCCCGGCGCGGTAGGCCGCGTCGGCATCGTCCTGCTTCACGGCGCGCAGTTGCACCAGGGGTTCGAATTGTACGATGAGAGCGTTCAGCTCCGTGGTTCCTTGCGTGCCGATCGTGAGGGTCGGCGCATGTTGCGTCCACACTGTCAGGGACAGTTGGGCGCGGTCTTTGGTGATTTCCCAGGATTGCATGGTTGTGTGTGTGTTGAGTGTTATCGGACTGCTTGGCAAAAAGGGTGCCGCAGGTGCGGGCGTGACGGCAGAATCCCACGTGGACCCGTCGTCCCAAAACGTCAGGCCATCATCCCGATGGGCTCCGGCTGGATTCGGCATCGGCGTGGCGGCTGGAGGTGGGGCGCAGGCCATGCCAATGCCGCGGCAACCGGCGGCGGTCATGCCCTAGGCGTGGTAGGAGAATGAAAGAGCGGCTCATGGTCAGTGTGCCTCATTCAACCGCCCCGACAGGTCAGGAAAAACTCCCTGAGACGCAAAGCGTGAGAAAAACATAATCATTTTGCCTGCTTTTCAAGCCTCTTTTCTGGCTGAAAAATACGCCGTTCCTACCAACCACCCGCACCTGCCACTGCCACACCCGGAGCCCCCGCTGCTCCACCTGCAAGCTCTTCTACCTCGACTGTTTGCGCCTCTGACACACCCAAAAGCCACTCTGCAACTGTTGCAGTCATGCCAAAAGCCGATGCAGCCACCCCTCCGGGCGTTGCAGCGCGTGAAAAAGGTGTTTCATCGACCCCGAAAGCCGTTGCAGTGACCGCTGCGGGCGTTTCATCATCGCTTCCGGGCGTTGCAGTGACAGGAACAGCCGTTGCAGCATCGCGTGCGGGTATTGCAGCTGCGGAAAAAGGCTATGGCGGACGGCCACGGATGTCCTGGAACGTTCGATGGTGCCGCAGAGGGGCGAAGGAGCGGAGGTGCAGAGATTGAGATGGTTCAGATCACCTGCTCTGCCGCTCTGCCTCCCTGCTCCACTGCGGTGGAAGCTAGGCCTTCAGTTCTTTGTTCAGCCGTTCCTCCAGTTCCCGGGCCAGTTTCTGGGATGCCTGAGTGTCGGGATGATCTGCACCGCGGACTTTGGTGAGGCCTGCTGCGGCACGCCGGGCATACTTCAGGGCCTCCGGGTATTTCTTCTGTACGGCAAGGCTCAGCGCCAGATTGTAGCAGCTCCAGAGTGTATCCGGGTGCTCGACACCCAGCGTCCGCTCACGGGCCGTCAGTGTCTCACGGTCCAGCTTCTCGGCTTCCGCAAACTTCTCTTGCGCACGCAGGCTTGTGGCCAGGTTGCCCTGGCTTCCTAAAACATCGGGATGATCAGCCCCGCTCACCCGCTGCTGGATTTTGAGCAATGCCCGCAGTTCCTGCTCCGCCCTAGGGTGCTGTCCCAGTTTCTGAAGTGCCGCAATGAGACCGTGCTGGGTTTTGAGGGTTTCAGGATGCTCTGCACCCATCACACGCTGCTCGGTGGCCAGCAATGCTTCCAACTCCTCGGCCGCAGCGGCGGCCTTGTTTTGGTTCACAAGCACTACAGTCGCATTGTAACGGCTTACCAAGGTGTCTGGATGCTCCGCTCCCAGGACGCGCTGCTGGATGGCCTGGATACTGCGGAATTCGTGCAAGGCCTCGGGGTATTTGGCCTGTTCAATCATGATGTTGGCCAGGTTGTTGCGGCTGATGAGGGTATCCGGGTGCTCGGCCCCCAGCGTGCGCTGCTGGGCGGCGATGACTTCGCGCAGGATGGTTTCGCTTTCGGCATACTTGCCTTGGGCTTGCAGAGCGGCGGTGAGGCCCATGCGGGTTTTCAAGGTGCCTTGATGCTCGGCACCGAGGACGCGCTGGCGCAGGACCAGCACCACGCGGAATTGTTTTTCCGCCTCCACGTATCGGCCCTGATACCCTTGCAGGCGGGCGATCTGATTCTGGCTCTGCAAGGTGTCGGGATGCTCCACGCCGAGCACGCGCTGCTGGAGAGCAAGCAACGTATGGTAAGGCTTCTCGGCGGCAGCAAACTGGCCTTGGTCAAACAGCGCATCCGCCATCTGGTTCAGCCGTTTCATCTCAGCCCGCTGCTCCGGCGTTTGCGCGGGCAGGGTTTTCGACTGTGCTTGCGGTGGCGGGGCTTTGGGGTCTGACTGAGCCGACACGGAATGCAGTGACAGCAGAACCATGAGGATCATGAGCGTGCGATGAAACGGGAAGATCATGAGCGCAGGGAGGATGACGACTGGCCTGTGCAGAGGCAAGATTAAATTCGTGGGGCGTTGCGGCGAATGAAAAAGACAATGCTAACGACCCGGCGAACAAGGCAGCGGTTGTCCCATACGATGCAGGGATGCCAACGAGCGATGATAACGCTGCAACGGGAGGCTATGCGCCGGCATGAACGAATTCGGCAACGTAGAAAGGTTGCCTCGGCTCACTTCTTGGCACGCTTGAGCACCATGGGCTCGGACCAGTTCCAGAACTGGGGTTCGAGAAGCTTGGTGTAGTTGGCGGGAACGGAATCGAGGTGGTTGATGGTGTCGTTCTTGACCTGCCGGGTGCTGCCTTGGAGTTGGCCGGCTTTGATGGCGGCTTCGATTGCGTCGTGTTCGATGCCCCAGAGGAACAAGATGCCTTTGTCGGACTGACGCAAGATGTAGATGGTGAAGGATCCGGGCTTGGTGCCTTTTTCGTGGATGAGCACGAAGTAGAGATTCACTTTGTCGTCGGCAGAGGCGCGGCGGATTTTGAATTCGATGGGCATCGCTTCTTTTTTGCCGGGCTCTGTGAAGCGGATGAGGCCTTGCTGGGCGTCAATGACACTAAAATCGGTTTTGTCATCATCATCGATGGGCTGCCAGGAGCCGTTCCAGTCGGACGCTTTCAAGGTGAGGGGCTTGAGGCCGAAGTCGTCGTTGACGGTGGTCTCGGGACAGGCGGTGAGGACGCAGCCAAGCAGCAGACAGGCGCAGAGGCGCAGGAGAGTTTTCATCGTGGTGGGGCGGGTGGAGTGGTGGCGGGAGCGAGTTGATCACGCAAACCGCCAGCGCCGGGCGGCAGGGAGAGCGAGACGCCAGGCACGGCAGGACGCGTGGTGTCGT